>Ga0114996_10008384_pt1 | contig 11509 bp, 9 predicted proteins | sample ArcticOcean_MG_C_4_FD_87039 | JGI IMG/M metagenome (GOLD analysis project Ga0114996, IMG submission 87039) | Marine microbial communities from western Arctic Ocean - ArcticOcean_MG_CB4_134 | ecosystem: Environmental > Aquatic > Marine > Oceanic | place: Arctic Ocean: Canada Basin | collected... | reverse complement strand
CCTGTCTCCCTTCAAAACGCCCAGTATCTGATCTTCCAACTGGATACGTTTGAGAGGGTCAGGTCAGTCATTTATCCTCAGCAACAATTTCCCGTCTGGTACTTCGGTCGAGGACTGACTTGGGCTTGTTGTCGGACTGGGGCTGAAGTGGAAGGTGATGACGCATTGCGTTACTGTTCCATCTACATTGATTGGCTGATGCAGTACACCTGAATTGTTATTCACTTTAGATCTCCATTGTCTTATTGGTAAACCAACGGCAGACTGATTTCTGAGGTTCAATTTCGGTAAGGTTCGGCCAGGCTCTAGACAAATCATCAAGGTGGAATGATCACTATGAAAGCTGCCGTGTACCGCAGTAAACAATTGTTCGAGGTGACCGACATCCCAAAACCAGAACCAGCTGCCGGGCAGGTTTTAATCAAGGTCAATCGATCAGCAGTATGCGGTACTGACGTACATGCTTTCATGTACGATCTCGCTCCCGGTGGAACGGTCCTTGGGCATGAATTCGCAGGTGTGATCGCAGCCGTGGGCCGCGGTGTGACGCGCTGGAAAGAGGGCGATCGCGTGGTTGGTGGTGGTGGCGAGTGGCCGGTGGACAAGGAACCACCTACAAAAAGTCATCCCAGATACAACTACCGCACGATGGGTTTTTCTACCGATACCCGTACCAGGGGATACGCGGAGTACACCGTGCTAGATGCTTGGGCGCCACTCCCGATACCCGACGGTGTTCCCGACGAAGCTGCTGCTCTGACTGAGCCGTGTGCGGTGGCCGTCCATGCTGTACGAAGATCATCGCTGAGACTGGGGGATACAGTAGGCGTATTCGGAGCTGGTCCAATAGGTCTGCTGGTTACACAGGCTGCACGTGCTGCCGGGGCACAGGTGATCGTTTCTGAGCCTGCACCCGGGCGTTCGGATGCAGCAAAGGAGGTTGGTGCAATGGCAGTGATCGACCCGTTTGAGCAAGATCCCGTGGAGCGGATGGTAGAACTTACGAACGGTCGCGGCCCCGATGTGGTGTTTGACTGCGCAGGTATGAAGAACACGCTACAACAGGCCTTTGATGCCGTTCGAAGGGCCGGTCAGGTCGTGTTGGTTGCGGTGCCTTGGGAGCCATTGCCGCTTCTCCCGGCCGAGTGGATGGCAAGAGAGATTGATTTCAGGTCAAGCTGGGGAGGGTTGCCTGAGGACTGGAAAATTTCCTTGGATCTACTCGCCGGCGGAAAGATCTCGGCATCATCCCTAATGTCGGATACAAGCATCATTACGCTCGATGAAATACAAGAAAATTTCGAAGCGCTGATGAGCCCAACTACTCAGTTACAGACAGTTATCAGAATGTGAAACCGCTATGAAGGGGTTTGCCAGTTCTCAAAGCTTGTTCCATCATTCGAATGACCTTGTGAATTCTCAGGGAAACATCTGTCGCACTTTTGCCGACGACCAACACTCCGCAACTGTCGGAAATTCAACCATAAAATAGTCACTTGGGGCAATGGAATTGCTTAGGCGAACACATGGATGTCGCGACAATTGCATGGAGGCTACTCGTGGTCGCAACCAGGCCTCATCCAAACGGATGAGGCCTACTTTGTGTTCTTGGTGGAGACGGGGGAGAGTCGAACTCTCGGGTGAACACGAATGATCAGTATGTCTACTTGGTCGAGTCGCTGTTTGGGGATTTGTGTCTCGCCGCGGATCGGACACCGACCCTTCGGAAAATGTCGAGCGCGACACACTTTCGCCGGTCATTAACCAGTCGCGCGATCGTGTTCGTCGGGGTCGCCGGGTAATCAGGGTCGAAGAGGCATCTCGGTCCCCCGGACATTTCCGCCCATGCGACCTAGTAACAGAAGTCGGTCACTTCCGGAATCGCTTCGATCGTTCCTTCGGCATAGTGGTAGCGGTACTCGACTCGCGGCGGAAGGTACGATCCGGGTTTCGAAGGATTATCTTTCAAATACAAGATGCGAGCAAATGATGCGTTTAAGAGATCGAGCTGAACCACAGCGTCCTCTCGAATGCAATCAAAACCATCTATGAACTCATCGATCCTGCTTTCGATCACGGCGGAAGGCACGATGCTATGTTCCTTCTCTGCGCCGAGACCGAAATTACCGAGGTACATCGCTATCCAAACACCCAGTAAAACGACCCCGACGAGCATCGCAAGCCGTACTCTGGAAATGATTGGCTTGTCTCGTTGCGAAGAAGGCTCGGTCCCCAACAGACCAAACGAAGATTCTCTCGGAGGCCCGCCCCCTGCTGCAACCCGTCCTTCGCGAGATTCGAGAGGCCGCCCATTTATGCGCGCGTCGGGCGCGGCAGTACTGCCTGAGTCGATCCCCCGGGACACCACATGACAGGCAATCTGCCGTCCATCGGGGAACGTGCGTGGCAGAGGAATATCCACGAAACACTGGTCCTCGGCAATCGGACATCGGGTGTTGAACACACACCCCTTCGGCGGGTTCAGAGGACTCGGCATATCGCCCTTCAGGACCACCCTCGCCCGCTTGCCTTCAACCTCGGGGTCGGGAATTGGCACAGCCGACAGCAACGCCTGAGTATAAGGGTGCTGTGGGTCGCGGTAAATAGCGTCGGCATCACCCTGCTCGACGACCTTGCCCAGGTACATCACGGCAACGGTATCGCTCACATGCCGTACAACTGATAGATCGTGAGCGATGAACAGATAGGTCAGCTTTTGCTCCACCTTAAGGCGATCGAAAAGGCTGATGATCTGTGCCTGGATCGAAACGTCCAGCGCAGATACAGGCTCATCGCAAATCAGCAAACTTGGACCCGACGCCAGGGCACGGGCAATGCCAATCCGCTGCCTCTGGCCCCCAGAGAACTCGTGCGGGTAACGGGTCGCCATCGAACGGTTTAGTCCCACCGTATCGAACAGCTCCATCACCCGGTCCCTGATCTTCGAGCGGTCATCGAATATCTTATGGACCAGCATCGGCTCCGCAACAATGTTGCCCACCGTCATGCGGGGATTCAACGATCCGTACGGATCCTGGAACACCATCGCAATCTTCTGTTTAAGCTGCCGCATTTCGCGGCCACGCAGGGCGAGAACATCCTCCCCCTCGTACCGGATGCTCCCTCCCGAAGCGTCGCTCAACCTCAAGATCGCCCGCCCGAGAGTCGTCTTTCCAGAGCCCGACTCACCGACGAGCCCGAGCGTCTCACCGGGCATGATCTGAATATCGACGCCATCAACGGCCTTCACCACGCCCACGGCCCGCTGGATGATCAGGCCGCGCTTCACAGGGAAGTAAACCTTCAGATCGCGCGTCTCCAGGATCGGGGTTGCCCCTCCGGAACTATCTGGTGTAGCGCGGTCCTCTGGCGCCACAGGAGACGTCTGGCCGCTCGCAGCATGAGGTACGCTCACTGGTTGAACCTTCTGGGACTTTTGCGACCTATCAATCATGCAACGAAACCGATGCATGCTCGAAACAGGCCACCCGTTTTCCTGTTGAAATTTCCTCGAGCTCCGGGTCATCTGTAAAGCAGCGTTCGACCGCCCACAGGCATCGCGGGTTGAACGCACAACCGTCCGGCAAGTCCGTCAGGTCGGGTATCTCACCGGCAATCGGAGTCAACGGCGCCCCTTTATCAGAATCCAGCCTTGGCACCGACCGAAGCAGCCCAACCGTATAGGGGTGCTGAGGCTCGGCGTACATGTCAGACGCGTCACTCACCTCACGCAGTTTCCCCGCGTACATCACCGCCACCCTGTCGGCGTACCTGGCAACTATCCCCAGGTTGTGCGTGATTATCATCAGCGAAGCACCCGACCGTTCGGTAACGTCCTGCATCAGGTCCAGGATCTGGGCCTGGATTGTCACGTCCAGCGCTGTCGTCGCCTCATCCGCGATCAACAGCCGCGGTGCGCACGACATGGCCATCGCAATCATGATCCGTTGCCGCTGGCCGCCGCTGAGTTCGTGTGGATACTGTTGCAGGCGGGCCTTCGCATCGGGAATGCCCACCATGTTGACCAGCTCCTCAGCGCGGTCGTTTGCCGCGCCGCTGGAGAGCTTCATGTGAATCTTGAGCGGCTCGGCCAGCTGCGATTGGATGGTCAGCACCGGGTTGAGCGAACTCATCGGCTCCTGAAAAATCATCCCGATCTTGGAGCCCCGGATGGCCCGCATTTCTCTGTTCCTGAGCTTGAGCAGGTCGATGCCGTCAAACTCAACGGTTCCCGACGTGATTTCTCCCGGCGGGGTTGGGATCAATCTCATGATCGAGAGGGCGGTGACGCTCTTGCCGCACCCGCTCTCACCGACAAGCGCGAACGTCTCGCCCGCCCGGACCTCGAACGAAATGTTGTCGACCGCCTTTACCACACCACCCTCGGTGCGGAACAGCGTACTCAGGTTTTTTACTTTTAAAAGAACTTCTGTCATCGGATATCACTCATACGGACCGGCTTCTCACGAATGTGCCGTCGTCTTGAGCCGCCCCCTCAACTTCGGATCAAGGTGGTCGCGAATTGAATCGCCAATCAACACGACCGCCAGCACCGTAATTGTCAGGAACAGGCCGGGGAAGAACGATATATGGAACCCGACCTGCATGTACCCCTGACCGGTGGCGATAATGTTGCCCCAGCTGGGCACATACTCGGGCACGCCTGCACCCAGGAAACTCAAACTTGCCTCGGCGAGAATTGCCCCCGCCAGCGTGAACGTAGCCTGGACAATGATGATGCTCACGATGTTGGGCAAGACGTGAAACATCAATATGCGGGGCACGGGCACCCCAACCGCCTTGGCCGCCTCGACATAGGTCGACTCCCGCAGGCTGAGGACCGCCCCCCGCACAAGGCGTATCTTCCCCGCGGTCGCAGTCACCGAAAGAGCAATGATTATATTGCCCACGCTGGGCCCAATTAACGAAATGAGCGCAAGCGCAAGGAGAATCGTCGGGAACGCCAGGAACCCGTCAACAACACGCATCAGAATCGAGTCCAACAACCGGAAATAACTGATGACCAGCGTAACGCTCACGCCGATAACCGTCGATACCACCGTCACAGAAGCCCCGACCAGAAACGATAGCCGGGTGCCCACAATCGTCCGGTCAAATACGTCCCGCCCCCAGTTGTCCGTGCCGAACCAGTGATCGGTGGAAGGCCCAAGAAGCCTGTTCACCGGGTCGGTCCGCTCGTAATCGGTCCTCGCCAGCGTCGGTGCAAAAAATGCCAGGAATAGACCGATCAGCAGAACAGTAATCGAGAATGCGAGCACCTTGTCCCGCCTCGCCGCCCGGTAAGTCGCCCCCAACGACCCGCGCAACCTGGCAGACATGGGCGGAGCGAGCTCCCACTCTGTCGCGGGATCAGTGATTGTAGCCATCGTTAGTACCTGATCCTCGGGTCAATGTATGCGTAAAGAATGTCGACAATCAAGTTTACCCCGATCAGCACCGTCGCGACCACCATCAGCAGGGCCTGGATTATTGGATAATCGCGCCTGACTATCGCGTCGACCAGCATCCGGCCCAGACCGGGGATGGCGAAAATCGTCTCGGTCAGCACGAAGCCGGTAGCCAGCGCCGCTATCGAAGCTCCGATAACGGTCACAACTGGAATCGCAGACGGCCGGAAGGCATGCCGCAGGAACACTGAAAACTCCGACGCCCCCTTTGCCCTCGCCGTCCTGATGTAATCCTCACGGAGCACCTCGAGCATTGCCGAACGAGTAATTCGAGAGATAAATGCAGACGCGAGAATGCTGTTGACCATCACCGGCAAAAACATGCTGTGGAAGTGGGGTATCAACCCGGCCGAAAGCGGTTTATAACCAATTACAGGGAACCACCCGAGATTCACCGCAAATACCCAGATGGTCAGAAATGCGAGCCAGAACCCCGGGGTGGCAAATCCCAGAACGGCAAGGACCATCAGGTTCTTGTCCAGCCGCGTCCCCGCTTTCCAGGCCGCCAGCATCCCCGCGCTGATGCCGATAATCGTCGATAACACCACTACCTGGAACCCGAGCGAGAGGGTCGGCTGGAGCCGCGGCGTGATGAGGAACGTTATCTCACGACCGGAAAAGTACGATGTCCCGAGGTCCCCGCGCAGCAAATTCAAGAACCATTCGCCCATTTGAACCAGGAACGGCCTGTCAAAGCCAAGGTCGTGGCGAATCCTCTCCAGGATTTCAGGAGTCGCCTCGTCACCGGCAATGATCGCCGCCGGATCGCCAGGCCCGATATAAACAAGCGTGAACGTTATGATCCCGACCATGAATATCACGGGGATCGACACTAAAACGCGCTGGGTAATGTAACGCAACAAAGTAGGCTGGTCCGTTCCACACATGCACGACGTCTGTCGCGCGGTAATCGTCGCCACGATTCCCGCGCTGCCGTCGCGCTGAAAATGAAGTTACGCACTACTACGGGGGAGCGGGCCAAATGAATGGCACCGCTCCCCCGTAGTAGTGCGAATTTACTGTCGGCTAACCGACAACGTATCTACTCGAACCACTTGTCGTAAGGTTTCTGTCCGCCGGCACCGCCGTGCAGGCCCGCAACGTTGTTGCTGGCTGCCCAGTTGCTGAAGAACTCACCAACCAGCAGGAAGATCGCGTCGTCGTAGAAGTGCTGCTGCATCGCAGTCATTGCCTCATCTATCTTCGCAGGGTCAGTCGCGCGGCCCAACACGTCGTACAGTGCCCTCTGGGTCCCGTCAACATCGTTGTATTGGTTGAACCACGTCTCGAACTGCAACGGACCGTTCCTCAGGTGCCCGATAGGGCCCAGTCTATGGGCCTGACCAGTCCATGTGTGGAAGAACTCCCAGCGGTCTTTGGTCGCCCTGTCCTGAGTCATCGTGGCCCAGTCCATAACCCGCAGGTCCACGTTGAACCCGATGTCTTCCAGCACCTCACGGGTAACCTGCGCGGCACCGTGGGCGGGCTGGCGGTCAGCCGGGTCCATCAGTCGGATCGTGTAGCCCTCGTAACCGGCATCTGTCACGATCTTCTTGGCATCTTCAATGCGCTTAGCGTTGTACATGTCCTCGCTACCGGCATTGTTTTCCCAAACCGTCCCACACTGCGTCAGCGATGCACACAGGTTAATCCGGTCCTGTGTCCCCGCCGCTGCCAGCAACGCTTTCTCGTTGTCATAGGCCATCACCAGGGCCCGGCGCAGGTCTCGACCGTGTTCAGGGTCGTTCCACGGCGGAATCTGGTAGTTGAACATCCCAACGAGCCTGAACGGCGGGCTGGCAATCAGCTGCACATTCGGGTCTGCCTGCAACCGAGGCAACAGGTCCTGTGAGAACTCCTGCACCATGTCGGCAGCGCCGGTCTGCAGGGCAGCAATTCGAGTCGAATGGTCGGAAATCTCAATGTACGAAACCCGGTCGAAGAACGCAGCGTGCGCACCCGACTCGCCGTCCGATGGATCAGAACTTGGCGAATAGTTTTCAAACGGGATAGCCGACCAGCGGTCGCCCGGAGTCCACGACTCGAAACGATACGGACCCGTGCCGATCGGTGTTCCCGGAGCCGATTCCGTGGCAGGTAGCAGGTACCAGGACTCAATCACGATCTGCGAAGCGAAGCTCTGCGGCCCCAGCGCGTCAATCACAAGACCGGTCTGCTCGGTCAGGTTCATGCTGAACTCAAGGTCATTGTCCTTCGTGATGAAGTCATCGAACGACTCAGGACCAAATTTCTCCTGCACCAGCTTGAACACCGGAGAGCGCTCGCTCTGGCGACGCAGCGTCCCGATAACCTGGTCTGTGGTCAACGGGGTTCCATTGTGGAACTCGACGCCTTCGCGGATTTTGAAAGTCCACTTCAGGCTGTCAGAACTCACATCCCAGCTTTCAACGAGCATCTTCCCCACGGAGTTGTCCGCTTTGAAGTCAAACAGACCTTCAAGGATCGTGGACGAAACGTTTGCGGTCCCAGACGCAGTAGTCCAAAGCGGGTCAAACGACTGCGTGGCACCATCCGAGATTATCCTCAGGTGTCCGCCCTTCTTGGCGTTCTGCGAAGCCAAGGCTATGTCTTCTGGAGACGACGTCGGGGTGGCTACGACTGTGATCGTATCGCCTTTTTCCTTGACGATGACGGTTTCAACAACCGTGTCACCCTTTTCGGTGACGATAACTTGTTTTTCAACAACGACAGTCTCAACGACTGTGATGGTTTCAGTACCACCACAAGCGATCACAGCCATCATTGCTGAACCTATTAGAAGCCCAACAATGAGTTTCATCTTATTTAACATATACAAATTTTCCTCCTCAGACGTGCAATATCCCCACGTTTGGGCATTGTCAGGAACCTGAACTTTACGTTCAAACCCCACGTCATATTTAAGCTGCGCAGCTATTCTCGACTTGCCAACAACCACTCTATGAACTCTATAAAGAATATGTAGAAGTAGGCAGGTACGCGTGAAAGTTAGCGCAACTTAGCCATAGAATTATACGAAGCAGCTTTTGAGACTGTCAACGTTTGGGCAAGATATAGGGCTCGTTCAGGTCAATTAACTGACCTGGTGGCGAACACGGTCCCGGATAAAATCGATAACGTTGTCGATCACCATGTTCAGAGAAACATTAAGGGCTTCACTCGTATTGGCGGCAATGTGCGGTGTGAGGATCACATTGGGAAGCCGTGTCAACGGCGAATTTCGGTCGAGGGGTTCGGTGTTGAACACGTCCAACGCCGCCCCGGCGATCGTTTCATTCGCAAGGGCTTCGGCCAGCGCACGTGAATTCACCAGTTGACCGCGCGCGGTGTTAATGAAAAGCGCGGTCGGTTTCATGCTGGCAAATTCGGACGCTACAAACATAGAGCGCGTGTCCGTCGTCAGGCGGGCATGAAGGGAAATCGCGTCCGAATTTTCCAGCAGTTCCGTAAAACTTACCTCGGTCCAATTGGAACTTTCACTGTTCTCTATAGTCTCGCTCATCGAACTCATCAGAATTCGCATCCCGATGCCTTCTGCGATGCGTGCCAAACGAATTCCGACCGCACCCGTGCCAACAATGCCCAGGGTTCTCCCAGCGAGTTGAGTGAGTTGCCCACCAGACCATTCACCGTCTCTCACCCTGAGGTCGAGCTGCGGTATTTTTCTGGCAAGTGCAAGAAGCAGGGCCAGCGCATGTTCAGCAACCGCTACGGTCGCCGCGTTGGGCGTATTTGTGACGACGACGCCCAGACGCCTTGCCGCTTCGAGTGCCACGTGGTCGATTGCGGGACCCCACACGGCCACATGCTTAAGGCCTGGAGACGCTCCTTCGAGAACTGTGTTTGTGACCCGCGTGGTAGTTCGCGCGACGATCATCGTGTGAACGCCTGAGAGTCGCGCGATCAGTTCGTACATGCTTCCGGGTCGCCGGATGTGAGATACGACTTCGACATTCGGCAACCTGCGCAGACGGGCCAATGCTGCCGAATCGGCAAATACGGGCGGGTCGTCATCGGGCACCACGACTCGAATTGGTTGATCTGTATTTTCTGACGTCAAGTTGAAGTCCACCGCTCTCGGCTCTGACCGGAACCCGGTATCCCAGCGCCGCATTCCATACCGTGGGTCGTGAATTCCGGTAAGTACAGTTCCTGAAATATCGCCGCAGCCATGCGAGCATATAGGCGAGTCTCAATTTCCGCTCGCAGCGAAAGCTCGTTCGATGCCCTCAATGCTACGATTGTGAGTCGATCAAACGCCAAGTCAGAGGAGCAGCATGATGAAACAACTGAGAGTTGCTATTGTCGGGACTGGAATGGGGAAGAATCACATCAGGACGTTCCAGGCCCACCAGCGGGCGTCGGTGGTCGCCGTCTGCTTAACCAGCCAGAGCCGAGCGGATGCAAGCGCCAAGGAGTTCGGCGTTGCCAGGGGCTATGGCGACTATGAGCGGATGCTTGATGACGATCGGATTGATGCTGTTTGCATCACGGCCCATCCCGGAGCCCATGCCGAACTGATTGCAGCGGTGCTTCGGTCGGGTCGGCACGTGATGTGCACAAAGCCGCTGGGAGTCGATTTGGACGAGGCACGCGACCTCCTTGACCTTGCTAGCTCAAGCGGCCTGGTCCACGCGATCGACCAGAACAACAGATTCGTGCCGGTGACCCGGTTTGCCAAATCTTTGATCGATGCCGGGACGATCGGCACTCCACTTTTCGCGAGCAGCTCAATGTTTCTCAGCCCCGCGAAGTATTTTTCAAACCCCGAGGCGAGCCCAAACAAGAATTCATGGTTCAGCAGCCACGAGAGAGGTGGGGGTTTCTTGTTTGCCGACGCTGCGCACCAGTTCGATCGATTGTTGTGGTACTTCGGGGCGGTACGTTCAGTGACCGGTTCAACTCGGACTGCCATGCCAGAAGTCACTGCAGACGACGGCACCGTGTACGACTGTGACGCCGTCGACTCCTACGTAGGTCTGTTTGAGTTCGAAAATGGAATGACAGTAACTTCAACATTCGCACCAGCAGGTTGGCCGGGGAACGAACGGAGACTGGAAATTCACGGAGATGAGGGGTCGATCCTCATTGCGGGACCGAGATGGGACAGGGATATCAAGCTCGCGACCAAAAACGACACCGAGTACAGGGAGATCGAAGTCCCAGACGAGTTCCAACCGAGCGAACTGCCTGAAGGGCTGAGTCCTGGTTTGTTCATGCTTGTAGATCGATTCGTAGACGCTGTATTGGATGGTAGCCCGATGTCACCAACGTTCGAGGACGGATTCAGAACACAGGAACTCATCGAAGCTGTGAGCCGGGCAAGCGCGACCGGAATGCGACAAGTCCTGCCGCTGGGACCGGATGCGAACTAGAACTCGTCGCAAGGGAACGGTGGATCGATACGCTAAACCCCGCGAAAGGATGGTCTGTGAAACATGAAAATCAAGGAAATCCGCACGGTCGAATTCCCGCATCAACCCGTTCCGAAAACGCAGCCGCGACGTCCTTCGTGGTGGGAAAAGTGGCGGGTCGCAAGTCCCATGGCACGGTACCCGCGGTACGCACCGTTCCGGCCTGATTGGTTTCCGAGATGGGGAAGGTTTGGAGTTGTTGTGGTTGCGGACGACGGCAGTGTCGGTTTTGCCGTCGGCGCACATGGAAAACCGGTGGCCACGATCATTGAGGAGTACCTCCCCGGACAGAGCGGTAACCCCGGCGGACGTCCCGTGGGCTTCCACAGCTACATCCAAGAACGTACTTCAGACGGTAGCGAGCTGACCGACTTCGTTCTAAGCGTGTTCCGTGACGAGAACGGTGCAAGCATCAAAGAACGCATGGACGCTGCGACTTGGCTCGCAGACCGTGGCTTCGGGAAGCCGACAGTGAATGCTGGCGCACAGGCTCCGGGCATTGGCGACTTCACCATCGTCATTGGTGACCGTGACATATTGGGTAACCCGATAAACGATCTGCCTAGAGATTGAGCCTGTTTGTTGTAAATTTGTTGTAACGGACGCTCTGGAATAGCCTGAGGCAGT
>Ga0114996_10008383_pt1 | contig 11509 bp, 7 predicted proteins | sample ArcticOcean_MG_C_4_FD_87039 | JGI IMG/M metagenome (GOLD analysis project Ga0114996, IMG submission 87039) | Marine microbial communities from western Arctic Ocean - ArcticOcean_MG_CB4_134 | ecosystem: Environmental > Aquatic > Marine > Oceanic | place: Arctic Ocean: Canada Basin | collected... | reverse complement strand
GTTTTGCCAAAATGAAACTGAAAAAGATGCTTCTTTTATTTTTTCTTCAATTAGGTTTTTAATTTCATTAAATTCACTTTTGTTTTTGATATTTTCAATTAGACTTTTGTCTTTAGTAAGTGAGTAAAAAATTTCTTCTTTTACAATTTTTTCTTTAAAATATTTATCTTTAATGTCTTTATCTAGCAGTTGAAATTTTTCAATATCAAAACTATAGTTTATCGACTCTTTACGTCTACTAACTCTAACTGCTCCATGTTCGCCTGTTATTTTATATGATGCATTTCTGCCTGCAGATGAAGCAAGAATAATTCCTTTAAGTTCTGAAAGTCTTTTATTGTACGAACTTATTTTCTTATGCAAATCTAATGCTTCTTTTGCTACTTCTTTAATATTAGTCATTTTAATTAATTATGCCCTTTCCGTTTGGTTTGTGTAATAACAATACTTCCTTACTGCTCGGTAAATCTTTCTTGGCATAAGTTGATTGCCAAGATCTACTAGGAATATCTCTCCAAATTCTTTTTTTACCGTTTAGTTGAATTTCTTTGAATCCACATTTTTTCATGGTTGCTAGATATTGATCAAGTATCCCATCTAATTTATTAAACGCCACCAACTGCATTAATAAAGTTTTTTTATTTGAAGCTTTGTAAAGTGATGAAAATATCTGCTCCATAGTTTTAAAATATATTTTTAAATCCTTGGTTTTGGGATGTTGAAAATTTAAAATTGATCTATTTTGAGGGCGATTCATTCCTAAAATAAGATAGGGTAAACTTGTATTTCTTCTTCCATGGATTTGCCAAGTTGCATAATAGACATTAATGCCTGGGTACGGTGGTGAGGTAATAATAAGTTTTGTTTTTTTATTTTTTAAATTTTTATTAATTAAGCACTTTGCGGCACTTCTATTATAAATATTTGAGTTAGATAATATTTTTTTATTACTATTTAATTTAACATTGGTTTCAAATTCATACATTCCATCCAACATGTCTAAGCAATTAGATTTTATTTTATTTTTAAAAACCTCAAATTCACTTATAGGTCGTCTGTTGTGAAGGGTAGATTGCATAGATCTTAAAATGAGCAGTCTTAAAAAATCATTTGTCTTCTTATTTTTAACTTTTTTAAGTCTTTTTAAGAACAATGAACATCCACTTAATATTTGCTTTAATCTATAAATCTGTCCATTTCCAAGTCCTTTGAAATTTATCAAGCTAAGGGCAGATTTAGTAAATTTATCTAAAGTTATTTTGCTCTTGAGTTTTTTTTCTACCGCTACGACCCAAGCTTCTATAAATGACTTTTGCTTTGAGCTTAAAATTGTAGTTTTAACCCTTGTCACAAAAAAAGATATATAGTTTAAATCAATACCAATAGTTTTTCTTCCCAATCTCATCCCTTCTACAATAGAGGTGCCTCCACCCATAAAAGGATCTAAAACAACATCGCCTTTTTCTGTTAAATTTTCTATAGCCGATGAAACAAATTTAGGAGAAAACCCTGCTGGGTAAGTATAAAATCTATGAGTTATACCTTTAACTCTACTTTGATCTTTAGCTGCTTTAATTATTTTTTTAAAAGAATTTTTTGCCATTTACTCTTCAGTGTCTGTAACTTTAGTTTTCACAACATTTTTTCCAATTGACTCCAAATAACTTGACAGCATGAATATACCTTTTCCAGCATTTTTAGTTGCAACCTTAATTGACAAAACATCATCTATAACTCTATTATCTTCGCTGCTTTCTGTATTGTTTGCGTCTGAAGGTATACCGTCCTCAATAATATATAATTTACCACGCCTTTGATCTTTTCTGAATTGCATTAGTGTAAACATGGCGATTAAAGAAATTCCCATTTTATATTTTGTTTCAATTATTTTAATGGTGTTTTTGGGAGTTGCTTTATTTTTTTCATTCAAAAGATTGATATTAATTTTATTCAAAAATAAATTATAATTTAATTTTGTTCCTATCTTGTTTTTATCTACCCACAAAACATCATCTTCATCCACAACATTTCCAGTTTTCAATTTCCATTCTTCTGGTGTTATATATTTTGCAATTATTGGGTTTTCGATTATTTCCTCAATAGTATTTTCTCCTTGCCCTCCTTCATGCGGCAAGTCTTCTTTTTTAGATTTTTCTTTCTTTTGTTCTGTTTTTTTGCTTTTTCTTTTAATTTGTTGAGGTTTAATTAAAACTGATACATTTAATTTATAACCTTCTTTATTATTCCTGTCTAAAACTACAATTTCTAAATTTGCATCCCCACCTTCTTTTAATCCTTCTGGCAGAACAATCCTTTTCAATGTACAAAGGCCATGTTTTTCTAAAAATGGGCCATTGTAACTTTTTGGTTCCTCATGACTATTATTATAAATCCATTTTAAAGTCATTTTTCCTGGTGCAATTTTTCTTTCAAAATAATCAGTTTCTGCATCAGTAAACATTCTTAATGAAAATGATTTTTTTATTTCAACATCTTTTTTTATAAGTTGTTTCTTGGGTGGATTTTTTTTTAACTCTTCAAAACAAAAAAAAGACGGAAATTTTTTTTTGGGCAAATCATATGTTCCACTATCTTTTTGAACTATTTTTTCTTTTTTTAATTGGAAACCTTCTGGTAAAAAATTCTTTTCATCATCTGGGAGATCTTTTAATAGTTTTTGAATTTCTTCTATTGTATCTTGATCAGTGATTTCATCATCTTTAACACTAGCATCTATTCTTGCTTGCTGAAGTTCTTGTAGAGAGGTATGGTTTGATAAATCTTCAGCTAGGCTATCTCTAATTTCTTTGTATAGTTTAGACTCAGGATTCAATCTATCTCTACTTGATTTAAAAAAATCTTCTCTATCAGCGCCTATAATTGATGAACAATCAATTACAATTATTAGATCATTAACAATGCTATTAAAACCAACTTTATCACTTGTAAATAATTGTTTATTATTTATCGCATGTGTTTGACCATTAACTGTCCATAATAAACCAGCTTTATGTGGTATATAAGTTGAGCCTTTGTTTAATTTAAAACAAAATATATCATATGTTATTTTATAATCTTTACACCTAATAAAACCTCTTTTTGGGGTAATGTCTTCTAAAGGACTTTTTTCTTTTAATTTATGAAACTGATTTTCTTGGAAATTACTAAATCCTCTCATTGTCAAAGATTGTTCAGCTTTGGATTGAAATTTTTTTCGAGTTTCGTGAATTCTAACTGGCAAAGGCAACTTTGGTAATTGTAAATCTAGCTGTCTATACAAGGAACCATCACCTCTTATAGAATTATTATTTCTAGCTAATTTATACTCATATAAAATAATTAAAGTTCCGTGATTTGAATTTTTTTCAAATTGTTTTCCCCTCTCTGCAAAAATTGGCATTTCATTTGAGCTAAAGTTTAGTGGCAATGTTCTATTGTTTTCATCATCCTCTATAGGGCATAAATATTTTGCTTCACTAACTTCACCATCTTTTTTTGGTTTATCTCTTCTCATGATAGTGAAACTCCAGTTGTCACTAAATTTTGTTCTTTCTTTTGGGAAATTTTTAATTATTTTTGGGTTTCTTTTTGTTAAAACAAATTGCAAGGCCTCACCAGTATCTTGGCCGCAATGAAGTATTGCACCTGATCCTCCTTGATTCCACTTCCCTTGAGCAAAATTAATAGATTCTTTATTTCCAACATGTAGAGACATGATCGTGTTTGGTAGTTTTTCAGGAGTCTGCCCTTCCCCTTTATCGGTAATAGCTATATTTGGATATAAACCATCATTTCCTCCACATGATATATTTATATTTTCTGCAACTGTTCTAGCTTTTTTATCATCCCAAAATTCTTGTAGCCCCGCAACTTCATCAATATTTTCGTCAAATAAAGTGTGATCTATATCATACTTTTTAATTTCAGCTTTTGTCTCAAAATATTTGTGTACTGCATCTAATGGTTTAGTTGGTAGATCTCTATCTCCTGACTTAGGATGCTTGCCGCTTTCAAAACACTTATTCATTAAAACGGCATCTACAGCGTTAGTAATTTTTTCAGTAAGCGCAAAAGCTGGATTCCCTTGATTATTGATTGTTCCCCAGCTGCCTTTTACGGCTCCATAATTTGTCCATAAATTTGAATCTTCCCATAAATTATTTTTTTTTAATATTTCAACGACCTCTTCGCTATTTTGCGCTTTCATGATGCTCACGCAAAGGTTTTTTATTTCTTGATTATTCATATGTAGTTAACGTTTGAATTTTAGTTTTATTCATTTTTTATAATTTTTCTTTAACTTATTTATGCTGTTGTTTATTTCTTTAAAAATTTTTTCCACATCTTCTTCTTTGTATTCATAGCTACTCTTATTGCTTAAATTTCCGATCAACTTTATTGAATTTAATGCTCTTGGAATTCTGTGACTAGCCAACTTTTTAAAAAGATTATATTTTACAATATTAAGTTCTTTTTTAACGATTAAGGCTTTTGTTTTTTGCTTTGATTTTTTTCTAGGTTTTATACTTTTTTTAATCTTTATTACTTTAACTCCAAGCCAGTCCCTATAATTAATCCAACCACTTTTTCTATAAACAATATCCGGGTTTGTAGGCACACCAAATGGTGTTCTATGGATATAGCAATGTCGTTTCCATTCGTGCGGACTTCTTAAATTTAGCGACCTGACCTTACTTCGTGCTTCTTTGTAGCTTAAATAGGCTTTTTCTTGAAATATAACCGATAGGATGTTCTTTGAAGAATATTTGTGTTGATAAGTCGGCCTTATAACTCCCATTCTTACCATTTCATTGTCTATGCTCATAATGTAAATTCTGTATTTTCACTCGTACTTTTAAATTTAAATCTTGCCTTTGCAGCATTTAATTCGTTGGTTAATGCACGTATAATTTTTTCAGCATCCTTCTTTGAGTAATCATATCTTCCCTTGTTTGCTAGGTTTGCAACCAGCTTGATCATACTAAGAGTTTTTCTAACTCTATTTTGACCCAGTTTTTTAAATTTCGTTTCTTTAATCGACATAGTTAATTATTTCCATTCTTTTGGTCCCAGTATGACTTTTTTTTATTTTTATTTTTATTTTTATTTCCTGCAGATTGCCAAGCACCATACATTTCTTTGTATGCATCTCTCATATCTTTCATAATTTCTTCTCGTTGGTATTTGCTGTATTCGTAATATCTATCGTTGGCTAAATTGCCTACAGATTTCATAGCTTTTAGAAGTTTTGGCATTCTGGTATTTGAAAAAATTTCAAACTTATCTTTTCCAGAAAGATGTTTCGTCTTTCTTCTTGATGTAGGAAACGGAATTGTATTTTTTTTAAATACCATTATTAGTTAATATACTTAATTTGTGTACATGTCAAGTACGCAATATAAGTATATTACAATATAAACTTGTCGTTGTATATACATATACTTAGTATTTCTTTCATGTCTGTAGCGCAGATGTAGTAAAAGCGTTATATTTTTTTCAAGCAGAGTTTAGACTAGTATGAACGACAAAAAAGCCCGCCAACTATGGAAACTTATCCAGGAAGTTGGTGATTATTTAAGCCGTCAGCGGTACACACTAGTCCACACTAGTTCACACTAGTAGACACGAGTTATGCGGACCATTTAAAATTCATAAAAAATAAACCGCATAAAGATCCACTAAAAATACCTCTGAAACTCGAACTAAACTCGAACTAAAAGAGATAAATCAAACTAGTTTTCACTTTTCATTTCATTCAATTTTTAAACTACATATTAAACGACATTTTGATATCTTTTCCAACTATAACAAAAGGTGCCCAATATATTGGGTGGGATTTTTTTTTATTTTTATTTAATTGTTCAATCATTGTCGTTTTAAAATTTTCCGCTAAAGTGAGTTCAGGATAATCTTTTATATTCCTAAATAAATTTATTACTAATTCTTGGGCAGATAAAGTTTCAACATACCAGTTTGAAACTAAAATGGATTTGGATCCAGAAATAAAAAAACTTTTTGCTAAGCCACTAAATCCTTCAGATCCAGGCATATCACCAGCTGCGGTATTACAAGCTGATAAAACAACAAGATCAGCATTAGTGCGCAGAGCCATTATTTCCGTCATTGTTAGTAGGCCATCATTTTCTTCATTTCCTATATCTGGGGGCGTCAAAACTAAAAAGGGTTCGTTTAATCCTTCTATAGCTCCTGAAACTTCACCGTGAGTAGCAAAATGAATTATTTTAAATTGAGTCATATCCATTTCTTTTAAATTAATTTCATTTGCATCATCTTGCAGAAGTATTTTTGAACTTAAAGGTTTTAAATAATTAGCTACGGTTTTGATTTCCTCTGAAGACCCTACAACTGGTTCGTATATTTCTTTAATTTTTTTACCAGTAATAACTCCCCCTCTAAAGAGTGACTTTAAACTTTCAATTTTACTTGAATCATTAGTAACCGTTTTTTCATCAGCTGAAACTAAATTTGGGTCCCCAACACCTAAGTAGGCTAATTGCCCCTCAATAATTTTCGTTTCATCAGTAGCTTTTGTTTTTTGTTTTTTTGTTTTTTTAATAATTTTCTTTAATAATTCAGCCCCTGTTTTACTCTTCGTAAGCTCTTTAGTGCTTTTTAATATTGATTTTAATTTTGTGGTTTTAACAAAGTCAAATTTTTCCTCATATTGATCTATGTTAATCAAGGTTTCAGCGGTTGGAAGATAGCTAAAAGTGTAGTCACTTAAATTAAATTTTACAAATCGACAATCATCCAAACAATTTTTTTCTTGTTTGGTTGCCAAAACATGTAAGGGCAAGCTATTAAGAGGGCCATCCGGAACTATAATCAGTTTACTAATCGATTTAAGTTCATCTTTTAAAAATAAGAATAGACTTTCATTTAATTTGAAAGATTTGTTTACCTCAAAAGGAATAATCTCATTATTTTGAGGTAATAACGAATTTCTAATCTGTTTGGTTAAATTTGTTAAATAATTATAATCAGAATCGACATTGTAAATCTTGAAACTATCTTTTTTAATAAGCGCTACATGAGTTTTGGATTGTGATAGAAAATAGTCAAGAATTGCTTGATCTTCATTAAGTGACTGTTGCAAATCTTTAATATCAGCAGTTTTAATTTTCAAAAATTCAAAATATTCAGGATTTTGTTTTTTTATTAATTTTTCAATTCGCGAAAGTTCCTTTTGAACTTTCTCATATTCTCTATTAATTTGCTTATCCGCCAACTGAGAGCTCTTAAATATTTCTGGTTTAAATTGTTCACTTCTAAAAAGAACTAAAAGTTTCTGCTGTAAATTCTGATATTGTTTAATTGATTGTTCGCTTTCACCCTTAAAATTGCTGTTTTTGACAGATTTAACTAAATCTCTTGAAGTATTTGTATTTTTGCCAAGCTGGGCAATTGAATAGGCGTTTTGCTGAAAAACTTTATCGTTTTTATAATATTTTACAGCATCTAGGTAAAGAGTTCCAATAAAGTTATCATCAAAATTAGGACGCCAAATTGATTGGTAAATTTGATCATTATAATAATTAACTATAAGTGGATATAAAAAATCAAATAACTTTTTTCCAATCTCAATCTCTCCCCCTTCGGCAATGATCAAGGCATTTTCTACCATATCTTGATATAGATTTTGTTTATTCTCATAAAAATTTTTTGGATATTGTCTAATTTGTTTTTCAACAATTTTCGAAAATGTTGAAAATTGTTCAATATCATTATTAATTAAATAATATTTTAAAATCGTTTTATAAATCTTAAACCTGTTAGCGCCAAGATTAGATATATGTTCAAAATCACTTTCCAAAAGATTGGCAGGATTTTTTTTCATAAAAAGTAATTCATTTAATTCGGAAAATTCTTTCATTCTTTTAGTTGAATAATACATCTCATATAATTCAGGTATTACATTGTGCACAACATAGTTTTGTTCTGTGTTGGCCGTCTGTAAACCTTGTTTCCAAAACAAATCTGAATTAACTTTGGCATGATCTATATTTTGTTTATTGATTAAAATTGCACTGTCTAAATTACCAAGCCTTTTTTCAATAAAACCTTCAAAACGTTTGTAAATTACGAAATTTGCACTATTCGCAACTTCACTACTCCATTTTTCTTCATCAATATTTTCTTGAACAAATTTTATCAACGATTCCATTTCTGAGTAAAATCCTTTTTGATAAAATGTATCGAGTAGTGATGGAATTGCAGTAAGAAATGAAAAAGAACGTTCAACACTTTTAGAGCTTTCTGAAATATAAGTTTTTATCTCTTTCATTCCCAATCTAAAATAATTTAAGTTGTCGTTAATATAAGCTCGAAGAATTAGTTGCACATATAAAAACGGTACTCCGTAAGTTTCTTTGAATTTGTTGTTTTCTTTTATTAAGTTTAATGCCTTGAATAGATATTGTGCACTGTCTTCATTTTTGTTTTCATACATCAAACCTAAACCTGCTTGTGATATAGTTGAGTATTGGTTAAGCAAATAAGTACTATCAATTTCAAATAATTTTTTCTTTTGTTCTTCTGGCAAACTCTCTAGATGCTCAATATATAATTTTGATAAATCGTAGATTTCATCAAGATTTGTACTGTGGTTATTAATTAAATCGTAGAGGTAATAACTTGAAAGAAATTGTCCATAACTATATTTAAATTCTAAATTTTCAAAATTATCTTTTGTTGTTTTCATTCCCTCTTTTAAATGAACAACTAATTTGTCATAATCTCTTGTGCGAATGTAAGCGCCTTTAAGATTTGTATATATTTTATAAAAATATTTTATATTTTCATTGTTCCAAGAAACTTCTTTTATAACTTTATTTAGGATCTTTTTATTAAACTTGTCTTCATTATTAATTGATAGAAATCTATCCTGACGATATATAAAATTTAAAGTTTCGGAGCTATTTAATCCGTCTGTTTCAATTTTATATAAAATTAAATTTTTTATTCTCGTTATGTCTTCTTTTGTAGCTAAGACTTTTCCTTTGTCTGTTGTAGTAAATGATCTATCTGCTGAATATTCATTTATTGTGGTAGACATCTGCACAGCATCTACTAATTTAGCATATTGTTCTCGGCTTTTAGTTTCTTTTGGATAAAGTTTTGAAAACTTTTCAAATTCAACCAAATCTTTTCTTGCAATTTCTAGCAGTTCATTAATTTTGTCTAAATATCCTTCGGGTTTTGCAAATCTATAATAAAGAATAACTCGGGTAAGAGCATGCGTTTTTAAACTGTAAAATATTTTATCTTTACTAATCCTGTTGTGAAATGGGATTGTAGAAACATTATTTTTATTACAACATTCAAGAACAGTTATCCATTTTTTTGATCTTTCCCATTCTTCAACTTCAGGACCTGGAGCTAACTCTGCACAAGTGAAATCTGAAAACTCACTGGTGCATCTACTTTTATTACCCAAAGCTATTTTTGGTACCGCTAACACAGTTTTTTTTATAATTTTATTATCTCTTTTGATAGTTAATTCATTATATTTTCCTTTTATAAAAGCATTAACTTTAGGTGTTGCTTTTTTTCCATTAATCATAATTATTTCATCATAAAGTTTAATACCTTTTTTATCTGCGCTAGAACCTTCAATAATGCAACTAACTACTAAACCTTCTTTTTTGTATTTGTTAACAATTTCTTTGGGAAAATATTTTTCATAAGGAGTTATATTCTGCCAAGGAAAAAGCATGCCTGTGCTGAATTCCATATATTTTTCAGATCCATCAACAAACTCAAAAGCAGTATCTATTGGTTTTTTACCTAACTTAACTTTTAATATTTTTTCAGTACCTTTCCTAAAAATCTTTATATTTATAGTTTCACTGGAAGAAAATTTATCCAATATATCTAATAGGTCTTTAATTTCTTTTGTTGATTTGTTATCTGCTTCTAAAATTATATCCCCAGGTAATAAATTTGCTAAATGTGCTGGTGAATTTTTTATAACCCCGGAAACTAAAAGATTTTTTGGAGAGTTTTTTTCTAGCGAACCTTCCCCCACAAAACCTTTAATAGTTGCATCGTTTAAAGGCAAAAATTCAATTCCCAGCCATCCCTTAGCATTGGAATGATTGATGCTAAACAGGGAAAAGAAAACAAATAAAACTAATAATCTTTTCATATAGACTAATAATTATACCTCCAAAATTTCAGTAAAATATAGCTTTTTTGACTGCAAATTTTTTTGAATAAAACCCAAGTTCAAACGTTAATTAAGTATGAACATTAATAAACAACTAAACAAAGGAGATAAAATGAGAAAAATAACATTACTAGTTACTAGTCTTTCAATACTTGCATTAAGCTCACCTGTTTATGCAGCTGCTTGGATACCTAGATATGGCGGCGGTTACACTTTCTGCTCTTATTGCATGTAAGAAAAATAGTTAATTCCCTATAAAAAACGCCCCTTCCCTCTAGGGGCGTTTTTTTTTGAATAAAACCCAAGTTCAAACGTTAACTATAAGTAATAAATAAACATAGAAAGGAAAATGTTATGAAAAAAATAGCAATGATAGTTGGCTTAGTAACTATATTAGCTACTAGCGCTAACGCAGGCCAAGGTACTTGGCAGTGGGTTGGTTCTGGCAATACTCAAACACTACAGTGGTGTGGTGGTTGTTGGAATGGAAAATTCAATTAAGTCTTTTTTATCCTAACTCCTTGCGATTAAAACGCCCCTTTTTAGGGGCGTTTTTTTTAGGATAATTAAGCTTATTTAATACTAATTCCTAGGAAAAAATAAAAATTCTCCACCGTTATGACCTGTGCCATGAATTAGAGAATGGTTTGGTGTTTGGTCCGCATTATTAATTACATAATTTTGAACGGTTTGAAATAACTCAATTGATCGAATTACATCATTGTTGCTTTTAAGAGTTTTAATTAATGGTTCGGCAAAAACAGAGTTTTTTGAATTACCAACTCCATCTGCGACTAACTCATTACCACCTGATGTCATAACAAGCCTTGTTTTCAATTTTTTAAATCGCTCAAGTGAATTTTGGGTTAATTTTTCAACAGATTTCTTTTCCCCGCTTCCTCTCATTAAAGATCCGGCAAAGCAACTATCAACAATTAACAAAATATGCTTAGCATCTGAGGACCCAATTAAATCCTTAATATTATTATTACTTAACCATTTAGAGTCTTGTTGTTCACCAGCATCTATTGGTAACCAATAACCTCTTTTTTGTTTTTTGACTAATTGTCCATGACCTGCGTAATAAATTAAAATATTATCGTTCTTATCTCTGTCCCGTAAAAATTGAATAAGAGCATCTTCGGTTTCATCTGATTTTTTATCTATCATTAAAGTAGTTTCAAAACCGTATTTTTCTCTTAAAATTTTTTCTAAATCTTTTGCGTCATTTACTGCATTATCTAGATCTTCTAATTTCTCATAATCATCATTTCCAATTATTAATGCATAATATTTTTCATCAGTGGTAAATTTTGCTAG
>Ga0114996_10008382_pt1 | contig 11509 bp, 7 predicted proteins | sample ArcticOcean_MG_C_4_FD_87039 | JGI IMG/M metagenome (GOLD analysis project Ga0114996, IMG submission 87039) | Marine microbial communities from western Arctic Ocean - ArcticOcean_MG_CB4_134 | ecosystem: Environmental > Aquatic > Marine > Oceanic | place: Arctic Ocean: Canada Basin | collected... | reverse complement strand
TATAATAATGCTCGGGATCGTCCGGTTCGCAGAACAGGCTGTGCATCTGCATCTCGGCACCGACGATATTATTGGCGTTGGAGTCCTGCCAGGAATAGAGGCACAGCTCCGGCTTGGTCCAATTGAGTCCGTCGCTGGAGGTGGCGTAGAGCAGGGCTTCCTTACTCTCGCCGCCGCCAGCTAGGGGGAAGTGGCCATGGTTGGTGCGGTACCACATGCGGAATTCCCCGCTCTGGGAATCGCGCAACACCGGGCCGATGATGCTGCCGCGTTGACCCTCCCAAGGCTGATCGGGCCCGATCAGCGGATTGGCTTCGCACTTGCGCGGCTGGTGCACACAACGCCGCACATTGTAGGACGCAGCGATTAGGTAATCGTCGATGAAGAACTGGCGCTGGCCGGCCAAATGCACAGGCATATCTTCCATATCTACCGGAAAGAGCCCGTCCTCGTCCCAGAGTATGCGATAACTGTCCTTATCACGGGGCAAAGTTAGGTCGGCGTTGCGGTCGACGAAGGGGGGTGGAGAGGTCCGAACTTTGAGCATGACGTTCTCACTGTGGTTGCCGCTACAAAAGGGGCTGTAAATTAACCCGCTGCCCTACCCTTGACAACCCCCACCCTGGCAAAGTATCCTTTCCGACCCAGTATTATAGGAGAATTCCATGCCTGAAACTATCACCATTCAAGACGTCAAAACCATCCTCACCCAGCCGGCTGGTTCCCACCTCATCATCGTCAAGATTATCACCTCTGAGCCCGGGCTCTACGGCATTGGCTGCGCTACCTTCACACAGCGTTTTCGCGCCGTGCACACCGCCATCGAAGACCACCTCAAACCCTTCCTCATCGGCCGCGACGTCGACCGCATCGAAGAGATCTGGCAAATGTCCATGGTGCACAGCTATTGGCGCAACGGCCCCGTGCTCAACAACGCCATCTCCGGCGTCGACCAGGCCCTGTGGGACATCAAAGGCAAACGCGCCGGCATGCCGGTCTACCAGCTCTTGGGTGGCAAATGCCGCGAGGCGGCGGCCTGCTACGCCCATGCCGGCGGTTCCACACCCGAAGAAGTGGTCGATTCCATCCGCTCTTTCATGGACCAGGGCTACCGCTACATCCGCGTGCAACAGGGCGGTTACGGCGGCGTGCCCTCCCAGGAGGTGCGACCCGAGGGAGCGCCCGAAGGAGCCTACTACGATCCGCGCGAGTACGTGCGCAACCACCTCAAACTCTTCGAGTACGTGCGCGACCAGGTCGGCGACGAGATCGAATTATTGCACGATATCCACGAGCGCCTCGCGCCCATCGACGCCGTAGGTTTTGCCAAGGACATGGAGCGCTTCAAGCTCTTCTTCCTCGAAGACCCACTGGCCCCAGAAGACATCGAGTGGTTCAACAATATGCGCCAGCAATGCGCCACCCCCATCGCCATGGGCGAGCTCTTTAACAACCCGCGCGAGTGGCAGCCCCTCATCCAGGACCGCCTCATCGATTTCATCCGCATGCACGTCAGCCAGATGGGCGGCATTAGCCCAGCGCGCAACGTGGCTGCCTTTGCCAATATGTACGGCGTGCGCACCGCCTGGCACGGCCCGGGCGACACCTCGCCGGTGGGCCACGCCGCCAATTTGCACCTAGATCTATGGGCCCCCAATTTTGGCGTGCAGGAGTGGTGTCGTTTTCCCGAACACGTCTACGAAATCTTTCCCGGCCTGCCCGAAGTGCGCAACGGTTATATGTACCCCAACGACCAACCCGGCCTGGGCATCGACATCAACGAAGAGCTGGCAGCCCAACACCCTTGCCAGGACCAAGTGGACGTGTGGACCCAGACGCGCCTGCCCGACGGCAGCCCGACGCGACCCTGAGCATAGAGGAAAACAATATTTATGAAAGTCCTAGTTTCCAATCTCGGCAGCACCTCTTTCAAATACAAAGTCTTCGACATGCCCAGCGCCACCGTCCTGGCCCGCGGCGGCATGGATCGCATTGGCGACCAGGGCTCGGTGCACAAATACCAGCTCGGCGACAACGACGAAATCGAACAAGCCTGCGACCTGCCCAACCACGCCAGCGCTATCGACGAAGCCTTGCAACGCCTAACCGGCCCCGGCGGCGTCCTCGACTCTGTGGCCGAACTCGAAGCCATCGGTTTTAAGGCAGTGCATGCCCGCAGCATCTCCGGCGTGGTCGAATTGGACGATGATGTCATCGAGCGCATGGTCAGCTACTATCCCCTGGCCCCGGCCCACAACCCCGCCTATGTGGCCGCCATCGAACAATTTGCCAAGGTGGCGCCCGATGCCGCCCTTGTGGGTTGTTTCGAGAGCGCCTTCCACGGCAATATGCCGCTGCGCCGCCAGCTCTACGCCGTGCCCTACGAGTGGTACGAGAAGTACGGCATCAAACGCTACGGTTTCCACGGCGCCTCGCACCGCTACGCCGCCGAAAAAATCATCGAGATAGAAGGCAACGCCGAGCTCAAACACATCAACTGCCACCTCGGTGGTTCGTCCTCGCTTTGCGCCGTCAAAAACGGCGTCTCCCACGGCGCTTCCCACGGCCTCAGCCCCCAGGGCGGCGTGCCCCAGAACAACCGCATCGGCGACCTCGACCCCTACGCCCTCGACCTGGTCATGCGCCAGGAAGGCACCAGCTTCGAAGAGGTCCTGGAACAATGCGCCTCCCAGGGCGGCCTATTGGGCCTGTGCGGTTACAACGACATGCGCGACATTGAGGAAAACGCTGCCCAAGGCAACGAACGCTGCCAACTGGCCATCGAAGTATTCTCCTCGGCCATCCGCGACTACCTGGGCGCCTATATCGTCGAGTTGGGCGGCATCGACGCCATTAGCTTTACTGGCGGTATCGGCGAACACTCAACTATCGTGCGCGGGCAAGTACTGGAAAATCTCGAATTCCTCGGCATTAAAATGAGCCCCGAGCAAAACGAAACCGTGCACGGCGAGGGCACCCTACACGCCGTCAATAGCCGCGTACATCTCTACGTCTTGCGCACCGACGAAGAACTCATCGTCGCACGCCAGACCTGCGAATTTCTCGACACCAGATCCTGACAACAACGACAAACGAAAGGAATACACCATGGGTAGCTTCTACGACAACTCCATCATCCCCGCCGAACTGCGGCGCAATTACGACGTCTACGACCGCGTCAACCAACTCGGCATCGACCTAGGCAGTTTCGCGGACAATGTCTCGTCGCTTAAAGGCCGCAATATCTGTGGCGCCATCTTTCACGAAAGCGGCCTGGTCTATCTCTCAGGCGTCGGCAAGGGCGACTATCAAATGAGCGACGACCCCGAGCGCGTCGCGCACGGCCAGCAAGCCGGGCAAGCCTGCGCCGACCAGCATATCCGCACCCTGCACTGGGCCATTTCCTGCGGCGGCGAGGGCGGCGATCTCAACGACCTGCTCTACACCGTCAAAGCCCTAGGCATGGTGGTTTCCACCGACGTCGACTTCAACTCCGGGCCGTCAGTAGTCAACGGCTATACTTACCGCTGGCAATCGGTCTTTGGCGGCGGCACCGGCGACTTTGCCCAGGATGGCCTCGACGCCGGGGGCTACGCCGGGGTACACGCCCGCAGCGCCATTGGCGGCTTCACCGGCCGCTTCTCCCAAGAACCCGAAATCATCGTCGCCATCCCCCCCGATTTGGCCCGCGCTATCATCACTAACCGCGGCTGGATTTTCCCGCTCATCCCCACCGTGCACGACAAAGTAGTGGCCAGCCAAAAATGACGACATCCACTGTAGAAACGGCCCTTAAAATCACCGCCGAACAACGGCGTCAATACGACGAAGACGGTTTTTTCCTCATTGAAAACGCGCTATCGCAAAACGAAGTGGAAGAGCTATTAGCCATCGTCGACGAATTCAACGAGCGCTACCGCCGCGAGCACAACCTGGATCCGCACGAAGCTTTCCAGATGCGCAATATCGCAGCTTTCCACCCACTTTTCCGCGCCATGATCGATCACCCCGAGATCCTGCCCCTCGTCGTCGACGTTTTTGGTTTTAATATTCAATTGCGCACCTCGCACATGGACGTGCGTCCCCCACAAAAACCCGAAGTTGGCGCCCAAACTTTAGGCGCCCCCGACAGCTTCTTCCCCTGGCACGCCGACGCCCCCGACTACGGCTGGCCCACCGTCGGCGACATCATCCCCTACATGGAGATGAAGGTCGGCTATTACCTCACCGACCTGACCCAACACAATAGCGGCGCCATCTGCGTAGTGCGCGCCAGCCACCGCCTCTCCCCCTGGATCAATGAGGCCGAACGCATTGTCGACCCCGAACGCATCGTCGAAGTCAACGTCACCCCTGGCACCGCCTTAGTCTGGCGCACTGCCCTCTACCACTGTCTCACCCCCAATACGGCCCCCCACCCACGCAAATGCCTCTACTACGGCTACCAACACCGCTGGATCCGCTCCTCCGACTTCGATCACCAAGACCCCGCTGTTCTCGAAGGCTGCACTCCCATCCAACGCCAACTCCTGGGCGAGTTGGGCAGTGGCAAGGACAATTACGCCGGCGACGATCCTCTAGTCCATCCGGTCTCGCGCTATTGGCGTCCCAAGGAGGAAGACATTCCGCTTAAGGCCTGGGCGGAGGAACAGCGGGCTTGAGGATTGTTTGACGGGTGCTAGTGACGGGTGGACATATGGCTCATTATCTACGCTCATTCCAATAGGTCGACGCACTAATTTTTGAATAAACAACCCCTAATCCCTTATATTATAGACCAACGAAAGTTATACGCTTAAGGTCTGTAGGGGGTCTTGCCGGCGGCGCTTTGTGGGGGCGGTTGCCGGGGGCAAAGGACGGCCGGGATTCACAGCCGCAGGCTGTGGGGGAGTGGGGCCGGGCAGGCCGCCCTTGGGCATCACAAAGCGCCATAGGCAGGACCCCCTACAGACCGTCGCCAGTCATTACAAAAGAAACGCCCATATATATGTCCTCCAACCCCAGACCAAGCCGCCTCTCCCAATCCCAACAACGCCTAGTCCTCGCCCTCGTCGCCCTAGCCATCTTCATGCTAGCCGACACCCTCTACCTGCTCACCAACCGCCTAGCCAACACCCTTGAACTGCAATACTTCGCCGTAACCGAAATCTCCATGCCCAAATTTTACCAGGGCATGGTTCTATCGCATACCGCCATCGGCCTCACCCTCGTCGCCCTAGCCGTCTTCTTTATCTTCTGGCACCTACCAGCAGTGTGGCGCAAAAGCCGTAGACGCGCTATCTACACCGGCATCACCACTGCTGCCCTAGGTTTGCTTTTGGGCGTTTCAGGCCTCTTTATTCTCAGCGCCGCCCAGAGCCGCGACAACGCCTGGGCCTATTGGAGCCACGTGGGCGCCGCCGCCCTGCTGCCCATCTTTTATTTATTGCACCGGCGCATCTCCCTGTGGAAACCTTCGCCGCTGAGCTACCGCGTCGTGCCCATATCAATCGTCGGCCTGCTACTGGCCACGGTGCTGCTGCACGGCATTAGCTACAACCGCGAGCAATACACCGGCGCCGCCGAAGAAGCCTTTGCCGTCGGCACCCACCTGGGACCCGGTTCGCGCCAGCGCGACCTAGCGGCTTTTACCGAGGCCGCCTTTATCCCGGCCAATTTCGTGCCCTATCAGAGTCCGTTCTTTCCGGCGGCTACTACCACTACTACGGGGGCTTACTTGCCCTCGCGCATCATCACCCGCGGCGACCTATCGCATCCGGAGAAACTCAAAAAGGACATCGAGCGCTACGGTTTTGTAGTAGATGAGCCCATCGGCTCCGAAACCTGTGCGCGCTGCCATGCCGACATCGTCGAACAATGGTCTAAATCGGCACACCGCTTCGCTTCCTTTAACAACCCGTTTTACGAAGCGACTATCAATTCGATGCGGCAAAACTCGACCGCATCCAACGCCGAGGTTGCTGCCCACATCGGCCATATGGACGGCCTGGAGGGCAAAGAGGGCAAGATCAAATCCAAGTGGTGTTCCGGATGCCACGATCCAGCGCTCATGTTAGCCGGCAAAATGACCGGCGATATCGACCGCGAAACGCCCCAGGCCCAGGCCGGCCTCACTTGCCTGGCCTGCCACGCCATCGACCGCATTCACGACCAGACCGGCAACGGCAACTACAATATCGCCGACGTCCAGGAAGATCCCTACCTCTTTGCCGAAGCTAAATCCGCTACAGGACGATTCGTCCACGATACGGCACTCAAAGCGCGGCCAGAAGTCCACAAACGCCAGATGCTCAAACCCTTCTTTCGCACTTCTGAGTTTTGCACTACCTGCCACAAGGTCAGCCTCGATCGGCGCGTCAATAATTACCGCTGGTTGCGCGGTCAGAACGAGTTTGATAAATGGCATGACAGCGGCGTCTCGCTCAACGCCTCGCGCACCTTCTACCTGCCGCCTAACAAACGCCAATGCCAGGACTGCCATATGCCATTAGAAGAGGCCGTCCTGGGCGACTTTGCCGCCAAAGATGGCCAGGTGCGCTCGCATCGCTTTGTGGCGGCCAACACCGCCCTGCCTTTCCTGCGCGGCGACAACGAAACTATCGAACGCATCGAAAACTTTCTGCAGGACGAGAAGTTGCGCGTCGACATCTTCTCTCTGCGCCAGGATGGGCAAGAAACAGTCTATGCCCTGAATCGCACCCAACCCGCCCTAACGCCAGGCGAGATAGTTGAATTTGACGTAGTGGTGCGCAATAAGGGCGTTGGCCATACCTTTCCCGGCGGCACCAACGACTCCAACGAGGGCTGGCTTGAAGTATCGCTGCTCGACCACAACGGCGCAGTGCTGGGGCTCAGTGGCGCGCTAGGCGAAGATGGCCACGTCGACGCAGAAGCCCACTTCTACAAAGCACTGCTCGTCGACCGCCACAGCCAAGCCATCCACCAACGCAACGCCCAAGACGTGGTCGCCTCGGTCTACACCCGCGCCATTGGTCCGGGCACGGCAGATGTAGCCCATTTCAGCTTCCAATTGCCGCCACAGTACAGCGGCGATCGCGTCACTTTGCAAGCCCGTCTACTGTGGCGCAAATTCGATCGCGCCTACACCGAGTTCGCCTTTAAAAATAATCCACAAGGCTTTGGCGCTTTCTCCCAAACACCCGACTTGCCTGTTACGCTCATCGCCGCCGACGCGGTGACTTTGCCGGTGGGCACAGCCGCTGCAACGCCCACCGCCATTGACGCCGAAGACTGGGTCCGCTTCAACGACTACGGCATCGGCTTGCTCTTGCAGGGAGATACACGCGGCGCGGCGCAGGCCTTTGCCCGCGTCGCCGAGTTGGTACCCGAGCGCCTGGACGGCCCCCGCAACCTAGCGCGCACCGCCTTGCAAGACGGCGACTTGGACGCCGCCTTTAAACACCTGAGCCGCTGTGAAGAGCTGGTCAAAGGAGATCCCCAGACCGCCTGGGTTTGGGCCGTGATGCGCCAGAAAGAAGGCAGCTACACAGAAGCTGCTTCGGCCTACAACTATGTCCTGCGCCACTTTCCCGAAGATCGGACCGCCTGGCGCAACCTGGGTCGCGTGCTCTACCTCGATAGTCGTTTTGCAGAAGCACTGGAGGCACTCGACCAGGCCAACCAGATCGATCCAGAAGATCGCATCGTGCACTACCACCGCATGCTCGCTCTGCGCGCCTTGGGTCGTGAGCAGGAAGCCAAAATTGCTGAATCGGCCTACCAGTATTTTCAGATCGACGAGTCGGCGCAGCAAGTCACGCGCGCTTATCGTCTACAACACCCGCACGACAATCGCGAAGCATTAAAAATTCACCTGCATCCACTGAAAAGTACCTTATCAGACATATGAAATTTTCCACCAAGATATTGCCGCTATTTCTGGCCATTGCCCTCTTGTCCTGCGCCGAAGAACAACAAGAGATCGAAGCACCCACCATAGATTACACCAAGACGACGCCCGCAGATTTCACTACCGTCAAAAAGAGCAAGCAAGCGCCCAAAGTCACTTTCACCGAGATCGCTCGAGCCGCTGGCATCGCCTTCCAGCACCAAAGCGGCGCCGTGGCAGACAAGTGGATGCCCGAGACCATGGGCAGCGGCTGTGCCCTCTTCGACTACGACGGCGACGACCGCCTCGACATCTTCCTGGTCAATAGTACCTATTGGCCGGGCAAGGAAAAGGCGCTAGCGGCCACTTGCAAACTCTACCGCAACCAGGGCGACGGCACCTTTGAAGATGTGACCACCCGCAGCGGTCTCGATTTTCCCGTCTACGCCATGGGCGCCACCGTGGCCGACTACGACGCCGACGGCGACAGCGACATCTACCTGACCACACTAGGCGACAATCTGCTATTGCGCAACGACAGCGGCCGCTTCATCGACGTGGCACAACAAGCCGGCGTCGGTGGCCAAAAGTGGACCGACGACAACGGCGGCACCCAGGCCGAATGGTCGACTGCTGCTCTTTGGGCCGATGTCGACGGCGACGGCTGGCTCGACCTCTTTGTTGCCAATTACGTGCACTGGTCGCCGTCCACCGACATCTATAAATCGCAGGATGGCAAGAACAAATCCTACGCCACCCCCAAGGAATACCCTGGCTCGACCTGCCGCCTCTATCACAATCGCGGCGATGGCACCTTTGAGGAAACCACCCGGCAAGCCGGCGTCGAACTACCCATGGCCAAATCCATGGGCATGGCCATGGACGACTTTGACGACGACGGCCACATCGACCTAGTGATCACCAACGACACCCAGCCCAACTTTTTACTGCGCAATCGCGGCGATGGCACTTTTGCAGAGCAGGGCCTGGCCGCCGGCATCGGCTACGACGAAATGGGCCGCGCCCGCGCCGGCATGGGCGTCGACATCGCCTCCCTCAACAACGACGGCGTGCCGGCTATCGCCATCGGCAATTTTAGCCGCGAGGCCCTGTCGCTCTACCGCCAGGTGCAAGACTCCTTCCTCGACGTCTCCGGCAAACACCGCCTAGTACAATCCACCCTGCCGACGCTGACCTTTGGCCTGCTCTTTCGCGACTACGATCAGGATGGTTACCAGGACCTGATACTGGTCAACGGCCACATTGAACCCGAAATCAATAGCGTCCAAGGCGAAATCCAATATGCCCAACCACCGCAGCTATTCTGGAACGACGGCGAGAGCCACTTCGTAGATGTCTCCGCCCGTTCGGGCCCTTTATTCTCTACCCCCATGATCGGCCGCGGCCTAGCCGCCGGTGACCTCGACGACGACGGCGACCTCGACCTCTTGTTCACCACCAACGGCGGGCCGGCCTATTTGCTGCGCAACGACGGGCCAAGCGGCCGTTCCATTGCCTTGCAACTGCGCGGCAAGGCGCCCAACCTAGATGCCATTGGCGCCACAGTCACCGCCCAGTCTGGCGACCTGAAACAGCAGCGCATGGTGCGCACCGGCTCTTCCTACTTGAGCCACAGCGCCCCCATCCTCAACTTTGGCCTAGGCCAACGCCAAACAATCGACCGCCTGCACATCCGCTGGCCCGACGGTAGCGAGGAGGTGCTGGAAAATCTCACCGCCGACACCAAGTACTGGATAGAGCAGGGCAAAGGCAGCACCAAACAACACGCTTTTGCAAACCACGGCGAATAATCTCTTAAACTTGAAGAGTGCACTAAATCATGTCTTCCTGGAACCATCTAAAAAATTTCAACTTACTCCGCCTCAACGCCATTACTAATTCCGTCTTACCAATAGAGGAAGAGTATTACCGCCACTACGACCTCAACCCCACCCGCGTAGAAGCCAACACCCCCGCAGAAATCCTCGCCCACGCCGCCGATTGCGACATTCTCTTTGTCGTCGCCACCGCCCTGCCGCGCCCGGTCATCGAAGGCCTAAAACGCTGCCGCCTGATCTCGCGCCTAGGCAACGGCACCGACAAGATCGCCGTCGACGCGGCCACCGAACAAGGCATTATCGTCGCCAATGTGCCCTACTTCTGCGTCCCCGAAATGTCCGACCACATCATGGCCATGCTGCTCTCCCTGGCGCGTCAATTACCGCGCCAAAGTCGTCACATGGCCGCCGGCACCTACCGCGCCGCACGCGACGAAGCCGTGCATATGCAGCGCCTCAGTAACCAGGTGCTGGGCATCGTCGGTTTTGGCGCCACCGGACCAGAAGTGGCGCGCCGCGCCAAAGCTTTTGGTCTCGAAGTGTTAGCCACCCGCAAAAACAAAAACGCCTCGCGCCAAGTGGCCGATTCCTTAGGCGTCGAAATGGTCGACCTCGACACCCTATTGCGCCGCTCCGACTACGTCTCATTGCAATTGCCACTGACCTCCGAAACGTACCACTTGATCGACGCCGCCGCCCTGGCCAAAATGAAACCGAGCGCCTACCTAATCAACACCTCGCGCGGCGCCCTGGTCGACGAGTACGCGCTGGCCGATGCCCTGCGCCAGGGCCAGTTGGCCGGCGCCGGCATAGACACCTTTGAAGCCATCGACATCTTCGCCGAAAACCCGCCACCACCCGACCATCCACTTTTAGGTCTGGACAACGCCATTCTCACCCCGCACCTCTCCGCCTACTCTGTCCAGGCCATGGAAGACGTGGCCCACCACGGCACTCGCAACGCCGTCTGCGCCCTCAGCGGCCACTTGCCCCCCCCCGAAAACATCGTCAATAAAGACGTCATCTCCCGCTTTGACCTGGCCGCCTACGACGACGCCCTCTTCGACCCATAAGGAAGGAAACGACATGACCTCTCCCCTCTTCGACCTGAGCGATCGCGTCGCCCTGGTCTCTGGCGCCGCCCGTGGCATGGGCCGCACCATAGCGCTGACCTTCGCCGCGGCCGGCGCCGACCTGGTACTAGCCGATCTCAATGCCGCAGACGCCGAAACTACCGCCGCTGACATCAGAGCGCTTGGCCGCCGCGCCCTACCCGTGCGCTGCGACGTTTCCAACATAGAACAGATCCGCGCCCTCTTCGCCCAACTCGACCAAGAGTTCGGCCGCATCGATATCTTGGCCAACGTCGCCGGCGAGGGCATACTCTGTGCCCCAGAAGATCTCACCATGGAACAGGTAGAACAGTGCCTGCACAATCTAGTAGTCAGCCGCTTCTGCTGCTGCCAAGAAGCCGGCCGCCGCATGTTAGCCGCCGGCAAAGGCAGCATCATCAATATCGGCTCCCTAGCCAGCATCACCGCCCTGGGCCGCGGCCACACCGCCTACAGCATGGCCATGGGCGGCGTCGCCCAAATGACACGCGAGCTAAGCACCGAATGGAGCGGCCGCGGTGTACGAGTCAACACCATCCTCTGTGCCCAGGTAGTCAACCCAGGTCTAGAAGAACGCATGGCCGCCGACCCCCATCTGCGCCAAACCTACTTGCGCGGCATCCCCAGCGCCCGCCTGGGCGAACCCGACGATATCCGCGGTCCCGCCCTCTTTCTAGCCTCCGACGCCTCGCGCTGGGTGACGGGCGCTT
>Ga0114996_10008374_pt1 | contig 11516 bp, 8 predicted proteins | sample ArcticOcean_MG_C_4_FD_87039 | JGI IMG/M metagenome (GOLD analysis project Ga0114996, IMG submission 87039) | Marine microbial communities from western Arctic Ocean - ArcticOcean_MG_CB4_134 | ecosystem: Environmental > Aquatic > Marine > Oceanic | place: Arctic Ocean: Canada Basin | collected... | reverse complement strand
CCAAATCCAAGCTTTTTTCCAAAAAATTGCTGTAAACATTTTTAAACCTCTGGTAAGGGTAATTCCTGCTGCTTATACAGCTGATCAGTTATCCTTAGTTCTTGAAACCGAGCAGCTATCTTAGCAATATGTTTTAAAAAAGGCTCAAGGTTTTCAATACCCTGCTCGTCGGGAACATAACTTATCATGATAGAACTATAAGGTTCTGTAAAAACATTAATTTGGCCTAACCCTTGATCTTCGCCAAGGCCCATTTTTTCAAGTATTCGACGGCACTCTCTTTCCAAATCCATCTCCTCTCCAAAGTCTCTTTGAGCTATTGGAGGCGGTTCAATTTGTATTGTTGCGGTAAAAATTATTTCGTCATCATAATGCCCGTCAATATCATAGTCAACTACAGTTTGACCAGAATTAAGGCTATATTTTTCAATTAATTTTTCTGCTCTCTCAAGATCAACAGCCCATTGTTCACGAGGAATCTGATCGTACGCCTCCTGGTCGAAGGGCTTTTCTTCAGCCTCGTTAACATATTTTCGCCAACCTTCAAATAGCAGTTTCATTTTAGTTTCCATGTTTCCACCTCGCTGCTAGATCAACGAGCGCTTCGGCACCAATATAAACCAAAGTGACAGCAACCCAATCCTCACTGGTTAAAGAATGAGTGGCAACCAGATAAGTTGCAGTGCACCATGCTAAAAATTTTCTAGATATAAATCTTTGGATATTCATGTCCAACCATGCTTTTACTTTTGACATTGTTAAAGTCTCCCATGTGAGTAAATAGTTTACTCATTTACATATGCTCTGCCATTATTTTTCTCGATCATAATTTCTTGATCAACAATGTCTTTTAGAGAATCCAAGTGGGAAATAAGCAAAACAGTTTTAAATTGGCTTTTAATCATATCTAAGATCCGGATGAACCCTTCCATATTTTCAGCGTCCAAAGATGTTCCTGGCTCATCCAAAACAAAGATATCGCCCTTTGGAAGCGTTGAAACATTCAAAAGGGCTAAACGTATCGCCATAGCAGCAATTGTTTTTTCTGCTCCAGATCCCATTTCAATAGGGCGAGGCTCGTGTTTCGGATGTTTAATCAGAATATCTAATTTTGACTCCTCGTTCTCGAAGAATATCTCGAAGTCTACGATGTTTGTCAAAATCTTGGAAATTTCAGTATTAATCAGTGGCAGTCTTTTCTTGATTATATCATAAGATATCCCGTTGGGATGCATGCATCTTAAAAACAGATCCGCAGTCGTAAACTTATCTTGAAGTTCCGTATGTTCTTCCTCCTGTTCCACCAATTGAGCGTATTTTTGTTCCAAGCTACCGACTTCTTTATAAAGGTCCAAGACGTCTTTTCTGAAATTACTCAGTTGTTTATCAAGAATATTCTTATCTGCACTCAAAGAATCGCGTTTTTCTATTAGGAGTTCCAAGTTTTCAATTGATTTCTTGTTTTCCTCGAATACTTTTTGTCTTTTCTGTAGATCTTCCAGAACATTTTTAACTTGCAATATTTTCACTTTGTCTTTTTCTATTTCTAGCTCCAAATTCGAAATATCTTCCTTTAGCGAAGACTTCTTCTCTAAAACCATATAATATTTTTGGATATATTTTGTAACCTTGTCGGGATTCATATCGAATATCTTCTTATTTACGGTCTCATGCACCAGTCTAAGTTGATTTAATTCTATTTCTACTCTTTTGTTGTCTTTGAACGAATTTTCTGCATCTTTTACAAAATGACACCTTTCTTTTAAATAAAGGTTACAAGGCGCCGCCTTCAAAAAATCTATTTTCTTGTTTATTAATTGTTCTTTTTCTTCAAAAGAGGAAATACTCGTCACAATATCTGATAATTCAGCTTGTTTCTCATTAATAAAATCTTTTTGCTCGTTAAAAAAGTCAATATTAAAACTATCCAAAAAACCCTCTATTTTTCCCAGCAAAGAAAGGTTTTCTTCTAGAGTCAAGCTTTTTTTGTTATTATCGCTTGCCGATTCTTCAATCGTTTGCAGACATTTTTTGATTTTTTCATGTGAATCTCTATATTCAGCTATTTCTTCTGGAACAGTAGAAATTTCTTGCAAAACAAGACCCAACTGTTTTGTTAATTCAGAACATTTTTCTTCTATGGATACAGTTTCTCTTTCTTTTACAGAAAGGCCGGTTTGGAAACGGGCCAAATCAGTTCTCGCCTCTTTTGTCAGTTCATCATAATCCACGTCAGACAATCTTTTTATTGCGCCTTTCAATTCTATAGAACCTTCGTTGCACATTCTAAACTTTTTGTCAAACAGCTCCAGATCCAAGAACTTGCCTAGTATCTCTTTTCTTTTCGTTGATCCTTCGTTAAGATATGACAACGGATCCATTTGACTGGCCATCGAAGTTAAAAGAAAATCGTCGATCGTACCAAATATCCTTCTAATGTTATAATCAGTTTCAATTCGTGTTGTCCCATTCAGAGACTTTTCTTCTCCAGTCAAAAGATCACAAACATTGAACTCTACGTCCGTCTTTGCTTCGAGAGTTTCTTTTCCTTTCAGCTTCTTTTTATATTTTTCACTTGTTCTCTCAATTTTATAGGTTTTTGTTCCAATATCAATTTCAGCATATCCCCTGCATGAATCCTCATTCTGGTTAATCAAATTAAGATTTTTGCGGCTGTTTTTAGAAGTGCTGTTATACACAGTATAAAGCAGACTGTCGATAATACTGGATTTACCAGAAAAATTCTTTCCTAAGATTCCTACAATTCCATTGAGATTCTCAAAATTTATATAGTTGGATTCTCCATAATTAAACAGGTTGTCCCATTCTACCTTCTTTAGTTTCCAGTTAACGTTTCTGATGACGTTTTCCTCTTGTTCGGCGAGACTATTATACTTTTTGTTCATCTCGTAAACTTTCTTAAGAGTCTCATCTTCCGGACGAAAGTCAATTAGATACTCATCTATAAGCTCTTCCTGAACGGCCAGATCTCTCAAATCCTCTTGAAACAAGGAATTGGCGATATTTTCAACACTTCCGCGTATGCCGGCAGATCTGCTTAAATAGGTTACAGCTTCTGGCTTAAATCTGCTTTTTACAGCGTCAATCGCCCTTCTTACCAAATCCAATGGCAGATTATTCTCAGAAACCAAGCGGAGTCTCGCCCCGGAAACAACTGATAGTTTGTTTGGAAGCCTTCCCTTCGGGGTTAAATTAATAGTAATAAACGGTTTGGGGTTTTTTAGAACATGATGATCACAAGTAAAAGTATCTTTGTCTTGGATATCCCAAGTTAAAAATCCTTTGTCGTTGGTTTCTCCGTGATTTTGTTGTATCGTCGAGCCCGGATAACGTACTTTACCCGCTTTGTCAAGGGTTTGATTGGTTTTGTGTATATCGCCAAGAAACCCATAGTCAAAATTATTAAAAATGCTAATATCATCTTCGCCGTTCTCCATTGTCCAGCCGGTATCAGTTTTTACACCGCTAACAGCCCCGTGATACAAAGCAATATTAATTCTGCTTGTGTCGGTTGGAGTGTGCCAGCTGTTTCTATCAAAAACTGACAACACATTGATTGTAAATTTTTCATCTAGTTCAGTTTCTCCCGATTCCTTTAGTAAATATAAATTTTTATGGTCTAGCGCCTTAACAATTGGGGTAAGCGCGTCTTGTCGACTTGAGTTCCTCAAGTTTCCATCATGATTTCCCAATATAATGTAAGTTGGGGCGATATTAGCCAGATTTCTAAAAAAGTCGCTGCACATCTCAACGAACTCAGGGCTTATTTGAGTTTTTGTGTGTGCAATATCTCCGCAGTGGATGATACAATCGACTTTTTCTTCGGCTAATTTCTCGTAAAGTTGTTTAAAAACTTCTCTGTATTCTTCGTGATACTTTAAATTTCTAATATGTGTATCTGCTATATGAGCAAACTTCATGCAGTCTCCCTAACTCAGTAAGAACAATAATAACAGAATAACATTAGTAAACGTTTTACATCTTGGAGATTCTATTAACTAAGTAGTTGTCTGAACTCAGGAATAGTGCCGATTTTTTACGCTCCAGAAATTCAGTTTTTTTCATCTCACCCACATCGTTAAATGGGGAAACTTCGATGAGATGTGTTTCGACATCATACTTCAAAAATAAACTAATTAACTTATTTGTCTTCTTTATTGCGTCGGGATCAAGGGCCAAATAAATTGGAGTGTCATTTTTAATAATTTCTCCAAATAATTTAGAATGTTCGGTCAATGTTGAACCCAACAAAGGAACAGAATTGTCTCCCGCCTTTATTGCATCGAAGACGCCTTCTACCAAAACCAGATCCTCGTCGAAGTCAATGTAAGGATGATTAAAGATAATGTCTTTTGATACTTCAGGATTCATATACTTTTTCCAGTTGCGGTCATATGATCTGGTAACGAAGAAATTTATCTCTCCTTTGTCGTCAAATGAAGGAATAATCACCCTTCCACCGTATTTTCCTTTGGGACAGTAGCCTATCTTCCATTTTATGATGTCTTTTTTGCCGATTCTCCGGCTTTTTAAGTAGTTTAAAGGGTAGATCGATGTGGTGGGCAGGTTTTTGTTGGCCAACGAAATAAACGCGTTTGGCAAGGAAATTTCGGCTTGTCTCTCATTTTCTTTCGGACCGAATAATTTGTCGGCAAACTTCTCAATTTCGATCTGTTGATTGAAGCTTTTCCATTCGTATTTATCGTCAGTTGTTCCAAACTGTCGAATAATTCGATAAATGTTACGTCCGGACCAATCGCAGACCCAACATTTGAAAGCTTCTTTGTCTAGATTGATTGAAAGCTTTCGCTTATGATGATCGCATTTTGGACATTGAAAAAGATATTCGCTGCCTTTATTAAAAAATCCGCCGAGGACTCTCTTTAAAAGCTTTACTTTTCTCTCTTCTGACAATCTAACCAGCCCGCGCGTGCAATCACCCAACTATCAGCCATGTCAAAACATTGTGGCTTCGGGTTTCCATGCTTAGTATATTCTATAAGAACATCTGGCACGTTGTCAACGATATATTTTATAACAACTTCTTTTGCTTTAATGCCTCTGGGAACAGCTATACCACATTTTTTTCTTGCGGAGGTTGCTGCCAAATATTCTGGTTCAATAGAATATCGTTGATAGCACATCCAAGATACAATTCCATTGAAACGAGATAAGGTAGAAAGGGTTTTTGCAGAGGAGAATCCGCTTCTAAACGATTGTAAGGATTGTTCAATATATATTTTGTCAGGCGCAAAAGGGAGTAAATCGAAGCTGTCGCTGACTCTTTCTGCCTTTTCAAATAAATTCTTATATTTTCTAGTGTCCCACGCGTCATTGTAAATAACTTTGCCTTCTTCGTTCAGAAGTGTGGCTCCTGTGATGCTCGTACTGACATCTAGTCCTAAAATCATATACACATTATACTATATGTCTAGTTTTAATTTAAAGGTATAGTTTCTATTTTCCAGTTTTCTTACTGGATTTGCCAAAGAGGCAATTGCAATTAAATTTCTATTTTCATCGTAAATACCGACTTTTGAAATATATGTTATAGGCTGAAAAGATGCGCTATGATTTTTATAACTGCTGGATACAATATTTCTTATCGCCAATTTGGTGTCTTGATGATAAATTGTATTTGTCCTAAAAGCAACCGATGATTCGGAAAGAAAAGTGGGGTTGTTCGAAAAATTAAGTTGGTTTTCTTTAGCGTGAGCAAAAAGCGTTATTGTCTGTATATAATTAACGCCGTTGAAATCTAAAGAAAAGCTAGATGAGGGCGAGCCGGCGAACGCGTTGGTGGTGCCAAAATAGTGCCAAGAAGGATTATATGTAGTTGCAGATGTATCGTAAGCTTCTGAGTGGTCATCTCGTAATGCAGCGCTAGCTGTCAAAATTACAAATCCTTCGTTATACATTACAACGCCAACGCTGCTGCCAGTAGTCGATCCGCTGGTCTGGTATAAAACGCCGTTCCTTAAAGTATCTGAAGCTTCTGCAATTAATGTACCTGTTACAAAATATTTTAATTTGACAGAACCCTTCTCGATACTTGAACCATAAAATATGGAGGGAATACTCAGTATATTTAATTTTTGCCCTGTTTTATCTCCAAAAGAAGAAGAATAAGCATAATGGGGACTTAGTGTAGTATAAAAATCTAAAGCATTCCTCATAGCGTATAGTACGTTCTTTTTTGCGGCGCCGAAGGCCGCGGCGTGGCGATCTATTGTGATACTAGCAGTTAAAGGATAAGTACCTGCCAGCTCATCACCGTAAACATAATCCAAATTAAAAGCTTCGGTAGAGACAGTAGAAAAGCTCGTAAAAGAGCCTTGTTTCGTTACAAAAGGGTATATTAATTGATTATCACCGCTAGCTGAAACATTGTTTCTATTGACGTTTAAATCATGTAAGTTTATATGACCGTTTGGCGTATGAAAATTTGTTGAATCTTTGTTTTCATTATTATAATAAACCTTGTTATTATAGATATAAAAATTTACTCTTGGATGAGCCTTTATAGTGTTGCGAAAAACATCGTCTTTTTCAAACTCAAAGAAATTTCCATACTGTGGGATATGTGAGGGCACTCTATTACCTCGCTAATAGTCTAATCTGACCCTCAATGTTAGCTCAGTATTTGGATCTTTCCTTATTGGCTCTGATAATTTAGCAACTGCAAGAAGCTCGTTGGCGGGGGAATACAACCCAATAGATGTAATATATGAAAGTGGCAAATCGTTTACATTATTTTTGACTCGCAACTTGCTGCCCGAAACATATGTTGGATTTGAACTATAGTTAAATTCGTTATGGTTCGCGCGACAGAAATATATTGCTGAATTTAGTTCGATGGTATTGTTAAAATCAATATCATTAATTCGATGTCTGAAACCAGCAGCTAATTGGTTGATTGTAGAACCAGTTATTGAAGCACTAACTGCGTTTGGTTGAGGCCCTTCCCAATTGCCGCCATCATATTTTTCAGCAGATTCAATACCAAATTCTCCAGTAAAAATCGACGCGGTTAACACAGCGACACCAGCTTGATAGAAAAGCAAACCAACAGATTGATTGGTTTCGTCAGAATTAGCAGAAGCAGTGAAAATTAATCCATAGTCGCCGACTGGAGATGTTCTAAATTCATTTGCAGAGAGATAGTCTCCAAAGGTAACGCTCGTGTTTCTTGAAGCAACAGAGCCAGAAGTATAAATCGACATTCGAAAAGAATTCTTCTTTATCTCGTCTTTAACGAGCAAACGAGAGAAATTCATAAAGAAACAAGAAGTCATTTTGCCGGCCGAGTCATCGAGAGTGCCGTCTGAGTCAAAATTTCTTATGTTGCCGCTTACGTCGTAGCCCATAAGAACTTGAGCCATCTGATTGTAAATATTTACTTTTTTAGAATTTTGTGCATTTGAAGAGGCACTCACGTCCGAATTATAGCCATAAGTTAAATCAAAAATATGATTTGCAGAAGAACTCAAAAAAGGATAATCGTAAACAGACTGAAACATCCCATGGGAAAATGTCTTAATGTTTAATTCAGTTCTTGGCGTCTCCTGATAAGTACCTGAAACTATTGATCCTGTAATTGGGATTGCCTCGTGAAGCATTGTTCTCGTGTTCACCATGTCATCGCCAAGTAGTGTTTTAAATGATTTTGCCATAATATCCTGCCTTAATCTGCTATTTTAACGTAACGAACTGGAACATCGAATCTATAGCCCGTATTTGCGCCGACGATACGTACTGTGGAATCGATATAATAAATTGTTTTACCAGCTATGGGAACATCTTCAGTCCCGCCTGAAGATGTACCTATCGAAAACCCAAAAATGTTGCCGACGGCGCGGGTGGATTGTGAAGTCCCAAGCTGGTTGAACAAATAAGTAGAGCTTTGTAGCTCTTGCGATGCTTCAATTCTAAATTGTAAAGTGGTACCGCGCGGACCTTTGTAAACTTGTGGATTGCCAGCATTCTTTAAGTCGTTAATATGCTTCGAAGTACCGTCGGTACCTGTTGAATTTTCGGGCTCGAAGCCGGTCTTCGGATTAACATACTTTTCATCTGTCATGTAGTATGAAGCGATATTATCATCGTCAATAAAGTTTACGTTAGTAACATTCTCGGTGATCGGCTCTTTTACCCTTCCCAAACGATAATCCAATTCTACTATGTATGCACTCTCTCTCAGATCTCCGTCTAATGTTATTTCTGGCGCTATCTCTTCTGTGTCTAAACCTTGATCAATCCTAATTATATCCTTGCGGTCAATAGTAGCACTATATCCTGTGAGGACACCATGCAAATAGCCGTTGTTGTCGCCAGAATTTAAAGGAAAACGCGCCGTACTGCCGGCGGTACTATGCCCGTTAATTAGCTCATATGTGGTTTTGTCTACTGCAACATAAAACTTATTATCACCTATATTACTCGCGCCAGAGTTCGTGTCGCCATTGCGCGCGAAGCGATTTGAATAGCCATCTTGGCCCGGATTTCCAGCGACGGCATTCTCATTTAATTTTAGTATAGGCATATATAATATATTTGTTCTGGAAACAGAAATTAGCTTAGTTTTCAAATTAGAGGTATTATTAGTGAAGGCCTCAAAAATTGGTGTTTGCAAAACATCTAAATCGTAATACGCGCTTCCTGATGCGTGAGACTTGTTATAAAGTTCGTAATTAATTTCATCGTCGCCCAGAGCGAACTTAGAAATTTTAAAACTTCCATCGCCTTGAGCTAATCTTAGTCTACCGGTATCTGTTAATACTGCATCAAGTATTATATCACCTGAGTTGTCTAAAAATGCCATTTTTGCTCCTCGCTTTAATAAATAGTTGGTTATTTTAATTAATGTTTATTCTAATAGAAAATTCTTTCTAAATGAAAAATCAATATCAATCTTCTTTCCACTGCTTTTTGATGTTAATCTCATTTTGTATCGTTTCTTTTTTGTTTGATTTGAGAAAATGCCGTCGACTGACGGGGTGTCTGAAAAATATAGTTGTTGTAAAGTTGGTTTTAAGTAAATATATTTCTGACAATCTTTTGTATTAATTTTATTTTTTGGCGGTATCATATCAAACAAACGTATCATTGGTTTTACCGCGCCTTTTTCGTCGAGTAGTTCTACTTCAAAAACTGATGTTGGATTAGAAACATGCCCGTGTTTGTCAATTACTCTAAATGTATAATAATATTTAGTATTTGGAAGAATTTGTTCTTCATAAACTTCTTTAGTTATCTGATCGTATAGCTCAAAATCTTGGTATGTCGTTGGCTTTTGTTTAGTTCTAAAAATTTGAAAGCTTTTTGCAGCGTCATCTGAACCAAATTCTACTTTACCGTCAGTTGAGAGTTGCGCGCGTTTAATTCTATCAAACTCTTCTTCGTCGCCTTCAATCATTATCTCTGGTTTTGCCCTAAAACGACCGGTAGCACCTGTCATAAGAAATTTTAATCTGTTGTTTACGGCACGATACGGAATTATATCAATATCTGGCATCACCGGTGGCTTATCTAAAATAATAATATCCGGTGTGGAGAATATTTTGTCCTCTATGAGCAATATTGATGGCTCGACGCGTGTTTTAAAATTCGCTGTTGGGCTAAAGCTAGTCCAGCCCATTCCGCCCATGCCGCCGCCGGCAGTTTCTTCCATGATACCGATGCCAACTAGCTTATTGTCTTCCAGAACATCTTCGGAAGGGATAGAGACTTTTTGAATTTCTTCCGTATCAGGCGTACCAGCGCCATCCGTCCAAATATATTTGTAACGGCTTCCAAAAACAAGCTTGTGAACATAAACATTATATTTGTAAGTCGCATGTTTTGATTCGCTACTAGAATATTTAAGTTGTGTATCAACATATCTTACAATATCTAAATCAGAAGTATTTGGAATAAGAACATTTTGTATCACCTCTTCCTCTGAATCATCAAATTTTCTGGTTTTTTCTATTCTATAAAACAAATCTTCAGAGTACGCCGGCACACCGCCAATAATGTCTTCATATGTTCTTATTTTATCTTTGTAAATATTAAAAATCTTTGCATAAAACGCAATTCCGAAGAGATTTTTAAAAATTTCGTTATCATCACTATTAATATTTATCGGCTCTGAAAAATCATTTCTGAAGTAAGTAACATAGTTTCTTAAGTCTTCGATTGAAAAACCGGTCTCATCAGTTGTCGTTTTTTGTTTATCTGCATAAACGCCTTCTGCTTCCGAATCCGGGGACACGAATAATGAGAACCATTCATATGGATCTTTTCCTAACCAGTATTCCAACACAACTGGCATATTCACGCTTTTTTTAGTGTTTACTTGGCTTAGGGAGCCAGGAGAATGACTTAACGAAGTTAGAGTAAGATCTTCATAAACTGCTTCGTGTGAATACTCAATAAATTTTTTCTCTGGATACGGATTTGCAAGTTCGTTCCATTCCACATCTTTCGGAGTGAGATATTTGAGACCGACAAGCCAGCTATCATTTGAACCAATCATATAATTCGCTCCGGGTATCTTTTGAGTATTGTGTAAAACAATTTCTGACATGAGTTTTGTCAAAAACATATCTCTCATTGCGTCGCCAATTGGAGTATGAAGGTTCGCCGTAAACTCTAATTCTGCATAATATGGAAAATATTTCTTGTATTGGTCTACTTCGCTTAGTGATTTTACGACACTAGGCGAAAAAACTAAATTTGTCATCATTCTTTCTAGTGCTAAAATTCTATTGTTGTCATGCCCTTCGTCAAATTTAAGCTTTTCGTCGTTTAATATAAGTTTTGTGTATTCATTAAAATAATCTGAAAAGAGAGAACTAGCGTCAATATTTTTAAAACTTGTAGTCAATATTTTTTCAATAATTTTGCTAGCTGTCTTCTCATTTCCAAGGAACGGGAGCGCAGCGTCGGTACCTACTATTCCGTACAAAGTTAACAGCGTTTCAAGGGAATCTTTTTTAAGAAGATCTTTGTAAATTAACGAATTTTGTGTATCGTTTCTATCATAGTATTCTTTTGCCTCTTCCAAAATTGGCTCCAAAGCTAAAAGCTCGCTATCTGTTAAATTTTTATTATTAAAAAACTTTAAAAAACTGTAAATACTTGGTAAAGAATTTTGTAAATTTTTATTTTGTCCTGTTGCAGATTCAAAAGCTTCACTGTTAAGTCTTTCATTATAATATGTTTTATAATCTGCAAAAAACGTTTTTCCAAATGTTTGTTTTTCACTCAATTCAGCAGGAGAAAACGGATTAATACCATGGAAATTATGATCATGAAACCATTTGTTAGCAGTTATTATTGGCTCATATTCTATTCGGCCGTTGTCGACTATGACTCCCGTCTTCACGTATTGCGCCCATTTTTGCTTTAGTCCGGAAGGTTTTTTACCAGGAAAAGCAGTTTGTATCGTTAAATTAAATCTTTGTTCTATTATACAGTCAAGCAAAGAAAAAGTCTCGGCCCCTTCGTTTACT
>Ga0114996_10008367_pt1 | contig 11523 bp, 8 predicted proteins | sample ArcticOcean_MG_C_4_FD_87039 | JGI IMG/M metagenome (GOLD analysis project Ga0114996, IMG submission 87039) | Marine microbial communities from western Arctic Ocean - ArcticOcean_MG_CB4_134 | ecosystem: Environmental > Aquatic > Marine > Oceanic | place: Arctic Ocean: Canada Basin | collected... | reverse complement strand
TCTGGATTTCAGGAGCCTGGGGTCATATAGCCGGGCTGATCTCGAAGATATTGCGGCTGCGCAAGACGCTTTCTAGGCAGCTCGGTTTTTAGAAAAATTAGCGAACTGGTGTGTGAGGTTTTGGCTCACACACCAGAGGCTCTAGATCATGTCTGAAATAGTCGGCGGCGCTCGGCGCTGCGGTTATCCTTCTCCGACATTACAGCGCACAAGGGACGAGAGAGCGAGCTGAAATCCTCCCAGGAGCGACTGGCGCGGACGCTGGCACTCACGCCCGAGGCAGTGGTGTCCGTCGACGAACAGCAGTGCGTCACATTGTTCAACCTTTGGGCCGAGGAGGTGTTCGGTTACTCCGCGGCCGAGGTGTTGGGCCAACACCTCAGCATATTGTTGCCGGAGGGTGCCAAAGAGGTGCATGGCGACCATATTTCGAGGTTCGGCGGGGAGGCCGCGCATTCACGATCGATGGTACATCGGAGCGAGATATCGGGGCTCCGGAAGGACGGCACTGAGTTCCCGGCCGAGGCGTCTATCATGAAGCTCGCACTGAACGGAGAGACCGTGTACACGGTGATGCTCAGGGACATCACCGCGCGCAAGCACGCGGAACGCGAACTCTTGGAGGCAAATCGGCGTCTCTCAGAAACCCTGGATGCATTGCAACATACCCAGGAGCAGGTGATTCAACAGGAGCGACTTCGGGCCCTGGGAACGATGGCCAGCGGTATAGCCCACGACTTCAACAACAAACTTGTGCCGATCTTGGCATACTCGGATCTATTGCTGAACAGCCCCGATATGCTGCGGGACTTGGATACGGTCAAGCCGATACTCGAGTCGGTTCGGCAGGCGGCCATAGAGGGCCGTGATGTTGTTGGGCGGCTGCGCGAGTTCTACCGTGTCCACGATGATCAAGAATTTGCCCTCCTGGATATCAGCGATCTAGTGATCCACGTTCTGGACCTCACAGAGCCCAAGTGGAAGGGCCAGGCTCAGGCGGAGGGCGTCACCATTGAGGTGGTGACTGATTTGCGAGGCCCCCTGTTCGTATCTGGTGACGAGACTGGCCTACGCGAGATGCTGACCAACCTCATCTTCAACGCCGTGGATGCGATGCCATCTGGTGGCACACTAACTGTCAGCACCGGCTAGGAGGCGAAAGAGGTGGTTATCGAGGTGGCCGACACGGGCGTCGGTATGACCGATGCCGTGAGGTTGCGCAGCCTTGAGCCTTTCTTCACCACGAAGGGTGAGGAGGGCACGGGCTTGGGACTTGCGGTGGTCCACGGTGTCGTGCAGCGCCACAATGGCACGGTGGACATCAGGAGCGAGGTGGGCCAGGGCTCAACCTTTATCATGAAGTTCCCAATCGCCGACGGTCAAAACACCGAGATAAAGGGCGACGACCCGGTCGAGGAGCAGGTTGCTGCGAGAAAGCGTATTCTCCTCGTCGATGATGGGGAGGCCCCTCTGCGGATCACTGATGAGATGCTGAGAGAGGTGGGCCATGATGTCGTGGCTGTCAGGTCGGGCATTGAGGCTCTAGAGCGGTTTCCGACGGGCGAGTTCGATGTGGTAATCACTGACCGGGCGATGCCAGGTATGAATGGTGATGATGTTGCGGCAGCCGTCAAGAAGGCGGACCCGGATATGCCCGTGATCATGCTCACTGGATTCGGTGCCATGATGGAGTTCTCCGGAGAGCAGCCGGAGTCGGTTGACCTGATCGTCAGCAAGCCATTTACGATGGCCGAACTGGTTGAGGCGCTATCAAAGGTAGACCCGGGTGCTGCGCACGCTGAGTGAGGCGGGACTGGTGCCTTCCAACGAAGGACTACTGTGGGGCTGGGGCTGACTGACCGTTGGAACCTGGTCGAATCTAGTACGGTCGGTAGCGGTTCACGATGGGCATTCTGCGGTCGCGGCCGAAGTTGCGAGTTGTAATCTTGATTCCTGGCGGGGCCTGGCGCCGCTTGTACTCACTGCGATCTACCAGTGCGATCACCTGTTTGACGACACTCTCGTCGAACCCCTTTGCGACGATCTCGGCGAAACTCCGGTCGTCCTCTACGTAGGCCTCCAGAATCGGATCCAGGATGTCGTACGGAGGCAGGTTGTCCTCGTCTTTCTGGTCTGGGCGTAGCTCCGCGCTGGGAGGCTTTTCGATAACGCTCCGTGGAATTGGCGCGATATCTGTTGTTGTGTTGCGGTACCGCGATAGCTCGAACACCAGGGTCTTCGGGACGTCCTTGATGACTCCGTAGCCGCCGGCCATGTCGCCGTAGATAGTGGCGTAGCCGACCGCCATCTCGCTCTTGTTGCCTGTGGTGAGCACCATCCAGCCAAACTTGTTGGACAGGGCCATGATCAGGACTCCGCGAATGCGTGACTGCAGGTTCTCCTCGGCCAGACCGGGCTCGGTCCCCTCGAAATGCGGTTTCAGGATGTACAGATTGGTCGAAAAGAGTTCCTCAATGGATATCATTCGCAGTTCAAAGCCGAGGTTGTCGGCCAAGGCGGTCGCGTCCAACATGCTGCCCTCGGAGGAGTAGCGGGAGGGCATCCATATCCCCACCACGTTGTCGGGCCCCAGGGCGTCGACGGCAACAGCAGCTACGAGGCTGGAGTCGATCCCGCCGGAGATGGCTATCAGTACTTTGTTAAATCCAGACTTCGTGACGTAGTCGCGCGTGCCGGTGACCAGGGCGGCATAGACCTCCGCGGCCCCTTCGTAGATCGTGGGCTTCTTCGCCTTGAGGGGCGGCTGGAGCTCTGGCGAGGTAGCCGGAACCTCGATGCGGCTCGGCGTTCCAATCCCTGCGATAGATGATTGGATGGGTGTGCGTCGCTCGGGGACGGCCTGAAGGTCGAGGTCGGCTACCACCAGTTCCTCGGTAAACTGAGAACCCCTGGCGACGACGTTCCCGGAGGGGTCGATAAAGACGCTGGCACCATCGAATACGAGCTCGTCCTGGCCGCCTACAGTGTTCAGGTAGGCTACGAACAGCCCGTGGTCCACCGCTCGTTCTGCGAGCATCTTCTCGCGTTCCAGACGTTTGCCAGCGTGGAATGGTGAGGCGCTGATGTTCACGACGACGCGTGCGCCGACGGACTGCTGGACAGTAGTAGGGCCGATGGCGCGCCATATGTCCTCGCATATGTTGATGCCAACGGGTGTTCCGTTGACCACGAAGACAGGGCATTCGTCGCCCGCCCGGAAATAGCGCTCCTCGTCGAAAACGCCGTAGTTGGGCAGAAATACTTTGTGGTAGACGCCGAGGAGCTTGCCGTCGTGAGCGACCGCAGCGGAATTTCGGATGTAACCATCGTCGTCGGCGAATCCCACGACAACTGTGATGCCTTTGGAGGCCTCCACAACACGGTGCATACGGTCTATGTTGGCCTGGATGAACTGTGGCTTAAAGAGCAGGTCCTCGGGTGGGTAGCCGGGTATCGCTAGCTCGGGGAAGGCAACCATCTGTGCGCCAAGCTCGCGGGCGCGGTCGACGTACTCGATGATCTTGGCAGTGTTGCTGTCGAGGGCACCGACGGTAGGGTTGATCTGGGCCAGGGCGAGCCGGAAGACGGGGTTCGGGGTGTGATGTTTGGGGTTTGGGGATTGTGGCATGCGCACCTGAGAAGGGGGCTAAGGACTAGATGCAGTATCGAATAGTGAGGCCAAACCTCATGTTCCACAATCTTTCCCCAGGTGAGAGAGAGACACCCTCTCACACCGTGCATATACAGGTAAAGCGGGCCGGGCCAACCTGGCATGCCCGGTCCCGCCCAACAAAGCGCGCGTCGCGCCTAGCTCTTGGAGCGGACCCATTTGTCGATACGTTCCAGGGCGATCTCGATGTTTTCGGTGGAGTTGGCGAACGAGAAGCGGACACAACCGTCCCCATACTGTCCGAAGGCCTCACCTGCGAGGCAGGCTACCCCAGCCTCGTTGAGCAGTCCGTCGGCGAAATCTCTGCTGCTCATCCCCGTACCCTTGATGTCGGGGAATATGTAGAAGGCGCCCTTCGGCATGGGGCAGCGGATGCCCGGTATCTCGTTCAGGCCGTTGACGATGATGTCGCGTCGCTTCTTGAACTCAGCAACGATGCGGTTGGCCTCGTCCTGCGGGCCTTCCAGGGCCTCGATGGCGGCTATCTGCGTGAAGGCAGCCGTACAAGAGATGCTGTTTGTGCTGAGGCGCGAAATGGGCTCCACCAGCTCAATGGGCATGACGCCGTAGCCGGCTCGCCACCCGGTCATCGCATAGGTCTTGGAGAAGCCGTCGAGGATGATGGTACGTTCCAGCATTCCCGGAAAGGCTGTGATGCTGTGGTGCTCGCCCTCGTACAGGAAACGGCTGTAGATCTCGTCAGAGAGCACGACCAGGTCGTGCTTTTTGGCCAGGTTGGCTAGCGCCTCGAGGTCGTCCTTTCCGACGACGCTCCCGCAGGGGTTATTGGGTGAGTTGATCACCATCATCTTGGTGCGTGGTGTGATCTGGGAGGCGACTTCTTCAACGTTGATCGCGAAGTCGCGCTCGGCGAGCAGTTTCATGGGCACGGGCACGCCGCCAACGAAGTTGATCATGGACTCGTATATGGGAAAGCCGGGGTTTGGGTAGAGTACCTCGTCACCCTCGTCGACCAACGCGAGTATCGCAAAGAACATGATTGGCTTGCCGCCCGGAGTGATCACGACGTTGTCCCCTGTGACAGGGATATTTCGTGTCGTGGCGATCTCATTGGCGATGCTGGCCCTGGCCTCATTGAGCCCGGGAGACGGGCCATAGTGGGTGTAGCCACTCTTGAGGGCATTTGCGCCAGCCTCAACGATGTTTCCAGGTGTTTCGAAATCGGGCTCACCGATTTCGAGATGGATGATGCTTTTGCCCTCTGCCTCAAGCCGCTTGGCCTTGGCCAGGACCTCGAAGGCGGTCTCAGTACCAAGGCGCCCCATCCGCTCGGCTAGTTTCATTCGTTCGCTCCTAGATTCAGTGCTGAATATCTATTTGTCTGTCGTCTCGCCCCAATTTCCAGTAGGAAACAGGAGAAGTTATCGCTGGAGTCGCGTGGGGTTCAGGCTCGTCTGGTCCTAGATTCAAGGGCCAGATGGCGCTCGTCCCCATCCCACCTTGCGCTTGCGGCGTCCGGTGGTGCAAGTATACCGAAGCTGTGGACGTTGGGAAAGGTTGAGGCGGCGTTGTGATAGAATTCCATATCTGACACAGTGTATTTTGCGGGGAGGGAACGCTTCGATATGAAGGTCTTTTTGGGGACGCCGCGCGGCTTTTGTGCGGGGGTCGTTAGGGCCATTGATGTGGTCGAAATAGCCCTCGAACGGTTCGGGTCTCCCGTCTACGTAAAACACCAGATTGTCCACAACCCCTACGTTGCAAACTCCCTCGAAGCCAAGGGAGCGATCACAGTAGAGGATGTCGAGGATATCCCCGAGGGCGCCACGGTGGTGTTCTCGGCCCACGGCTCTCCGCCTGAAGATTTCCAAAAAGCCGCCTCACGGAACCTGCACGTCATCGACGCTACCTGTCCTCTTGTTACCAAGGTACACAACGAGGCTCACAAGTATGCGGGAGAGGGTCGTAGCCTGATGCTGGTAGGGCACCGTGGTCATCAGGAGGTCAAGGGGTCGATGGGCCAGGAGTCCATGCACCTCTTCGACGACGGCGAGTCGCCTGATCTACCGGACTGGGATACGGATACCCCCATCACAGTGCTGACTCAGACTACCCTTTCGGTGGACGATACTAAGCAGGCGATCGACGAGATAAAGGGCCGATTCAAGGACGTCTTAGTGCGCAATGACCTGTGTTATGCGACAACGAACCGGCAGTTCTCTGTCAAGCAACTATGCCGAGTCTCCGACGTAGTGCTTGTCATTGGCGCCCCCGAAAGTTCGAACTGCAACCGACTTCGAGAGGTAGCTCAGGCCCACGGCGTGAGGTCATACCTGATCAACGGACCTGAGGACCTGGACATCACATGGCTCGATGGCGTGGAGAATGTCGGTATTACATCTGGCGCGTCAACCCCTGAGCTGCTGGTGGACGCGGTTATAAAGGCTATTGATCCAGATGAAGTGAGCCTACTGAAGGGCGCAGAGGAAGACGTCAACTTCGTATTGCCTGCCGAGTTGAGGCCTGTTCCGGGGAAGACGACCTAGATGCGGTACGACGTCATCGTCGTAGGCGGCGGCCCTGCGGGAAGCACAACCGCTCGAGAGTGTGCCGCACGGGGCCTGAGCGTGATTCTGCTCGACCGGGCTGAGTTTCCTAGGGATAAGCCATGTGGCGGCGCTGTCACTGTGAGAGCGCTCGATTTGCTGCCATTTGACATTACCCCCGTTATAGAACGCGCAATCACGTCCGTGCACTTCACCACTCGTCAGAGCAAGGGCTTTACGCGTCGCTCTTCGGAGGACCTGGTGTTCCTGACCCAGCGCGCAAAGCTCGACGCGTACCTCGTAGAGCGTGCGGTGGAGGCCGGTGTAGAGCTGCGAGAGGGCTTTCAGGTGAAGGCGGTCGAGCGGCACCAGACCCACGTTGTCGTGGGGGACGGTGTTGACCTCGTGGAGGGGACCACGCTGGTGGCTGCGGACGGGGCCAACGGCACGACTGCCAAGCTCGCAGGTATTACTGTGCAGGTGAGGCAGCACATCGCCCTTGAGGGCAACATTACCCCGCCGAGCGGAGTTCCCGATCAGTGGCAAGACAAAATTGGTCTGGATGTGGGCGGCATGGAGGGGGGATACGGCTGGATATTCCCCAAGGGAGACCATCTTAACATCGGGATTGGGGGCTGGAAGCACGTTGGTTCAACTCTTCGGGAGAGGCTTGACGGGCTGGTCCGCTGCTACGGATTTGATCCCAAGGACGTATGGGGTCTCAGAGGGCACCATCTACCGATGCGTAGGCGAGATTCGACCCTGGCGGACGGGAATGTGCTGCTGGTTGGCGATGCTGCGGGTCTGGTCGATCCTGTGACGGACGAAGGGATCTACTCGTCCATTTGGAGTGGGCGCGCTGCAGCGCGCCACCTATCCGAGTATGTAGCTGGTGAGGTGGCCGACCTGGCGGGGTACAGTCGAGAGGTCGAGCGTGACCTCGCTCCGGACCTCGTGGCGTCACGGCAGTTTCATGACCTACTCCACCTTTCGCCCACGCTCTATCTCTGGGTGGAGCGGCACACGTCCATCATCTGGCGGCTAACCTGCCGTATCCTTCGGGGAGAGCAGACCTACGCCGGTGTGATGGGGAAACATACCTTCATCGCATTTGTTATTGGCTTCGTTTCGGACCTGATAAGCGTCACGCCTGTACTCCGGAGGATGGCGGGCCTGCGTGACGCTTCTCCTCCCGAGCGGTTCTTTCGCCGCCGTCGTTCCGCGGGCACCGGACGTGCCAGTTTGGGGCAAGGCTCGGAGCTGTCTGATCGTTGACGGGGTGTTACGCACCCTAGTTCTGGGCAGGGCGTTGTAGTCTCAACTTCCATGTCGAGACCCCGATACCCCTTGTCCCATTCCCACCGAAGAGCCAAATATCAGAGAGAGGTGTTGCGTGGAGATACGGCTGGAGAGCCTTTTGGACGGTGCGCGCAGGGCGAGAGGGACCGCTGTGGTCATCGACGTCTATCGCGCATTTACTACTGCCGCAGTGGCGTTTTCGAGAGGAGCCGAGTCCATTATCATTGTGGCCGAACTTGAGAGGGCGCTGGACCTCAAAAAGCAGGGCGCTGCGGCGTTTGCGTTTGGAGAGGTTGACGGGTTCATGCCGGACGGGTTCGATTTCGGTAATTCGCCCTTCGAGCTGTCCACTGCCGATGTTGAGGGCAAAACTCTGGTCCAGCGAACTTCTGCGGGCACGGTTGGCGTTGAGGCTGCTGCGGCAAACTCCGAGCGCACATTTGCGACCTCTCTCGTGACGGCGCAGGCCACGGCTAGAGTGATCGCCGGTGAGGACCCCGAGATGGTAACGGTGATCGCGATGGGGGATGCTGGGGAGTTCCGGACTGACGAAGACGAGCAGTGTTCCCTCTACATAAGGGGCCTGCTCCAGGGGATGACCCCTGATCGCGATGCTGTTCGCTCACTGGTCCTGTCCGGCGAGCAGTCACGTAAGTTCGACAACCCGTCGCGACCGCATCTTTATACCCAAGATAGAGACATGGCCCTCGAAATCGACAGCGTTTCATTCGCTGTCGCGGTTGAGCGGGAGGATGGGCTGCTGGTGGCACGACCGGTCTCCCCCTAGTTACGCTGAAGGTACCGTAATAATAGCCCCTTTGCTTGGCTCGGCCTCAGGAGCCTTTTGTAGCCCCTAGTGCTGCTGTACTATGGAGTCGATATCCGGCCTCCATCGCTCTTGCCTCACTACGGGGCCAACGGGAGCAGGCGCTTAATCTTGGTCACCCTGCTTGCACGCTGTACTACCGCCGCCGCTGCTGCCGTGATCGCCCTCCTGGTATCTGGCAATCCCGCACAAGCGGAGCCGCCGGAGAGAATGGTCGAGTTCCAGGACGGTCATGGAGCCACAGTCGTGACGGTTGAGGCGGGTGCGTCCGCAGTGTTTTACGTCAGTGATCCCGGCCTGGCGACCGTCTGGTCGGGGAGCGCGACGTGGGCGGAGCTGCCAGCCGGTGTGCCTGCCAACTCCTGGTGGAGCCTTATTACTGGAGCCCCCCATCCAGGGATATTTGGCATTCTCGCGAATGGATATTCGACATCATCTCCCCTACTGACGCCCCTCTCCTCAGTGCCTACTGCGAACGTTGACGGTCTGCCATGGCTCTTTTCGGCGGTGGATGCTGGTGCTTGGCGAATTCACCCTTCTGAACGACGTCGAAGCGCTTAGCTCTGTGCTGGTTGAGTTCGACTTCGACATTGTCGACCAACACAACACAGATGAGCGTCGTGTGCAGGTGGCCAGCGGGTCGGATCCGGAAGGGGAGTGGCTTTCGCTTTCGGAGGTAGTTAGCGGCAGCGATGCTAGTTTAAGCCCGACATCCCATCTTTTCCGAGGCGCGGTTCTTCTCAGCGTGGCGGCGATTTCTGTAGGCGAGGGTGATGGTGCGGTTTGGGTCCAGCCAGGCGACACCGTTATTGTCACGTACTACGAGGATGGGGGACTTGAGGTCGTGTCGTCCCACGAGGTATCGATCGGGTTCGATGGGGCGGACTTGTCGGCGGCAGGCTCGTTGGCACTCTTGGCGGCGGCTATTGGCTATGCGGCGGCGCGGGTGTGGGGCTTTCGGCATTCCGGTGGGACGGGCTAGCAGTGGCGAGCGAGAAGTCGAAGGTACTCCCTGACTAGGCCCGTTCTTCGTCCTTGCGCCCGACATCGCTCGTCATACTCGAGATGGCGGAGACGATGGTGTTTTTGAAGACTGTTGCCGCAATCGCTATGATCGATATGAACGCCAGCGTTATTGCTGAAGTTCGCATGCCTGACGAGAAATCATTTGCAACGGATTCGACCATATCGAAGCCTTTGCCAACCACCAGACGCGATGTGGACGGGAGCTTCGTATCGGCATCTTCGTTAATTTCCTGAATCGCCTCTTCCCGCTGTTCGTCGAACCGGCCTGACGTGGCGTTCGCATAAACCGGTCCGAAGGCCAATATGAGTATTGCCGAGGTAACCAGTAGGAAGGACGCCGCATAGATCAGGCGGCCCCACCAGCCCCTGCCGCCCAAGAAGCCGATTACAACGAGGAGCAATACCAGCGGAAGGTAGAAAATCCATTTGTTATCGCGGGTCCAGCTCAGCCAGCTGCGATTCAGGTCCAAGATATCGATAGCAGTATCTGGTATGAAGAGCAGTTCTACGCGCGGTGGGTCCAGCGGTGCATTGGCGTCCACACCGTCGATGAATTCCCCGACGTCGCGCCTGAAGTCGACATGGGTGTATGTGAATCCGTCGCTCAGGAAGGAACGAACGTCGTCGACGCGATCGCTAATCTGCTCGTGGTAGATGGAAGGACACAAGGCTCCCTCAGGCCTGGGCCGCACCAGATCCCTTTCCGTGTAGATGCATCCGTCTCGGAGGAATCCTCTGAACTTGTCCAGCAGCTCGACGTTGTTTCCCGCGCCGGCCACGTTGAGTGCCGAGATAATACGGGTCTCGCTGAAGCTGACCATGTTGGGGACGGGACCGAGCACCGAGCGTTGCACAGTGTCGCCGATGTCTATTCCGGACAACTCAATCAACTCGACCAGGTCGACGTTGGGTGGTGCACAGGCGGGCAAAAAACCCGAGCCACCCCGAGTCGCTGCAACCGCTTCTGCCACGGTCCGGCAAACGGGCAGTTCGTCGATTAGGGCGGTGAGCTTCGCTTCCACCATGTCCACTATGATGTTGCTGGCCAAGCGCTTGTTTTCGACCAGGGAAATGTCCACGGAGAACGAGTCGGTCTTGCCTGCCAGGTACGGGCCGGCCTCGTCGATGACCAGTTCGACCTGATCTTCCACCCAGTCAGTCGGCGCAACCTGGCGCAGCGCGCCCAGAATCTCCGCTTCGGTGACTGAGACGCCAAAGGTCAGGTCCGCGGTTGCTCCAAGGCTGTCCACGACAATGGGCTCTATGACCTCGTCGTACAGGAGGTCAGCCGCATCCATGTCTCTGAGGATGGACTTTACCTCGTCGAGGGCGATATCAATTCTGTCGGAGAGGTTGATGCCGACCTCGAACGTTTCCGACTCTCCGATCATGTATGCGGTGACTTCGTCGAGGGTGTCCTCGACCAGTTGTTGTACCCAATCTGCTGGCACGATGTTTTGGGCGGCCTGAACGAGCTGGTCCGGCGATGCTTTTGCACCGAGGGGTAGCTCAACTTGCACCGCGTCCCGAATCTCGGGCTCCACGGCCTCGTCGAAGAGGAGGCTGTAGGCATCGGCCTCTCCAAGCAGAAGCTTGATTTCGTCGACTATTATGGCGACCTGCTCCCCGGCTTGGAGTGTCAGTTCGAATTCGTCGCGTTCGGCGGTCAGATACCTCCCAAACTGGTCGAAGGACTGCTCCACCAGGTCTTGGATGTACTCGGGAGGGACTGCCCTGTTGATGGCCTGGACGATTTGTTCGGTCGACAGGCCGGAGGTCTTTATCGGGTTTTCGTCAAGTGAGAACTCGGATGGAGGCAAACCGCGGGCTTCGTCCAATGCGGAAGTTAGCAGATCGTTGAGGGCGAACTCGTAGAGGTCGGCCTCGGCAAATTGCTCGGTGTAATAGCTGGGCTTAAGGAACGTGTCACTGACCTGCACCGTGAAGAGGGTTAGCAGGAGCAGGACTAGTAGAAGTAGCCCCAAAGGTACAGAGATTATTCGGCCAATCCAGATCATGCCCTGTACTTTATTCCACGAATACCCCAAAGGCAATGGGTAGAGGCACGGAGTTTTGGGGGCCGATGTTCGATCGGTCCGCGTTAATCTGATGGGTTGTGCTGTTACCAGTACGTATGTGCTATAAGCCGTCGGCCTCCCGCCGATGGGGGGGGCTTGTCGGGCTAGCGTTGCGTT
>Ga0114996_10008366_pt1 | contig 11526 bp, 10 predicted proteins | sample ArcticOcean_MG_C_4_FD_87039 | JGI IMG/M metagenome (GOLD analysis project Ga0114996, IMG submission 87039) | Marine microbial communities from western Arctic Ocean - ArcticOcean_MG_CB4_134 | ecosystem: Environmental > Aquatic > Marine > Oceanic | place: Arctic Ocean: Canada Basin | collected... | reverse complement strand
CGGATGTTCGTCCTGGTATCCCCCAACAACCCGACCGGGGCCGTGACACCTCCGGAGGCCATCCGGGCCATCGCAGACCTGGCCATCCGACACGACCTCATCATCGTCGCCGACGAGATCTACGGACGGATGATCTACGCACCGAACGAGCATCTCTCCATCGCCACCCTGCAGGGGATGCGGGAGCGCACCATCACGCTCAACGGCTTCTCCAAGACGTACGCCATGACCGGATGGCGCGTCGGGTACCTCGCGGCTCCCGCCGATCTGGTGGAGATGTTGACCGAACCCCGGCACACCCTCTCCATCAACACGTGCACGATCAGCCAGTACGCGGCCCTGGCGGCGCTTACTGGCCCTCAAGAACCCATCGACGCGATGGTCCGGGAGTACGGCGAGCGTCGGAATTGGCTCATGCCCGCCCTGACCGACGCGGGCTTCTCCTATGGCCATCCTGGAGGCGCCTTCTACATCTACACCAACGTCTCGTCCTCCGGGCTTCCGAGCCCCCTGTTCTGCGAGCGACTCCTCCAGGAGACCGGGGTGATGGTCTTCCCCGGCACCATGTTCGGAGACGAGAGCACCGACTATATCCGCATCAGCTATCTCCAGCCGCTCCCGATGATCCAGGAGGCGGTGCAACGTATCGCCTCGTTCACCTCACGCGTCCGATCCGCCTCATGAGCACACGCGAATCCAAGGACCGCTTCGTCGGCATCCAGGTCAGTCCCATCAGTTTCGTGGACGAGGGCGTGGACACGGTCCTGGACACCCTCCAGAACCGCGTGGGCGTCAACGTGCTGATGCTGGGCACGGTGAGTTGGCTGGGCCTCAAGTCCGGTCGCTCGATCAGCCATGAGCTAGACGGCTGGCCCGATCATGGCGTTCCTGAACCGTACCAGATGCGTGGAGGGGCCTACTTCGACCCGGACCCCCGGTACTACGCAGACACGTTCATGTCGGACTTCCGGAGCCAGGATCCCGAGTTCAGTGAGCGCGACATCCTCAAGATGGTGGTCCCCGAAGCGCAGGCTCGGGGGATGAAGGTCTACATCGAGTTGATGGAGCCTTTCTTCAAATACGCCGGGCATGGATCGGCCGGGAACGTGGAAATCCCGAAGCTGGCCCAGGCCATGGAGGTGGACATCTTCGGGCGCCTGGGTGGTGAGCCCTCGACGTCGAATCCCGGTTACCGGCGCTGGATCCACTCGATGATCGAGGATCAGGTCCGGAACCACCCGCTCGATGGCGTGATGTGGTGCAATGAGCGGAACTCCCCGCTGGACACCCTCATTCAGGGGCGCGCGCCCGGCGACTTCTCCGAGCCGGCCCGCCGGGAAGCCGTCGAGCGCGGGATCAACGTGGAGGCGTGCCGGCAGGCACTCCTGCGCCTGTACGACTTCATGCAGGAGGCGGCAGCCGGCAAGACCTTCGCCGACGGCCCCCTCATCACTTTCCTTCGGGTGCTCCTGGACAACCCCGAAGCCCTCGTTTGGGAGAAGTTCTGGCTGGAGCGGAACAAGGACCTGGACCGGGAACTGTACGGGCTGGTAAAGTGGTGCCGCCCGGACCTTCCGTTCGGACTGAACGTGTGGAACCGGAATCACTTCAACCCGATCCGCCGCGCCCAGTGGCCGTGGGCCGAGCAGACCCGCTACGCCGATTTCGTGAAGCCCATCACATACCAGCACCAGGCCGGGGAGGTCTGGACCCGGGAACTCTCCTTCTTCCGCAAGACGATCCTGCGGGACTTCGAACCGGACGAAGCCACCCGTGCGCTGTTCCGGATCCTTGGGCTGAACGAAGCCCCGTTCGACGAACTGGTGGCCACCGGGATGGATCCCGACACCTACGTTCACGGTCAGTGCGCGGATGCGGTGCGGGGTGTGGAGGGGAATGCCAAGGTGTACATGGGCATCGGGGTGGACGCCCCACGCACCAGCCCCGAGACCGCGAAGTGCTCGCAGGACATCGTATACCGCTCCGTCCTGGCGACCTACCGGGCGGGTGGGGATGGAGTGGTGTTGGCGCCCAACTACGCATCGATGCACCTCAGCCACCTAGATGGCGTGGCGCAAGCGCTCGAAGAACTGGGTCTGAAGTGAGTCTCGAGCTACCTGTGCTCGAAGGCGCAGGCAGGTGAGCAGCCTGCCTCTGCTGGAGATGCGTGACCTGCAGACCAGTTTCATGCTCGGTCGACACTCCGTGGTCGCTGTGGATGGAGTGGGGTTCACGGTGGAAGCCGGAGAGACGCTCGCGATCGTGGGGGAGAGCGGGTCTGGCAAGTCGGTCACCGCGCTCTCCATCATGCGCCTGCTTCCGGCCAGGGTGGGTCAGATCACTGGAGGCTCGATCCGGCTCGGCAAACGTGAGCTGACCGCAATGCCCGAGGAGGAGATGCGAGGCATTCGCGGCAAGGAGATCGGCATGATCTTCCAGGAGCCGATGACGAGCCTGAACCCGGTGCACACCGTGGGGGCACAGATCGCCGAGGTGTTGATCGAACACGAAGCGCTTTCTGGCCCGGAGGCTCGGGCGCGGGCCATCGAAATGCTGGGGACCGTGGGCATCTCGGAGCCGGCCCGGCGCGTCGACAACCATCCGCACGAACTGTCCGGCGGGATGCGTCAGCGCGCCATGATCGCGATGGCGCTCGCGTGTCGTCCGAGCCTGCTCATTGCCGACGAACCCACAACGGCCCTGGACGTCACGATCCAGGCCCAGATCCTGGATCTCATGGAGGACCTCCAGGCCCAGCTGGGCATGGCCATCATCTTTATCACACATGATCTGGGCGTCGTGGCCCAGATGGCCCGGCGGGTGGTCGTGATGTACGCCGGGCAGGTCGTAGAGAGCGCTCCCGTAGCGGAGATCTTCAGCCGCCCCAGGATGCCCTACACCGCCGGACTCATGGCCTCCATTCCCCGCATGGGCAAATCCGAGCCAGGGCAACGCCTCCGGACTATTCCCGGGCACGTTCCCTCGATCTCCGAGCGACCGCCCGGTTGCCGATTCTCCACTCGATGCAAGCACGCACAGCCCGAATGTAGAGTGACGCCTCCGCCCCTGGAGAAGATTGCCGACGGGCACGAGGTGCGTTGCCTGCGCTGGCGAGAACTGGACCTGGCCCCGGAAGTCGCCTCGTGATGGGCGACCTTGTTCGCGTCGAAGATCTCGTGAAGCGCTTCCCCATCAGGGGCGGCACCCTGAACCGGGTGGTCAATCACGTTCAGGCAGTGAACGGCATCTCATTTACGGTACGGCGCGGAGAGGTGCTCGGGCTGGTGGGAGAGAGCGGCTCGGGCAAGACCACCGTGGGACGGCTCGTGCTCCGCCTCGAGGAAGCGACCGCCGGCAAAGTGACCTTCGACGGGACGAACGTGCTGGAGCTGTCCAAGGGAGATCTACGCCGCTTCCGCAAGCGCATGCAGATCATCTTTCAGGATCCCTATGCCAGCCTGAATCCCCGGGAGAAGGTCCGCACGGTCATCGCACATGCCCTCGCGCTACATCGCATCGGCACGCCCGAGGATCGGCGCGAGCGCACGGTCCAGCTCATGGAGCAGGTGGGCCTCTCCGCCGCGCAACTGGACCGGTTCCCACACGAGTTCTCCGGGGGACAGCGCCAGAGAATCGGAATCGCTCGGGCCTTGGCAGTAAACCCCGACTTCCTGGTCGCGGACGAGCCGGTCTCGGCGCTCGACGTCTCGATCCAGGCCCAAGTCATCAACCTGCTGAGCGATCTCAAGGACCAGCTCAGCCTGACCCTACTCTTCATAGCCCACGACCTAGCCGTGGTAGAGCACATCTGCGACCGGGTGGCCGTGATGTATCTCGGGAAGATCATGGAGATCGCTCCCTCCGAGGCCCTCTACGACAACCCCAACCACCCCTACACCGAGGCGCTGCTCTCTGCCATCCCAAAGCCGGAGCCGGGTCTTCGACGCAAGCCCACCGTGCTGAGCGGGGACATCCCCAGCGCCATCGATCCGCCCTCCGGATGTGTCTTTCGCAGTCGATGTCCCAGGGCGGAGGCCATCTGTGCTCAGGAGGTGCCCGAGCTGAAGCAGGTGGGTGCGGATCACTTCAGCGCTTGCCACCTGACGACCTGAGTCGGAGTGGGGTTAACACCTCCACCACCCCCCGACAGTGCTGCTCGAGCCCGATCGTGATACGTAAACAGTCTGCCAAACCATACTCCTTCAGCGTCCGTGGAATCAGGCCCCGCTGTCGCAACGCGAGATCTGCGGCCTCGGCAGCCTGCGCGCTGGCAAACTCAACACACACGAAGTTTGCATACGACGGAAGCACGTTGAGACCGAGAGCCGAAAGCTCCTCCGTGAGCCAGCTGCGCCACTTCGAAGTGTGCTCGACAACGCTGTTCGTATGCGCCGCATCCTCGAGCGCTGCCACACCTGCGACCTGGGCGGCACTGGAGACCGTAAACACGCCGCGTAGTTGGTTCAGAACATTGCCCACTTCCGCGGGGCAGTACGCCCAGCCTAGGCGCAGCGCCGCAAGGCCATAGATCTTCGAAAACGTGTGCAGTACGACCACATTGCCGGGCTCATCATCGACCAACTCCGAGCCATCGTGGTACGAGTCCTCCTGGCTGAACTCGGCATACGCGGCATCCAACACGAGCAGAACAGACTCGCTTAGCCCCTCTCTGAGCCGGCGGATCTCGGAGAACGGAATGCGCGTGCCCGTGGGATTATTCGGATTGGCAAGAAAGACGATACGAGTCTTGTCGGTCACGCTGCTCAGCAACGCATCCACATCTGTGGTGTGCTCTGCTTCGGGCGCACTCACGGGGGTCGCGCCGACAGCCTCTGCGGCCAGCTTATACGCGATGAAGCCGTACTGACTGTAGAGGATTTCGTAGCCTGGCCCAGCATAGGCTCTCGCCAACAGATTGATAAACGGTTCGGAACCCGATTCGCACACCATTCGATCCGGGTCCAGCCCATACGTCCGGCCGATAGCCTCCCGCACCTCGGTGCTAAAGCTGTCCGGGTACGTGTGAGTGTCGCCCTTCATCGCGCTCAACGCGGCATCCACCGCCGGACTCGCACCCAGGAGCGACTCGTTGGAGGAGAGCTTGATGACCTCCGTGACTCCTTCTACAGCGAAGTCGCCCGGGAGATAGGGTTCTACGTCCTGTAGATAGGCATGGGCCCTGACCTTACTCATGATGCATCGCCGACTCGTGGGTTCGTGTGTGGAGGAAGACGAGATGGTAACATCGGAGCGCGGCACGGCGCACGTCGACCGTATGCCCGGCGCTATCGCGAGGCCGGTCCGCAGTGTTTATAGTCAACCCGAGCATCAACACGGCCACGGCCGCGTCCCCCCTTGCTTACGGTGGACATGCCAAGACCGCCGCCAACCTCGAGGCCAACGAGTACTTCGTCGACATGCACGAGCTGATCGAGGCAGCCGGTCCTCGAGTGGCAGAGTTGATGGGAGCGGAGACTGCGATCGTCACGTCCGGCGGATTCGCCTCACTTCTACTCGGGGCCGCCGCCACCAGTACTGTCTTTCGGGATCCCGCGGCGCGCGCCTCTGTGGCGTCGGTCGTGTGAATCGAGCTGAGTGTCATCCTACTGCCTCGCGGTTGATGGGGCCCTCACCGAGCCTCGTACGGCCCGTGTACCGCCTTGACAGTGACACTCTCGTCCGAGTCGTCCAGAATGATGACGCGGTAGCGTGCTCCCCCGCTCTCCACGCGGATCACAATGTGTCCCTGCTCGCTGTCGAGTTCTCGCAGCTGGACCACGACCTGACGGGTCGCTTCCTGTGTCGTGACCGAGAAGATGTCCCGCGGTCCATCATACAGCCGAGTCGATGACATGCGGGCAAACACGAACCGATCAGGATGCCCGGCCATAGCTCACGCGGATGGCAATGCTGCACTGGTTTTCGGTGGGCCAGTCCTCGCCTAGCATGTCCGCGAGTGCCGGAAAGTGGCGCCGCGTGCCGTCGCCGGCGCCGGTCCACACCTCCCACGGCGCGCTCCCTCGACCTCGAGAAACGTCCGGTAGTTTTCCATCATCAGGTTGTTGAGCGGACGCGGATACGCGTAGTCGGGCCACCCGCGGTCGAGCATGGTCTGGATCGGCGTGTGGGAAGCCACATCGGTGAACCCGCTCAGCTGGTACGCACCGCCCACTTCAGTCGGTGTCCCGGACCCGACCCCTCCCATGTGATCGCCGTGAAAATGCGTGATGAGTCCGTAGTCGATCACCGGATCGGTCTGATGGGACAGCATGCGTCGCGCGTACCGGGCGATCCACTCGCCAGCCGAGCGTGAAGCATCGGGCACGCGATTGGCACCCGTCGGCGGCTCGGGGTTGCCGTCACCCGAGTCGACCTGCAGCGACGTGCCGTCCGGAAATACGAGCAGCGCGGCGTTGCCCCTTCCCGTGCAGATCTGGTGGATGTCGAGAACACCTGGGGACCACGCGGGCAGCGGCTCCCCCACGGTCTGTGCGCTCCCGGTGTATGGAAACACAAAGGCTGCAAGCATCGCCCACCCGCACCTAGTCATCTTCCAGGCCACGGTCGACTACCGAGTGAGATTGAAGAGCTTCGTGTACTTGATCACGAGCTGACGCGCCCTTGGCCCCGACCGGAAGCCCAGTGGATCGATGTCACCCAGGAACTCCGCGTCGTTGTAAACGATGAAGAGCCCGGTACCTGCGGTATCGAGCCAGCCCAGTCGGATGTTGCTGCCGAGATCCTCGGAATCGTCGTTGTACTGGAGGTTCGCCTGCAGGTAGATCCGCGGGGTGAACGAGTACGACCCTGTGAGCCTGATGAGGGAGGTAGCGAAACTCCCCTCGTCGAGCTCTACGTCGAAGTAGCTGAAGGTGACGGAGGTCGTGAAGCGATCTCGGAAGCGATAGGCAACGGTCGCATCCGGCGAAAATTGCGTGCCGGAGTATAAGCCACCGAACCTCACCCCTCCGGAAACCGACAGCGGCGAGCTCCGGTTCGTGTTCACCCGGAGTACGAACTCATGGTTGTCGTAGGTGCCTGGTGGGATGATGACGGGCCCGCGTCCGCCGTCTGGCAACTCACCATCCTCCCGGATCTGGAACGGTTCGGTAAGCCCCTCGCCGGTAAGGTTCCAGCCGGGAAGGTGAATCTCGGCGCCGTTCTCCCACGCGAAGTGGCTGTCGATGTGCACGTAGTACGACTCGTTGAAGCCCCCGAGCGACCAGAACGCGTTTCCTGAGATGTGCGGCCGGAACTCCCGGAACCAGTCGACGCCCTCCGTTCGGATGTGATACTGGATGCGCCCACTGCCGTAGCGATACCCCGTGCGGTTCACAAAACCGACTTCAGGGTTGAACTCATCACCGATCTGGCGGTAGCCCGCCGACATCTCCCAGTCACGGGTACGGAAGTTCCCGGTGCCCGCGTAACCATACTGCCCACTGTTGAATCCCTCACGAAGGTCGGGCGTGCCGGACAGGAGGGGCGTGGTGGTCAGGCCGGCCCAGCTGTCGAACGTCAGGTATTGGCCGATTCCGAGTCGGCCGTCGACGCCGTACGTCAGATTGTAGTCACTCGTCGAGTTCGTATTCAGACGCGATACGAAGATCCCGCCGATACGCGACCGGTTTTCCCACTCCCGGAACACTCGCACGACACCGAAGTTGTTGTCGGGAGCGACCTGCCCGGGAACGCCGGTCTCTACGTCGGGAACACTGAGGCCGCCGGTCTGGATGTTGAGCACGCCGAGCTGCATGTCGCCGACCTTACCCGTCATCCTCGCGCCCGCGTGGATCGGCACCTCTTGCCCACCGGACAGGCCAATCCGGCGGCTGAAGAACAGCTCCGCCGATCGACCCGAACCCACTGAGAAGGTCCCTGCGTTCTCGAGGAAGAAGGCACGCTTCTCGGGGAAAAAGAGCGAGAAGCGGGTCAGATTGACCTGCTGGTCATCGACCTCGGCCTGAGCGAAATCAGTATTGAACGTCAGATCGAGTGTGAGGCTCTGATTGAGGCCGATCTTCGCGTCCGCACCAACCTTCGATCCATAGTCCGCGTCCGGCGTGGCAACGGTGTAGTCCTTGAAGCCGTCGCTCAGCGCGTAAGGGCTGAAGGTCATAATTCGAGTGGCCGGCGCCGCTAGGTCCAACGTGCCTGCCAGCGAGACGCGGTACAGATTGAACTGTCGAGGAATCGGTGCCCAGACCGACTCCTCACTGTTGCGTCGGATACGCCGCTCGAAGTTCAGCCCCCACGTCTGGTCGCCGCCCTCCTCGTAGCGCAACGTCGTGAAGGGGATGCGCATCTCCGCGTACCAGCCGTCCGCGTCCGTACTGGTCGCGACCTCCCAGCTGCCGTCCCAGTTGAGGTTGAAACCACCCCCAGAACCTCTCTGCTGTCGGCTGCCACCGCCGGCACCTCCGCGGCCACCACCTCCACCTCCCTGGCCCTCGTTCGCGACCTGGCCGTCATACTCGATGCCGGAAGGCGTCGTCCCAAATACGAAGCCATTCTGGCGGTCGAGATACGTGTCGAGCACGACGACGAACGCGTCGGCATCGTTGAGCGAGGCGTCCCTGAGCGTTTGGCCGAACACGAGCGAAGTCGGGTCGCTGTCAAAGAGCCACGCACCTATGTAGAGCGCTTCCCCGTCGTAGGCCACGCGGACCTCAGTGCGCTCGGAGACCGGTCGCCCCTCGGTCGGCTCTCTCTGGACGAAGCCTGTGAGGACCTCTGCCTCTGCCCATGTGCCGTCGTCGAGCCGGCCATCAATGACGGGCGCACTGGTGGTCGGGGTCGCGCTTGCAGCCGGAGCCTGCTGCGCCTGGATGTCGCCAGCGACTATGAGGGCGCAGAACAGAGCGATATAGCGAAATCGGTACATGAATCCTCGTGTGCGTTGTCAGGTAGTGCGGGGCAACTTAACTCGCGATGCGACTGCTCAAAGGACCCTGAGCGCGACGTTCCTGTTGGGGCTGCGCTGAAAGGTGCCTGCTACCCTGCTCCGCCAAAGAGCATCAGCAAGGCCGATATGGTCACAACCGATAGGACCGAAGCCACCAGTACGGTCCTCGCCGCAACTGCGGACGCCGTCTCGTAGCGGGCAGCAAACAGGTAGACCATCGCTCCGCTGGGCATGCCCGCCATCACGATAGCCACGGGCGCCCACGGTGCGCCCAGTCCGAGCACGGGCACTGCGATGATCCAAGTGACCAGTGGGTGGATCACCAGCTTGAGACTGGCCAACAGGAGCGCTGGCTCGAGCTCGCCGACCAAAGGATAGCCCGCCAACGAGGTCCCTAACGCCAAGAGCGCACACGGGATCGCGATCGTCGCGATGAGCCCCGCCACCCAGTCGACAGGGCCGGGCAAAGTGAGAGCGAAGTAGTTCGCGGCGAGGCCGAGCAGGATTCCGATGATGATCGGGTTCGCGAGTACGTCGAGCGCTGCGAGACGGACACCGGAGCCGGCTCCTCCTCGCCGCCCAGTCTGGATCAGGGCGACCGTAACCGGCAGCAGGGTCACCGAATGAAACGCGATGATGAGGAGGGTCGGCAGTACGGCCTCCGGTCCAAACGCGCTCAGCATGAGCGGAATGCCTAGCAGGACGGTATTCGAGAAGCCAGCGCACATCCCATAGATCGCCTGCTCGTCGAGCGGCCGGGCAAAGCGCACACGCGCGACGGCCATACCGGCAGCATAAGTCAAAAAAGCGCCGCCATAAAACGCCCACAGGAAACCCCACGGGATCTCTTCGGGAAAGTCGACGCCCGCCAGGCTGCGGAACAGCATCACCGGGATCGCCATGTTGAAGACGAACGTGACCAGCCGTTTCGCGCCGTGTTCTCCGAACGTGCCGAAGTGCGCGGCGAGGTAGCCGGCGAGGATGACGCCGAAGACGGGGGCTATGGTGGTGAAGAGGACGGTCAATTAGGGTGGGGATAAGTGTGGGAGCAGATCGTGCGAAGAATTCAAATTCACATCGGCACGAGTCGAGGCGGTACGAAGATAGTTGCCAAACCCGTCACGATCCGTACGGCGTCGTCCGCCCGAAGCAATTAGACCGCATGGTCGCCCTCCAGCATGGCACTACGGCGCCGCCCATAGTACCCTTTGCAGTGTAATCATCCTGGGAGGTTTAAAATGCGCGTATCCCGCCAATGGGCAGCCCCTGCTCTTCTACTGCTCGCCCTCGGTTGTGCCAGTCCGGGAGGGGTGAGATCCAATTCTTCCTCCGGCGAGTTGACCCAAGCCGACCTCGCGGGCACGCGGGAAGCGACTTTGTACGGCGCGGTCCAGCGTCTCCGCCCTCAGTGGCTGAGATCGAGGGGCACGAACCTCAGCGGTTTGACTCTATTCGCTCAGGTCTTCGTGGACGGAACGCAACGGGGCGACATAGACGAGCTACGTCAGATCCCGCTACTGGACGCTACCAGTGTGAGCTTTATGTCGGCCAGCGATGCCGCCACACGGTTCGGAACGCGAGCAGGTACCGGTGGGGCGATCTTGGTGAGTACGCGTTAGCGAGGCACTCGATCGGCCGCCCCCTGCCCTGCGGCCCTCCCGGTAGCCCACGCCCAAAGAAAATTGTGACCCCCGATCGGGCCGAACGCGTCGAGAATCTCACCACAGAGAAATAGCCCCGGCGCGCGGCGCGACTCCATGGACCCGGGGTCGAGTTCATCGAGTGGAATTCCTCCCCCGGTGACTTCGGCCTTCTTGTAGCCGGCGTCGCCCGTCCACGGCAGCGGGTAGACCACGAGCGTTTGCACCAGCCGCTTCCGTGACTCCTTGCGGAGCTGTGCGAGCGGGGTCGTCGGCTCGACTTCGCACCTCTGCAGCAACATGTCGGCCAAGCGGCGCGGCAGATGCGGGGTGAGCGCCGAGCGCACGTGACCCGGCCCCGAGCTCAGGGCCGCGTGCCACGCGTCGGCCCCGAGATCGGCCCAGGATACACAAAGCTCCTGGCGACTCCCGTCCGCACGGCCCCGAATCGCGAGATGGGACGCATCGAGCACAGTCGGCCCACTCCACCCCTCGTGGGTCACGAGGAATCCTCCGGTTGTACGAAACGGCGGCTTCGTGCCCGGAGCGGAGATCGTCACCGTCTTGGATACGCCGGCAAGCGCCGAATGGGGATGCGGATCCGCGATGAGAGGGGTGAGGGCAGGATACGTGGGGTTGAGACGGTGGCCGAACGCCTCCACCATGCGCAGCCCTGCCCCGTCGCTTCCCGTTGCCGGAACCGAAAGCCCGCCCGTCGCCACGATCACAGCACTTGCCTGCAACGGAGGCGCACCTTCAATGCCCACGCTCCATCCGTGATCAGTGTGCCGCAAGCTCGTGACTCTCGCGTCGAACCAGACACGAACGCCGGCCTCACGAGCGCAGCGGACGAGCGTGTCCCGTACGTCCCGCGCCTTGTGAGTCGACGGAAAGAGTTTGCCCGACTCTGGCTCGAGTTCTAGTGGCATCCCGAGTTCGCGTTCGAAGAACGTGATCTGCTCAGGCAGCGGCCACGACCGG
>Ga0114996_10008365_pt1 | contig 11526 bp, 9 predicted proteins | sample ArcticOcean_MG_C_4_FD_87039 | JGI IMG/M metagenome (GOLD analysis project Ga0114996, IMG submission 87039) | Marine microbial communities from western Arctic Ocean - ArcticOcean_MG_CB4_134 | ecosystem: Environmental > Aquatic > Marine > Oceanic | place: Arctic Ocean: Canada Basin | collected... | reverse complement strand
TTATTTCCAAATTTTACCTTTGAATAACTAGATTTTTTTGGAATTTTTAAAGAAGTATCAGGACTATCGAGGTCTGCACTTGGATAAAATTTTTTAGTAACTTTGCATAGTTCAAAAAGTATATTTTTAACTACTATCGGTTCGCAATTTTTTGGCAAATATTTTTTAAGCATTTCTGATGTTATGCAGTAAGAAGCTTTTGTAAATTTTGCAGAATCTATATATTTAACTGACTCTAAAAAAGTTAAATCAATATTTTTGGCTTCTTCAAGAGGTTTAATATCAAAAATTTTTATTTTTTTTTTAAATTGAATACTACTAAATATTTCATTAAGCAAAAAAGGCCCTTCTTGCTTAAAGAAAATATTCTTACTCATTAAGATTAATTAATCTTTAAAGATGAAATTTCCTTATTTAAAATATCAATTATTTGATTGGTAATTTCTAGAGTGGTATCTCCCATTATTACATTTTTTTTGTCTAATATTATTCTAATCTTATTGTCTTCCATGTATTTTTTAATGATTGGATTTACTGATGCTAACAAAGCGTTCTTAGCATCGGCTCTTGACTTAGCAATAGCGTTAAAAGAATCTTTCTGATTTTTTTGAAGATCTGCAACTTTCTTTCTAAGTGCCTCTACTTTTTTTTGATATTCTTTATTAGTTATTATTTTTTTTTGTGAAATTAATTCAGTTTCTTCTTTTCTTAAATCAGTTTCTTGTTTTTTAAATTTATTAGACTCGCTTTCAAATTTTTTCTTTAAATTGCTTTGAGCTTCAGCTCCAGCTTTACTGACATTTAATACTTTACTAAAGTCCATAAAATAAGAGTCGGCTGCAAAAGAATTTGAAAAATAAAATAAAAAAAATGTTGTAATTAAAATTAATTTATTCATAGTTTTTGTCATTTAATTAAAAAGTAGTTCCTAATCTAAAGGTAAAAGACTGTGCTATATCTGTCTTTGCTTTTGTTATAACTTGTGAAAAAACAAAAGTCATTGGCCCCACTGGAGAAACCCAGCTTGTATTAAGTCCTGCGGTAGATCTAATTTTATTCGAATCATCTAACTGTGGATCATAATCAACTTTCCATATATTACCAACATCTAAAAATAAACCAATATCAGTTTTTGTACTTTCCGGCAAAAGATTTGGTAAAGTTAACTCAAAATTTGAAACCATGGCATAATTTCCCCCAACATAACCAGAACCATCTTTTGGTCCAACCTTGCCAGACTCAAAACCTCTTAATTTAGTGCTTGGTAGATTTACTCTTTTACTTAGTCTTACATCTTTATCATTTAATCCATTTATAGCAGTTGCGTAAAATTTAAAGGCACTTACGGTATTCGGTGAGAAAGATTTGTATTTGTTAAAAAGATAAGTATTTTTTATGTAGGGTGAATCTGAATAAAGTGGAACTGCCTGGCTAAAAACATTTAGATGCCCATCTGAAGGAGCAAAAGCTCGATTACGCTTATCTGATAGTATACTATAATCTAAGCTTAAATCTGAAAATGATCCTTTTTGTTTTTTTAGAGAATCAGAAGCAGTGTCTGTTACTTGTAGGTCATCATAAGAAAATATCAATTTAGGTGATAAATAAACATCTCTGTATTGTTCAAACTTAGTTCCTATACCTGTTGTAAAAATTTTATTTTTATATCCAGAATTTGACTTGTCATTAGAAGTATTAGAGACAAAATAAGTTAATGAATTTCCTGAAAGGTTAAAGTTTGGATCAGTTACTGATAGTCCGCCAGTAAAAGTTTCTGCACTAACATTAACATTTGTTGAAACGTTAAGACCTCTACCTAACCAATTGTTCTCTGAAATATTGAACGCAAAATTTGCTCCATTAGTACCAACACCAGCGCCTGCACTAATTTCACCTGTTGGTTTTTCTTCAACTAAAATTTCTATTATTTTTTGATCATTATTCAAGCCGTCAGTAATGTTATTTGTTACTTCACCAAAAATGTTTCTTGCTTTGATTCTAGCTATAGACTGTTCTAATTTTAAAAGATTAAATGGATCTCCTTCATCAAGTAAGAGTTCGGATCTGATCACAGATTCATCTGTTACTGTGTTGCCAATAATATTTATTTTTTCTACTAATTTCTTATTTCCTTCATAAATATTAATTTTTATTTCAATATTTTTTTTGTCTAAAATTTCATTAACTGAATGTTCAATAAATTGAAGATCATTGTTTACAATCAAAAGATCTAAGTCATCTAATAGTTTTTTGACAGTAAATGGAGAGTAATATTGTCCTATGACTTTAGTAAAATTATTTTCTAATGGCAAAAACATTTTCTTATCTAAAACATCACTAACATTAGTACTAATTTTGGTCACTCGATAACGATTGCCCGCATTAATACTGTATGTAAGATTACTAAAATTAGTTCTGCTAACTTCTGCATTATTAGACAAAACTTGTACATCATAATAACCTAAAGATTTATAATAATTGATTAACAATCTTTTATCTAACTCTATATTTTTATAATTTAAAAAAGTGTTTTTAGATAAAACTTTCCAAAATTTTTTTTCTTCAGAAACAATAATATCTCTTAATCGTTTATCCTTAATTTTTTTATCGCCAATAAAATTAATTTTAGAAATATTAGTTTTTTTTCCTTTTTCTAAAAAATAAATAAGGTTAACTCTATTATTATCAAACCTAACTATTTTAGCCTCAACGTTTGCAAAATTGAATCCCATAGATGCATATATTTTTTTTATTATATTTATATCGCCTGTTATTTTATTTTCTATGAAACTTTCTTTAGATTTTAATTGAAGTCTTTCTAAAACTAATGATTTTTTTGTATTCGATGTTTCTCCTTGCAGATCAAGAGAGTTTATAGTTGCGTATTCTTTGACGGTAACATTTAAAACACCATTACTTAAAGATATTTTAACATCTTCAAAAAAATTAGTTATGTATAAATTTTTTAAAATTTGATTAATATCAAAAGCAGAATAATCTTTGTTTAAATTAATTTCACCATAAACTTTTATGGTTTCTTCGCTAACTCTACTATTACCTTTTACTTCTAATTTTTTGATAATCTCAGCAGATAAATTTAAAGATAAGAAAAAAAATATAATAATAAAATATTTATGTATTTGTACCATTTATTTTTTTTATAATGTTATGTGCAAGAACTCTTGCCCGATTATCAATTTTATAGATATTTTTTATACTATTAGAAGACATATTTGAAGTTTTTATATAGTTTTTATCTTTTAAAACAAGATTCAAATAAGTAGAAATATCGTTAAAATGTATATTGCTCTTCAAAAATTGATCAACAAATATTTCATTTGCCGCATTAATAATAATGGGTGCTGCCTTAGTAGCGATCATTTTGGGTATTAATTTTATAATTGGGAATTTTTTTGTATCTACAGGAAAAAATTGTAAATTTTGAATTAAATTTTTTTTTATATTTTTATTTGTAAAATATTTAAAATAATTAAAATTATTAAAATTATTATTAAATAAGGCGTTTGAAATAGGAATCTTCATATCTGGTAAATGGTATAAAAATTTTGTTGTGCCATTTTTTAATTTTACTATTGCGTGGATAAGTGATTGTGGATGTATAATAATTTCATATTTTTTTAGGCTAAAAGGAAACAATCTTAGCGCTTCAATAAGTTCTAAAACTTTGTTCATTAATGTTGCTGAATCGACGGATATTTTTTTTCCCATTTTCCACTTTGGATGTTTAATAGCATCTTTAGGTTTTATATTTTTAAATTTATTTTTATTAAGTTTTAAAAAAGGACCTCCTGAGGCAGTTATATAAATCTTTTCTATTTCATTGTTGGAATAATTTTTTGTTAATTGTTCTATAGAAAAATGTTCTGAGTCTATTGCTACTAATTCAGTATTATATTTGGTTGCGTTTTTTTTAATTAATTTCCAACCGCAAACAATTGATTCTTTGTTAGCTAAAAGAATTTTTTTACTTAATTTTGTAAAAGTTATTGTTGGTTCTAGACCTGCTATACCAGGTATTGCAGAAACAGTAATATCAATTTTTTTTATGTATTTTTCAATATTAGAAATCTTATTTAAAAAAATTATTTTTTTATACTTGTTTATTTTTTTTATTTTTATAAAAACATTATAATTATTAACTATAACTATATTTGGTTTAAAAATATTGATTTGAGATATAATTTTAACGTAATTTTTATTAGCAACAATTAAAACTACTTTAAGTTTGTTTGTTTTTTTTATTATTTCTAAAGTTGTTTCACCTATAGAGCCTGTTGAACCAAGTATTGCAATCGTTTTTTTTTTCATTTTAAATTAAGCCAATTTTCCTAAATATAAAATTTAAAATTAAAACAAATATTAACCCATCGATTCTATCGAGTACACCCCCATGTCCAGGTAGGATATTACTAAAATTCTTTATTTTAATTTTTCTCTTCAAAAATGAAAAATAAAGATCTCCAAGTTGGCAAATTATGGAAATTATAGCTGTAAGAAAAAAATATTTTAGTTGATAAAAATTTACCAATAGTTCGTTAAAAACAAAATCTTGGAGCAAATTTAAAAATGGTAATGAAAAAAAACTAAAAAAAATAGATCCTATTGATCCAGAATATGTTTTATTAGGGCTTATTTTGGTAAGTTTTTTACCTTTAAATGCTTTCCCAAAAACATAACCACCTATATCAGATAAAAAATTAGAAATTAAAATCCAGTAAAGAATAACTAGAGAATAATTTGTGTCGCCTCGCAAATAATAAAAAGAAAAAAAGGCAAAAATTAATATAATATTTGATAAAAAGTTAAATAATAAGTTTTTTGTATTTTTAACTATTTCATAAAAACACAAAAAATAAACAAAACCTAAAAAAACTATAAGATAAAATCCTGAGTAATAAGAGCAATATATTAAAACATGGAAAAGAATTAAAGAAGTTAAAATTCTTTTAATTATTTCATAATTCACTTAATAAAACCCTCCAAAATTTCTTTTTATTGTATGGTATTTTTTAATTATATTATTGAAATCTTTTTTTGAAAAATCAGGCCATAATTTTTCTAAAAAAAAAATTTCTGTATAAGCTAATTGCCAAAGCATAAAATTACTTAGTCTTTTTTGCCCGCCTGTACGTACAAGAATATCAGGAAATGGTAAATTTAAATATAAATTCTTATTGACTTTATCTTCTGATATTTTTTCAGAATTTAACTTTATTTTTTTTATAGCATCTATAATTTCGTTTTTTGATCCGTAATTAATAGCCAAATTTACAATTATTTTGTTATTTTTTTTTGTTTTCTTAATTGCTTCCTTTAAAATTTTTTTTATTTTTAAAGGTAAGTTTTTTAAACGGCCCGAAATATTAATTCTAATTTTATTTTTAATGATATTATCAATCTCTTTTTTAAAATAGATACTTAATAAATTAAATAAATAATTTATCTCTGGCTTTGGTCTTTTCCAGTTCTCACTTGAAAAAACGTAAAATGAAATAACAGGTATATTAAATAAAATTGAAGCTTTGACAATTTTTTCAGCTATTTTAACGCCTGCTAAATGTCCATAATTTCTACTTCTTTTTTTTTTTAAACCCCATCTTCCATTGCCATCCATAATAAAGGCAATGTGATTAAGTTTGTTCATACATGAAGAATTTCTTTTTCCTTATCTTGTAAAATTTTATCTATATTTAAAATATTGTTGTCAGTAATTTTTTGAATACTTTTCTCAAATAGCTCGTTTTCATCTTCACTTATTTTTTTACCTTTAATAAGTTTTTTTAATTCATCATTTGCTTCTCTTCTAACATTTCTTACAGCTACCTTATTCTTTTCTCCAATATTTTTTAAAACTTTAATTAAATCTTTTCTTCTTTCTTCTGTTAAATCAGGAATTCTAATTCTTAAAAGAGATCCATCTATTTGAGGGTTCACGCCTAAATCAGATTTTTGTATGGCACTATCAACTAATTTCACATTTGACTGATCCCATACTTGGATCGTTATTAATCTTGCTTCAGGCACACTTATACTTGCTAGTTGATTGATAGGCATCATTTGCCCGTAAACATCAACTTTGATCATGTCGAGCATGGAGGCATTTGCTCTACCTGTTCTTAATGACAACAAATCTTTTAGAAATGATTGAATAGTTTTATCCATTTTAACTGAATAGTTTTTTTCATTAAATTCTGTGCTCATGATTTAAACTCCTTCGCCAACTTTATATCTTATAAAATCAATTATTTTAATATCATTATCTTTTAGTATATCCGACACTTTTTTCTTTGGATCCATAATCCAAACTTGATTAATTAAAGTATTATCGGATATAAACTTATTTATTTTACCTTTTACAATTTTGTCTACCATATCAGCTTGTTTTCCAGAATTTGAAAGTACAGCTTTTATAATTTCTATTTCTTTATTAATAATTTCTTTACCTAAACTTTTTTCTTCTAAAGCCATAGGGGATAATGCTGAAATATGCATTGCAAGTTTTTTTCCAATCTCATTTTCTTCTTTTTTAGAAGTTTTAACAATTGCTACAATTTTTCCAATATTATCTTCTATAGCGCCGTGTATATAAAAATAATTTTTCCCAGTTTTATTATCAAAAAAAATTGACCTTCTAATTGTTATCTTTTCTCCAATTCTTGCAATCAGGTCTACTAAATTTGTTTCTACTGGCAGATTATTTTTCATTTTAGTTTTATTAATTTTAGATAAATCAGCTTTGTTTTCAAAGTTTATTTCTGAGACTTCTTTACAAAAAGAAATAAATTCTTTATTTCTTGCAACAAAATCTGTTTCGCTATTAATCTCTATTAAAGATACTTCTCCATTATTTTCTTTTAAAAAACATAATCCTTCGGAAGCGGTTCTGCTCATCTTGCTTGATGCTTTTGCTATTCCTTTTTTTCTTAAAAATTCAATAGATTTTTCTATATCGCCTCCAGCTTCATCAATTGCAAGTTTGCAATCTTTAAAACCAACACCTGTGATTTCTCTAAGTTTTTTTACACTTTCAAGTAGATCTTTGCTGAACATAAAATAAAATTTAATTAAATACTTTTTTCTTCAGTTTTAACTTTAACTGTTCCAGTAGTTAAATTTTTCAATTTTGTTTTTTCTTTATTGGTAGATTCTTTTTCAATAAATTTTGACGCATCAATAATGGTACTTTTTAATAAATCGCAATATAAATTAATTGATCTTCGTGCATCATCGTTACCTGGGATTGGGAATTGTATATCTGTAGGATCAGAGTTTGTGTCAAGAATAGCTGCTATTGGTATATTAAGTTTACGTGCTTCATTTACGGCAATTGATTCTATATTTGTGTCTATAATGAAAATCATTTGAGGTAACTTCTTCATGTCAGCTATCCCCCCTAAAGATCTTTGAAGTTTTTCTTTTTCTCTGCCGCGTTTTAAAATTTCTTTTTTTGTAAATCCGGTATCTTCTTTTGCAAGACTTTCTTGGAGCATTTTTAATCTTTTAATAGAATTTTGTATAGTGTTCCAATTAGTTAGCATACCTCCCAGCCATCTATAATTTACATAAAATTGATCAGTTTCTTTTGCTAAATTAGTAATTTGCTCTGAGGCTTGTTTCTTTGTAGATACAATTAATATTTTTCCACCACTTGAAATGCACTTGTGTATTTCTGTTAATGCATTTTTAAAAAAAACAACTGTTTGTGTGAGGTCAATTATATGAATTGAATTTTTTTCACCAAAAATAAATTTTTTCATTTTTGGATTCCATCTTAAAGTTTTATGACCTAGGTGTACTCCAGCTTCTAATAATTCTTTAATATTTATTTGAGGTATATTCATAGTTTTCCGGTTAATCCACCACAGCAAACCTCTTTCGAGACCGGTAGGGTTTTACCCCTTTGCGCTGTGTGCGAAATTACGCTTTTTTATATTTAAAAATACAACAAATCAAGTTCCTAAAAGCTTATTTTTTTAACATATTCCTTGTTTTTAATTAAATTAAATAAATTAAAATCAAACTTTCTAGTTTTTTCGAGTTCAAAAGAGTAATTCTTGGTTTTATCGCTTAAAATGACATTAATTTTTGTTTCGCCGCTATTTTTTAATAATTTGTTCAGTTCTTCTAGATTTTTTCTATCATTTAATTCTATTGATACACTTTCATAAGTTTTATTAACTAAATCAGAAAGATCAACAATTTTTCTAATGTTAACTCTTCTTAAATTGTTCTCTAAAGTATTTTTTTCTTTATGTAATGTTAAAACAAATGAGTTAGACTCTTTTAATTTTTCTCTATTAGCAGTTAAAAGATCAGAAAATAAAAATATCTCAAATTCACTTTTATTATCACTAAATTTTACAATAGCAAAAGATGTACCTTTCGCACTTTTCTTTTCTTGAATAGACATTATCGTTCCGCAAACTAAGGCTTCTGATTTATTACTTTCAATAAAATCTTTGTATGATTTAATTTCAAGTTGGGTAAAAAATTCTTTATATTCGTTTAAAGGATGATCTGAAATATAAAAACCTAAAGAATTAAATTCTTCAGCAAGTAATTCTTTTTTTGTCCACCTTTCTAAAGATTCAAATTCTAAAATTTCGTTTTCTTTATTGCCTATGTTGTCAAAAAGATTGCTTTGATTGCTTAATTTTTCTTCATGTCTGCTTTTTATTATCTTTATAATTTTTGGTATCACATCAAATAATTTCTTTCTATTCGAATCAATTTCATCGAATGCACCGGCCTTAACCAGTCCTTCAAGCTGAAGTTTATTTACATCCTTGGGGTCTACACGATTTATAAAATCGGTAACTGATTTATATTTTCCATTTATTTCTCTTTCGTTTACGATGTTTGAAATGGCTTCGAACCCTATGCTTTTGATTGCGCTTAATCCATAAAATATTTTATTTTTATCTGCTTTAAATTCAGCAAAGCAATTATTTATTGACGGTCTAATTACTTCTACTTTTAACCTTTTTAATTCCTCTACATATTCTCTGAGTTTACCAGTATTTGCTAGAATTGTTGACATTGAAGCAGCTATAAATTCTTCCTTATGATAAGTTTTTAAATATGCTGTTTGAAAAGCAATTAAAGCATAAGAAACAGCGTGACTTTTATTAAAACCATAATCAGCAAAAGGTTCTATTTTATTAAAAACATAATTAGCTACATCCTTTTTAATTCCATTTTTTATAGCACCAATAATAAATTTTTCTTTTTGTTTTTCAAGTTCTGCTCTTTTCTTTTTTCCCATCGCTCTTCTTAAAATGTCAGCTTCACCTGCTGTAAAACCAGCAAGTGTTTGTGCTATTTGCATTACTTGTTCTTGATAAATGATAATTCCGTATGTAGGTTTTAATATTTTTTCTAAAGTTTTGTGAATATAATCAGGTGTTTTTAAACCATTTTTGCACTCATTATATGTTGGGATGTTGTTCATTGGACCTGGCCTGTACAAAGCAACTAGGGCAACAATATCATTAAATTCCGTAGGTTTCATCTGACGTAAGGTATCTCTTACTCCTGTACTCTCTAACTGAAAAAGGCCTGTAGTTTCGCCTGTAGATAATAATTTAAAAACATTTTGATCTCCTAAGTCAATTTTGTTGATATCAAGATCTATATTTTTTTGGGATAACATTTTTATTGTTTTACTGATGACAGTTAGAACGGTAAGTCCAAGTATATCAAATTTAACTAATCCTGCATTTTCAGATGAATGCATGTCAAACTGGGTGGATGGTAAAATTAAATTAGCAGAGTGATCTTTGTAAAGAGGAACTTGTTCTGATAAATTTTCTCCAGCTATTACTACTCCCGCCGCATGCGTTGCCATGTTTCTATTTAAACCTTCTAATTTTAAAGAAAGTTCTATTAATTTTTCAACTTTTTTATTATTTTTAATTTCTTCTTTAAATCTAGGTTCTCTATCAATAGATTCTTGTAAGGATAACGGTCTTGAAGGATCAAATGGGATCATTTTGCTTATTTTGTCTACATATCCATAAGGTAAACCTAAAACTCTGCCTACGTCTCTTAAAGCCATTCTAGCTTTTAATTTTCCAAAAGTAATAATATGAGCTACTCCATTCTTATATTTAAATTTTAAATATTCAAAAACTAAATTTCTTTTTTCTTCACAAAAATCTATATCAAAATCTGGCATTGAAATTCTGTCTGGATTTAAAAAACGCTCAAATATTAAATCAAATTCAATTGGATTAATGTCTGTTATGTCTAAACAGTATGCGACTAGAGAACCTGCTCCAGAACCTCTACCGGGGCCAACGGGAATATTATTTTTCCTTGCCCATCTGATATAGTCAGATACAATTAAAAAATAACCGGGATAATTCATAGAGTTAATAATATTTAATTCATGAAATAACCTATCTTCATAAAGTTTTGATATTTCTGTTATATTTGCATTTTTATTTTTTTTTAAAATAAAATTATCTAATCTATTCTTCAACCCTTGTTTTGCCTGCAAAAGTAATTCTTCTTCGACTGTAATGCTTTTTTTTGTCTGAATTGTAGGTAAAACCGGTGCTGATTTATTAGGTTTAAAATTAAATCTGTAAGGAAAATTATAATTATTTTCTAATGCTTCTGGAATATCATTAAACAATGTAATCAAATCTTCATTTTTTTTAAAAAAATGCTGATTGCTAAATTTTACTCTATTAGCATCGTCAACAAAATTTTTTTGACCTATGCAGACAAAGGTATCATGTGCTTCATACATATCTTTTGTTAAATAAAAAACTTCTTGTGTGGCTATTAGAGGAATCTGATGTTTTTCAGATAGTTCAATTATAAAATTTTCATAATTTTCTTCGCCAGGGTCATTATGTCTTTGTATTTCAAAATAAAATCTATCTTTAAAAATATTTTTTAGCTCTTTAACAAATTCTTCAATTTGCTTTAATTTATTGAGTTTAAATAATTTTCCAAAAAGCCCGTGGTGATTGCCACTTAATACAATTAAGTCTTTATTTATATTTTTTAGTTCATTAATTTTACAATGTGGATCACTTTTCTCATCAGAATCTAGGTAACTTATTGAAGATAATTTAATTAAATTTTTATAACCAAAAGATGTTGTTGCAAATAAAGAGAGTCTACCAATACTATTATCTAAAAAAAAATTAATTTGTGTACCTATTATAGGATGCGTACCTGATTTACTAACTTTTTCTGCAAATTCTAAAGCTCCACATAAATTGTACCTATCGCAAATACCAATATTTTGAACTTTATTTTCTTTGCAATAAATTGCTAGATCTTCAATTTTAATTGCACCTTGGCAAATAGAGTATTGAGTATGAACTTTAAAATTATTAAAGACTTTAACATTAGACATCAGTTCTTTTTATATCACCGTTTAAAATACTCAACTTGTAATCTGCTTTATTTGCTAGATCTCTATTATGAGTTGCAAAAATTATAGTTTTATTTAATTTTTTTAATTTTAAAAAATATGAAAAAATCTCT
>Ga0114996_10008364_pt1 | contig 11528 bp, 7 predicted proteins | sample ArcticOcean_MG_C_4_FD_87039 | JGI IMG/M metagenome (GOLD analysis project Ga0114996, IMG submission 87039) | Marine microbial communities from western Arctic Ocean - ArcticOcean_MG_CB4_134 | ecosystem: Environmental > Aquatic > Marine > Oceanic | place: Arctic Ocean: Canada Basin | collected... | reverse complement strand
ATGATGTCTTGTCTAGTTTGTTCTCACTCAGTTCGTTGAGCTTTTAGTCTCGTTTTCTCCCTCCCAGCTCTTCTTTCTGCTTTACCAGCTGACCCCGCACCCGCTATTCCACTGGCTATTGATGCCACCGCCCCTACACCTGCTGCTATTGCTGTTACTATTCCCATATTATTCTATTTTTTTTGTTATTTCGTATGATGGTTTTTCATCCACCGTCCAGTTTAATTTTTTATGTATATTGATTAAAGACATGTTTCTACCTATAGTAAACATATAATTTTTACCATTATTTTTACAGAAAATTTCAGCACCATTTATTAAGGTTTCTATAGCTAGTTTTCTGTCTTTATCTTTATATTCAGGATCTGATACGATCCACTCTAATAATACCGCTTCAGAGTTTGTAAAATATAAAAATCCAGCTACTATTGGAAAACCATTTTTTTCTACCATAAGACCACCCGTGCCATTATCTGGTAAAAAACCTTTTGGTGGATTAGTCCATTCAGGCCAAGTATCCCACCAAGACACTAATGTATCCCAATCATTTTCTGTAATCTTACGTATATTTAATTTCATTTAATTTAATTTAATAAGCAGATTCTACATAATCTGAAGATGCTGCAAATAATTCTTTCATACCTCCGGGATCTGTAACCGTATCATTAGATATAGTAACAGTTGCAAAATAACCTTTTATACCTGTCATATCTGCTCCAAATATTACTTCTCCTGGGGCTGCTATACTTGAATTTACAAGGTTAGCCATATATTTATTTTCTTTTCTACTGAAACCAGCTCTATTAACCGGGGGTATTAATACTGATGGAAAAACATTCCCATAATTATCATAAGCACCTTGATTATAGCTGTATATTAATGCTGTAGTATCTTGAGTATTTGTTGTTGAAAATTCTAAGAAGTCTGTATCTACAGATCCTATACCTGTAAAATCAGAAACAAATGAATCTATCTGCCAACCATTACTACCTTCATAGTTGATAGTTTTAAATACTTTAGATGCACTTTTTTCTGGATTAAATACGAACTCAATACTAGATTTACCTTGAACCCCATAAAACTCTGCTCTAGGCTGTGTAGCAACATAGTGTTGATATAACCCAGCTGTATCTGTGTTTGCTGTAGAACTTGGACCTATTGTATAAAAATTACTTTTCAAGCTTACACCATGCTCCGGTTTATAACTATATAAACTTGTCCACCCTTGTGTTATTTCATCAAATGATAAAGTTTTAAAGGTGTTTAAGTTTTCCGGTTGTATAGATAAAACGTATTGTTTATTATATATGTCCCATGAACCAGCTAATTTACCATTACCTACGGTACTAAATTGATCTCTAAAGAAATCAATCATACCATAATTAGATATTTCTGTTATACCATCGTGTGATAATCTGAGAACCGCATTTCTATCTTTATCAGTAAAATATTTTCTATAACCATATACAGCAAAACTTTCAGGGTTTTTACTTATACCAAAGTTTCCAGCATAAGGATCAACAGCACCAATAACTTTATTGCTAGCTGTTACAGCTGTATTTCCCTCAGTTGTGTATAATAAATCTTTATCTATAGGTGCTCTATTTACTTTTTTCTCTTGAAATATTTGTAACCAAGAGTCTTCTGCATACAATTTCTGTATAGATCCTTGTGCTGGATCAACAGCTTTAATTATATCTTCAGCAACAGAAAAAACGTTAGTATTATTTATACCGGTTCTTGAGTTGAATATACCTGAGTAAATCATAGCATTATTTCTACGTGACCCACTAGGTTCGTCTTCTACTAAATAAGCTTTAGCCCCATAACCAACATCTGTGTTGCTAAAACCACCTCGTATTCTAGATTCCTCTACTGTCCAAGCATTAACATTAGTTGTGGCTGGGGAAGAAGAAATAGGGACAGGGCTCGCACCTCCAGTATAGGTATTATTTCCTCTGGATCCGTTCCACACCGCAATGTTTGTACTATCTAATGTTTTACGTAAATAAAACTATTGAAATACTTAACTTCTACTATTGCTGCCATAATTTATTATTACTTATTTATTTTATTTATTACTAAGCATTAGGATTGTTTACATAGTAATCTTGAGGCGCTATACCTACCTCATTACTTAATCTACAATTAGTTATTGTAATAGTTGCAACGTCACCGTTTAGTGAATATGTTAAAGAACTATTACCACCAGCATGAAAGGTTAGCTCTGTTACTGGTTGATAATCATCCTGAAGGCCCAACCACCAATTTTGTGTTATATTTTGAGCAATAGGATTTTCTCCACTAGGGTCTAAACTGCCCTCTGCAATTATCATTGAAGCATAGTTTTGTGCATCAGTAGCAATATTAGATGTGTATTCACTACTTTCAAATATAATTTTAAGTTCTGGTAGATTGTAATTTGCGGGAGCAACGTTTACATTACCAGCCCGCATATAGACTGTTTGTCCTCCATCACTATAGTTTGCTATAACAGGAATCGCTCCAGTTGGTAAAACAATAGGATCTCCCCCACCTTCACTTAATCTTTGTAAGGGTAGAGCTGTACTTTTAACTTTTATACCAAACTTTGTAAATTCCGCCACCCATTTTCTATCCACATCTGCCCACAATATATCATTTGAACTTGAAGTTCTAGATCTTGTTTCTGAATACTTTGTAAATCTATCTTTTTCTACATTAGAATAATCATTTCCATCTTCAGGATTAGCTTTATTTTTCTCATTAGATATAAATGAGTAATAAAGATCAGCTGTTTGACCATTATAACCACTATTACCAACAGTACCAGGTTCCCATGGTTGAGTTAATTTAGAATCTAAATAAAATCTTGAGACATATTTAAATGCCCACTCTCTAGCATATACTACGTTTGTTCCTGGTGTAGATAATGCTTCAGCGTTTGATATATCTACAGACCCATTAGTGCTTACTCTATAAGAATATGATAACTCATTTTGTTTATAACCTAATTGAAAAGGGTTATAAAAATCACCAAACTGAAGTTTTACTTGTTGGGTTTGTTGTGCATTAGTATAATTATCATAAGGAGGTGTTGGACAATAACCTATAGATATAGCTGGGTTTATACCACCATCAGCCCACCCACTAGCGGCCGTGCTATATACTTGGTTTCTTCCACTTGGATACCTTACTGTTAATCTGTAGTCCCCTATTTTGTCTGGGGCAGAAGCTACTGGCGCAAACGAAGTTTGATTTCTATAAGCCTGACACATACCAACAGCAAACAACTGTCTACACACTGCTTTTAATGTTGGCGCACTTGCACCTACACCTGTTCCTCTTCCATATGTATATGATTCAGCAGCATTAAATTTATCATAAGTACCATCATCAGTGGATTCAGATTTAGTTCTATCGTTAATAACCCCTGTATCATTAAAAGGTCCATTACCATCTTTTGATATAGTCCAATCATTAATTTGTGTTTGACCAAACACAACAGGTGTGCCTTCAATATCAGTAACATTTTCCCAAGTAGATGTACCTGCTACTCTATATTGTAAATAAGTTGGCCAAATTAAACCAGGGGCATCAGAAAGTGTTACACCATTTAATAGTGATACTTCAAAATCTACTATAATATAAGCAGTACCAGTTGTTATACCAATGGGATTATTAAAAGTTAACTTACCATCATATGCATTAGACCCAAGAACTGCTAATCTACTATTAGTTGACTCAAAATCATTAGTAACACTAGCTGTTGCTGTTCTATTTGTATTAACCCAAGACCAAGTAGACGCAGTAGAACAACTTGATACGACACTTAAAGTATCAGTACCAGTGGTACCCTCTAAATAAGTTAATGAGTTTGGTAAACTTAAACCAGATACGGGTTCTCTATTTATTACGGGTGCGGGACCACCAGTACCGGGGATAACATCTCCATTTATATTAGTAGTATAATCACTTGTCCAATAAAAACCAGATGATTCAGAGGCTTTATTTATTATTAAAGGCCCACCACCTATGCTCTTATTTCCACATGTATAAAAATCATCATTTAGTGGTAAGGTTCTATAACCTACACTTCCATTTAATGCGGTGGTACATGTAGCCACTGCACCTGCCGCATCAGTAACTGATACCTCTACAGTCATAGCCCCGTTAAGTACAGTTGCCGGATCTTTTAATTGTCCTTGTTGATCAATTGTTAAAAGAGGTAGGGCTGGAATTTGCTCAACAATTGCAAACGTTAAATCTTCAGTATTTCTTGATGGGTCTGCAGAGCCATTAACCGCATCATAAGAATATATTAATTCTTGTCCAGTTGGATTATTATAAGCGGTTAAACAGTTAGTAAATCTAGGATCTACATTTTGTAAACTTCCAAAAGAAAGTAAAGTTGTTTGTAGATTATCTTCATCTAAATCAGTTATTTCAAAAGTAAACGTATATGTTTCATCTATATTAGCATTTTGTCCATAATAAAAAAAACTATCAGTTGTTATAGTAATATTATACGTATCTTGCCCCTCAGCTCCATTACCGGAATCTCTATTTAATTGAAACTCAGTTGTCCTGTTTCTACCTGCACCATCAATAACTGATGTTAAATTAATTATGGAATTTACAACCGCACTTCCTCCCCCATAGATAGGATAAAAAGGTGCTAGCGAGTCATATGTATTACCTCTTGTATTTACTGATTGACCCGGTATAATATTTTCATCTTGAAAATAAACCCATTTTCCAGTACCATCAGTGGTATCAAAACCAACTATACCACCGCTTTCAGCATTAATAGCTTCATTTAATTCTGATATTAAACCAGAAGTAGAAGTTTCCCAATATATATCTATAACTGACTCTACCGGTGCGGTTTCATAAACACCTAATAAAAAATTATAAGCTGTTGTGGTAGCTACTGGTTGAGGATCACTTCCTATGGGATTATTTACGTCTGATTGGGACACTCTACCTACTGGAGGGTTTGACTCAGTTTGATAAACATCTAAATAATCAACAACCGTACCAAATATAGAGTCTTGATTAGCTATAGCTATTGTATTATTGGCTAATATTCCTGGGTAGAATTGAGTATTATTAGTTGGAGAAGGTACACTTACAGATTCCGGTGTTACCCTACCATATAGTTGTACACCACTTCTGTATTGTTTTTGATCAGGGCCAACACCTGTCATATCTGCGGGCACCTTATCTATATTATCTCCAAATAAAGTAATAAAATTTATGGTGTTTGCTGGGTCTGGTGGAGCAGCTGGCGCATTGGGATATCCATTTAATATACCAGGAAGATATACATTATAATACTCTTGTTCTTGTTGTTTAACAACAACTTTATATGAATACCAACCTAAAGGATTATAATATTCACTAGTTATATCTCCGTTATAAATACCGGGCCAAAAATTTTCTAAATTAGGTTCAACTCCAGCTATTGGTCCATTAGAACCAATTGCTTGATTAAATAATATTTTTATAGAATCACCAGGCCAAGAATTAACTTTATTACCACTAAGCCCAGGGTTGGCTTCATAAGGATGATATATGGTACCACCTTGAAAAGTAGTAGGATCTCCACTTATAGGATCAGTAAAAACCCCTTGTGATTGTTTAGATGATAATATAGTTGTAGATGATCTACCAAATTTATCCGACAACACTATCCCAACTTGATAGTTTCTGTTTTGTTTAACAGTGTGCATTGGATATTCTACTATACTTGTATACCACTCCGCAACTGGCTGAGCTTGCCCTATATTAAAATTATATTTATCAAATATACCTACGTTAAATTCTAAAGAATTAGGTGGTGTATGTTTATTTTGAAAATTACCATAAACAACTCTGTTACTTATTATTTCTTGACTTAAAGCTCTAACAGGAACTTTATCATATACCCTAATTAAATCTTGCTCAGGTAATGTTTTATAAGGCTTTATACCTTGATAACTATATGTAACAGATTCTGTTGTTCTAGCTATAAAATCCACTGGATTTGAAGGATCTGGCATCATTCCAAAACCTTGATTACCATCTGAGGAAATAGTATCTACTATTTTCACAGCTAAACCATCAGATTCTTTATATAATATTTCTATTTCTGATACTTTGAAATCATTATTTAATGATTTACCTTGGGAAGGTAATGGTATTTGAAGTAATATTTGATTTACTTTATTTTCCATAAATTCAACAATAGTAGTTCTATATGTAGAATCTTCATCAGTTGTATTACCAACAGGTGTAGGAGTTCCAGTTGTATCAGCACCTAAAAAATAACCATCTTGTTTAGGTATAAAAGTTGCTTGAGTAAATGGAGCCATTATAGAAACTTCACCATCTTCAAATTTAAATCTATAACTAAACCTAACAAACTTATCTTCTAAATAATCCGGATCACCCGAATAATTTGCATTGTAATCTGGATTTATATCTGTACCATTAGGAAGAAAAGGACTACTTACATCCAACATACTAGTTACATATGTAGTTGTGCTTTGATTAGCATTAAATGTTAATACAGTTCCCGCTGTTACAGCCACCGCTGTAGATGTGTCTAGTGTTATAGTAGTACCAGCATAAATATGTATTGTAGCACCTGTAGGAATATTTGTACCAGTAACAACAGCACCAATTAAATATTCTGGATTTATACCAATTAAACTAGCTGGGTCTAAAATTATATCTGTTCCTATACCCAATTGAGTGGTTAATACAGTTCCTTGACCACCGTTAGTATTATATACGTCTGAATTTAAATAATATAAATCTATAGCAGGATAAGGATTATATGAAGCTACAGATATCTGATCTTCAGTTGTATAATATGTTGGATTAGTTATAGCAGCATCAGTATTAGCAAACTGTACGTTTATTCGTCTTGGTTGATTTCTGTTATCTGTCCAGAACAATAAATCTTCTAATATATTTACAGATAATATAGAGTTTGTTGTAGAGAAATTCAAAAATGCTCCTCTAACAAGCATTGTTGCTGTGTTGGTAGATGTATTATATAGGTATATAAAATTATTTGCTCCTTCATAATAATTTAAAGAGGCAGCATTAAATTGTCTTTGATTATTCCCTGTTATTGTAGCAATATTAGTTGCTGTATAATCTGTTAAAAATAAATATATATTATTATTAGTATCATCAGTATACATACCTATACACTCAAGTCCACTTATACCAGTTTTAGTAACTAAATCTAAAATTAATTTATTACCTAAAACATTCTCTAACGCTCCAACGTCGGCCCCCTCGGATCTACTTACTTGTATATTAATTCCTTCACGATATTCACCATTTGGCAACAACCTGGCATCCAGGTCTTTATTCATTTTGGACTTAATAAAAGAATTTTTAACTTCTGCCATTTATTTAAAATTTAAGCCATTTAGATTTACCTCTCATAATCTGAATAAACTCATTAGATTTAATATTAGATAACCTTATTTTTGTATTTCTTAATTTAGCACTTTTTTCTCTACGTAATCTTTGAACAACATATTCTGGTTGATTTATTCTACTAGCTAATATAGCATGCATTAAATAAGCATACACCGCTTCTTCAGCTAATTTAGGAACCCTCATATTTTGATCATATGATAAACCATCCGATATATATTCTAATATTATTAACTTATCTTTTAAATCACTAGAGAAAGACATTTTACCATCTCTATCGTTAATTGTAAACCACCCATTCATTTGAGCAGTCTCTGGTTGCATACCATATAGTTGCCCATAACCCAAAAGACCTGTTCCATAAACACCCCATAATCCATCAGATAACAATCTTCCCGTTATATCATCTCTTATTTCTTGTAATATTGTAGTATTTTGTTCAGCCCACCTCTCTTCTGTTATAGAAGTACCTGTAATAGTTGCACCAGTACTACTTTGAATAGGAACCCCATTGGCATCTTGAATAGGTTTTGTGTAAGGATTACTTGTTAAAGTTGTAGGGTATATTATATGTTTTACACCTACTTGATCAATCCAAGAAACATTAACATAATTAACATAATCATGAGGAAGAGGTACACTTAGGTTTGCTGGAATTGTTAGTTCTTGAGAATTAATACTTCTTAGTGTATCATAACTAAATTCTTGTAGTGCTCTTTTAGTATGAAAAATAACATCTGTTTTTTTAACACTAGATATTAATTTACCAGCCCCAACATAAGCTACTAAAAAATTATTAACTAAATCATCAACCGATATATATGCATAACTTCCATAATTTTCTTCTACAACATTACCAAAAGCATCGTTGTTACCAAACTCTCCCCCGCTCTGACTTAATAACTGTACTACTACATATGTACCATCAGCTATTACAACTCCAAAAGTTATAATATCATTTACAACCGTGTATGTATTAATGTATTCAGTAAATGTTCCTTGAGCACCACTAACGCTAGTATATAATCTAAAATTATTTGTATTATATAAAGGATTAGTGGGATCGTTGCTTCCAAAAGTAAGATCAGTATTAAACGTAGTTGTAAATATAGTTTGGTTATTAGCTGCTATAAATACTTGTGTACCTGCATAATATTGTGCGTCTGTTTCTGTGATTAATCCCCCGTTAGGTGTTGCCATAATTTATTAGCTTTTTTTATTTACTTCGTCATTAGCCACTTGTTGTGCTGCAGCTTGTACTATATTAGGATCCCTGATTATTATACCAGCATAAATTAATATTTTTAATACTACCTCAGTTTGTTCTGAGTCATGAATTTCAAAATTTAAAGATCCGGTTGGTTCATTTGTGACATCATATGTGTTTGAATTATATATATATTGACCTAGTCCTCCAACAGTAAAACCCCATTTAACGTCATTAGGTTTTCTTATATAATCTAGTTGTATATTACTTACTATTGTTGTTGGTTTAACATATAATAAATTATTCTCATATAAATATACAGGAAAAGTTGTTGAGGGTTTGGTTAATAGTGATTTATCAATATAATAAAAATCACCTCTATCTACTCTTTGTACTTCTGTTTCATTATTATAAAGTACAGTTCCAAGTCGGTAAAAAGTAGTTTGATTACCATAAGCATCTACATTAGGAATAGTAAAATAACTTAAGTTATTGTTTGTTATGTAGTTGGCGGTATTAAAAGTTTTAAATATAGCTATTTTTTCATCAATATTTTCTACTCTATCAGCATAATCTGTGTCAGTTTGTGGTATGCGTACTTGTTGATTAATATCTTCAAAATATTTTTCAAACATTTCTAACTGAACCTGTGTACCTATACTGTTAAACTCAGTGGGTGTCATATAACCCCGTTGTTCTTTGTTTAGTATAAGCAAAACAGTTTGATATACTGTGTTTACATTTATAGCCATTTGTTGTTTTTATTATAATAAAGGAGGTTTTTACACCCCCCTTATTAGTATTACATATTAAGAGAGTTTTTTCTCTATTGATTTATAGACATCTAAACCTTCATCTGTTTTAAAGAAAGAAGCCATAGCAGCATAAGGATGTTCATCAAAAGGAACAGTCATCAATTTTTTACCGTTTGAGGACCACTTAAATGTTTTTTGATCAGAAGCTAGCATTATAATTCCAGCTTCAGTTGCTTTTATGGCAAAATTCCTTAAATGAACATTCTCATCATTAGCTAAATTTATGAATAATTTAGGATTATCTTTAGCAAAGATAAGTAAATCTCTTTTTATCTCCTTAGAGCTCATCTCTGACACCTTAGATCCCATTTCAACTCTCAATATTGCCTCGGCCTGATCTATTTCTACTGATCTAGCCATATTTAAAGCATCTATTTCTAATTCAAGATCTACCAATTCATCTTTAGCATCTGATATTATGTCGAGTTCTCTATATTTTACATTTCTTAAAGGATGATAAAGAGATAATATTTTTTGTAAAGATTGGTTGGTTTTTTTTACAGTTAATGCACCATCTTTAAATAAAATATGTCCTAAAGTTGCCTCACCTTTTTGTTCGTCTTTAAATGGTGAATTTTGATTTGTAGCATATCTTAATTCTCTTTGTTCGCTCTTAGATTCATCAAACCACAATAAAGCATGTCGCGTTGTGTGTCTTGATGGTATTTTTAATGTTAAAGGTTGACTTACCCCTGTTACAAGATATGTTCTATCTTTTATTTCCCAACTATTTTGTTGAGTTATTTTTTTTGTTTTCATGATATAATATAATTAAATAGTTAAAAATTGTAAAGGTGGGGCAAATTAATGCCCCATAACTTTACAGTACTTATTAAACTCCTTGGAATAAAACAAAGTTGTTAGCAGCTTGTGTTACTAAACATCTTTCAGATAGGAAGTTAACCTCCATAGCATCAAGATTTGAAGTATATGCACCACCTGCAGAACCAGTTAACCAAGACTTCATACGTCTGTCTTCTGTTTGAGAAGCTCTATAACGTACATGTAAGAATGGTCGTCTGATGTTTGTTCCTAGAATTTGGTCATAAACTGTTGAAGTTCCAGCAGGAATTAAAACACCTTCTATTGAAGAGATACCTATTTGAGCACCACGAGTAGAAGCGTCATTTAAGTATTTCCAGTCAGTCTTATAAAAATCGTAAGATCCTCTACGGAAACCACTAAATCCAAGATTCAATGCCATTTCCTCAGAGTTTTCAAATAATCCATAAGCAGTACCTCCATTTACTCCCTGAGACACAGCACTTAACATATTATCAAACTCTAAAGAAGTTGATCTATTTAAGAAAAGCATGTTTTCTTCAATAGCTCCTTGAGTATCTAAATTCTTAAGGATTTCATCAAAGTCATCAATTCCAGCTGCACCAGCGAAACCAATTTCTACATTACCTCTAGCTTGAATAGCAGAGAATAAACCTTGAGTACCACCTAAGTTTGTACCTAAACCAGCAACACCTGAACCAGCAGCTGTTAACTCACCTTCAACACATACCATTTCTAGGTAGTCTTCAAAACGTAATCTTGTTTCAGACTCCGCTTTTAAATACCATAAGTATCCAGTAGTTCCATCTTCTGTGGCAACTTCAACCCAACCTATTTGAGCCATATCAGATCCGTTTATTGTATAAACATTTCTTATGATAATAGGAGAGTTAGAAAATTGAGTGAAAGAAGGAGTAATAGTTACTTGTGGTTGAGCCGCAGGAGCATCTGCTAAAGCACCAGCTGCAGCGTTAACTGTAGAAGCACCTTTTTGAAATTCCGAACCGTATACAAATATTTTAACAGTAGCGCCCATGGTAGCCGCTGGAAGACCAGCCGTTAAATATGGTTGTACGGTTAACTGACCTGTTCCAGTGTTACTTGCAGATACGTAACATTTTGCTTCGTTACCTGCATTGTCCATTACTACTATTGTTTGACCCGGGCTTATTACATTTCTTGTAACTCCAGGAGCAGTAGCAAGTGGAATTGTAATAGTTGGGTTAGCAGCACCTTGATTACTAACACAGTTATTATATGCTATGTGTAATCTGTTTTGTTCTGACCAAATAACTTGATCGGAT
>Ga0114996_10008363_pt1 | contig 11528 bp, 13 predicted proteins | sample ArcticOcean_MG_C_4_FD_87039 | JGI IMG/M metagenome (GOLD analysis project Ga0114996, IMG submission 87039) | Marine microbial communities from western Arctic Ocean - ArcticOcean_MG_CB4_134 | ecosystem: Environmental > Aquatic > Marine > Oceanic | place: Arctic Ocean: Canada Basin | collected... | reverse complement strand
TTGATTAAATATTTTTTTTTATATTTTTTTAATAGCTTGTTTTCACCTTGCATTCTCTTAGATTGTCCTGCTGCTAAAAGGATAGCTGAAATCATAAAAATATTAATTGTTAAATTCTTGATTCTATATATTCTAAAATCTTTGGATTAAATTCTTTAAAACAAGTAGCTCTATCCATGTCATGATAATTTTCGATTGATTTTCCCCACACGTTACAACTTTTTCCATTAACCGTATTATCTTGAGAGATAACTATTCTTTCAACACCTGCAACTTCTTCAACCCAATCAGATAATAATCCACCAAATGGATCTTTAGGATGTGTAAAAACTAAAACAGGTAAATTTTTACTTTTTTTAATTTCATCAATTTGTGCTTGTCGCATATCAGCTGGTCCTGAACCTTCTTTTTTTCTAAACTTTTCTAAAGCTTTATCTATTCCAACTTTCTTAACTTTAAAATCTTTAGATATTTTTCCATAACAAGCTTGCATTAATGAAATTCCACCACCTACTTTATCGGGATATCTTGCCAATAGCATCATAGTCATCCACCCTCCACAAGAATGACCTGTTAAAATAATTTGTTTATTTGGAACTCCTTTTGAAACAAATGAATCAATGAGTTCCAAGTTGGCGTCCAATCTTTTTTCTAATTTAGGTTTTCCTTTATAGGGTGGTTTAAATTTTTTCTTCTTCCATAATCTTTTATCATCACCTGCTAATTTACCTGTGCACAAAAGATAAACCATTATTTCTTTTCCTTTAACTTTTTCTCCAACTAAAGAGGAAAAATTTCTTATACCATTTTTCCATACACAATCTGAAGATTTACCATCATGAGTGTTTTGACCATGATTATAAATAAGAATTATTTTATTTGTTGGATCGTTAATATTCTGATCTTTTTCATAGCTCATTTTATTATTAAGAAAACCATTTTTAAGAAGCTTGTCTGCATATAAATTGGTTGAAAAAGTTATTGCTATTAATAATAGTAATATTTTTTTCATTTATTTAATACTCTACCTGCTACTGTTTTAAGTTTATCTTTTGTTTTTTGAGATCTTTTTTCAGGAGCTGTTATAATTGCCACATCTAAACAATTGTTCGTGGGATCTTTTGGATCTATATGATTTTCGAAGTTTTCAATAATATTTTTAACCATATTTTTTGCTTTAGCAGCATTACCTAACAAAACTTTAATAACAGTTTGAACATCTACATTTTCATGATCTGGGTGCCAACAATCATAATCCGTAACCATTGATACGGATGCATATCTAATTTCTGCTTCTCTTGCTAATTTTGCCTCTGGCATATTTGTCATTCCAATAACATCAGCTTTCCATGATCGATACAAATTAGATTCTGCTAAGGTTGAAAATTGAGGTCCTTCCATGACTATATAAGTACCACCTCTCTGATAATCTATTTTTTCTTTTTTTATAGCATCTTCACAAGCATTCATTAGACCGCTAGATGTTGGGTGAGCCATAGATACATGAGCAACAATATCTTCATCAAAGAAAGTTTTTTTTCTGGCAAAAGTTCTGTCTATAAATTGATCAACTATTACAAATTTTCCTGGTGGTAAATCTTCTTTTAAAGAACCAACTGCAGATACTGAAATAATATCAGTTACACCTAATTGTTTTAAGGCATCTATATTAGCTCTAAAATTTATATTTGTTGGCGAAATTTTGTGTCCTCTCGCATGACGCGGTAAAAAGCAAACTTCTGTTCCTTTAATTTTGAAATTCAAAATTTCATCAGAGGGTTTTCCCCATGGGGTTGTTATAGATTCCCACTTTGGACTTTCTAATCCTTCAATTTCATAAAGACCACTGCCACCAATAATTCCAAGTTTGTTTTTTGTCATAAATTATTATAATTAATATGATCTTTTTTATTAACTTTGAAGTAAAAAAAATGGATTTAAAAAAATACATACGATCTATTCATGATTATCCAAAAAAAGGTATTTTATTTAGGGATATCACGACTCTAATTAAAGATGAAAATGCTTTTAAAGATTGTATTGATCAATTATCAAAAATGCTAGCTGGTATAAAATACGATAAAATTGCATCTATCGAATCTCGAGGTTTTATTTTTGCTTCTCCCCTTGCGTATAATTTAAATAAACCTCATGTATTAATGAGAAAGAAAAATAAGCTTCCTGCTGAGAAATATTCAGTAGATTTTGAACTTGAATATGGACAGGCTACTCTTGAGATTCACAAAGATTCTATACAATCAAAAGATAAAGTAATTATCGTTGATGATTTGATTGCAACAGGAGGAACGGCTGAAGCTGGAGCTAAACTTGTTGAAAAATCTGGTGGTGAGGTAGCAGCTTTTGTATTTATTATAAATCTATTTGATTTAGGAGGTGCAAAAAAATTAGAAAAAAAGGGATACAAAACCTGCAGTTTACTAGAATTTCCAGGTCATTAGAATATTAACTTCTCTTTAAAGCAGGAAACACAGGGCTTACCTTTAAAAATAATCTCTGGTACTCCTGTTTAATACATCTATTGCTTATGTAAACCATATTTTCTGAATCACAAATTTTTTTAACCTCATCATTCTCTATACCAAGCTGTAACCACAAACTTTTTGCTTTAATAGAGATGGCCTGCTTGGCTATATCAACCGTTTCGTTAGATGGGCGAAATACATTAACTATATCTACAGGGACCGGAACATTTTTTAAACTAGCATACACAATCTCTCCATTTATAGTTTTTCCAACAGCCTTAGAATTAATTGGTATAACTTTGTACCCAAACTCTTGAAGGTATTGCATAACTATAATAGATGGTCGTCTAATAACTGATTTAGAATTAACATCTTTCTTTATTGAACTGACCCCAACCATTGCAATTATTTTTGATTTTTCTAATACACTTTTAAATTTCTGATCATCTGTTACCAAACTATTCATTTTTTTATTTATTTTTCCATTTTGGTGATCTTTTTTCTATGAAAGCAGAAATTCCTTCTTTTGAGTCATACATCATCATATTTTTGCTCATTACTTTAGAAGTGTATGCATAAGCTTTTTTTAAAGGCATTTCTAATTGTTTATAGAAGGCTGCCTTTCCTATTGTAATTACTTTATTAGATTTCGATGCAATTTTTTTTGCTAATTTAATAACTTCTTTATCTAATAAAGATTTTTTATAGTAATTATTAATTAAACCAATTTCTTTTGCTAAACTTGCTGAAACAGGTTCACCAGTCAAAAGCATTTTCATCATTCTTTTTTTGTTCACTTTTCTGCTTACGGCAACCATGGGAGTACTACAAAAAAGACCTATATTTACACCAGGTGTAGCAAAAAAGGCATCGTTGCTGCTTATGGCTAAATCACAACTTGCAACAAGCTGGCATCCTGCAGCAAATGCAGCTCCATGAACTTTTGCAATAACAGGTTTTTTGTTTTCTACAATAGACATCATTAGTTTAGAGCATAAATTAAATAATTTAATGTACTCAGAATTTTTTTTGAAGGATCTAATTTCCTTTAAATTATGACCAGCACTAAAACCTTTTCCTGAGGACTCAATAATAATAACTTTAGTTTTTTGATCATAACCAAGTTTTTTAAAAGCATTTATTAAAAGTTTTATCATTTTTATAGATAAAGAATTATATGTATTGGGATCATTAAGAATAATCCTAGATATTCCATTACCAAATGATTTTATAAGTACATGTGAAGTTTTTTTCATTTATTTAATCCTTAAGATCAGGTCTATACCACGATGTTTTCCCAATTAATGCATTATAAAAACCTGAAGCTCGATTAAAGTAAATTTTTTTCTTTTTTTTATTATTAAAAAATAAATAAAACATATATTTAAAAATTGAAGTTATAAATCCAATCATACCTTGTGTAACTGCTTTAATTAACCCGTAATGTTTTTTATTAAAATAAAATTTTGACCAAATCCAGTGCCAATTTCTAGAATATTCAATTTCATCTAAAAATTTATTGTTTACAGCACTTGCTCCTAAGTGATTAATTTTCGCCTTAGCAACAACGTAGATTAAACCTCCATTTTTAATTACTCTATGACATAAATCGTCATTTTCTAAGTATAAAAAGAAATTTTCATCAAAGTAAATTTCATTACTTAATTTTTTTTTATTTAATAACATTGAGTAACCATCTATAGAGTTAACTTTAAAAGTGTTGTTTTCAATATTTAAATCATTGTTATCATTTATATGTTTATAGTTAGGAAAACTAGAGTCAGAACATACGGGGGTCATTATAGAAAATTCTGAAATTTTTTCTGAAGCAATAAAAAGTTCATCTAAAGTATTTTCATTAAAAGTTACATCAGGATTTATTATATAAACATAATCAGTTTTAGCTGATTTAATACCTATGTTATTACCGGCTCCCATACCCATATTTTCACCTGTAACTATACATGTTACATTTTTGTAATCAGATTCTAAACTTTTCTTAAAATTGTGATCATTTGAATTTTCAACGACTATGATAGGTATATTTTCTTGTATAGATTTTATACACTTATGAATGACCTTTTCACTTTGAATTGTAACAATTACTATTGATAAATTTTGCCTAGATATTGACATAGATTAATGATTACTAATACTAAAATTTTTTGATTATCAAGTATACTAACAGTATTTGTTAATGTAAAAAACAAAATATGAAAAAAGTTATTGTCACTGGTGGAGCAGGTTTTATAGGGAGTAACCTTGTAAAATATTTGCTTGAACAAAAATATTTCGTCATTAATATTGATAAACTAAGTTATTCAGCAAATCCATATAATCTTAAAAAACTACATAACAATAAAAATTATTGTTTTTTTAAAGTAGATTTAAATAATAAAAAAAAAATAATTAGTATATTAAATAGATATAAACCTGATGGGATATTTAATTTAGCTGCTGAAACACATGTTGATAGATCAATTGATAGTCCAGATGATTTTATCAAAAGTAATATCTTAGGAGTGTATAATTTATTAGAATCAATTCTATATTTTAACAAAAAAAATAAAAAAAATCTTAAGTTGATACATATATCTACAGATGAAGTTTATGGAGATATTATCAAAGGGAAAACTAGTGAAATTTTCCCATATAATCCTAGCTCGCCTTATTCCGCATCTAAAGCAGCTGCAGATCATTTAATTAAATCTTATATTAGAACTTATAAATTAAAAGCTATTATAACTAATTGTTGTAATAATTATGGGCCAAATCAATTTCCAGAAAAATTAATTCCTAAAATAATTTTTAATATTCTTAATAATAGACCATTGCCAATTTATGGAAATGGAAAAAATTCGAGGGAATGGATTCATGTAAGAGATCATTGCGAAGCATTACTTCTTATTTTTCGCAAAGGCCATATAGGTGAAAACTATAATGTTGGATCGGGGCAAAACATTACGAATATTGAAATTACTAAAAAATTATTAAAAATTATAAAAAATAAGTCTTTTAAAATAGGAAGAAATGTAAAAATTAAATTTGTAAATGATAGGCCTGGTCATGATTTTAGATATTCTTTAAATAGTTCTAAAATTAAAAAAAAACTAAATTGGAATGCTAAAATGTCCTTGAATTCAGGACTCTTAGAAACATTTGATTGGTATATGAAAAATAATGTATTCTTTAAAAGTGTTTCAAAAAAATTATTTGATAAAAGGCTTGGATTAAAAAAATGATTACAAAAGGAATAATTTTAGCTGGAGGTGTTGGATCAAGAATGAGTCCATTAACCAAAGCTGTAAATAAACAGCTTCTTCCTATTTATGACAAACCGCTTATTTATTATCCACTCTCTATACTAATGCTTTCTGGAATTAAAGATATTTTAATTGTTGTAAATAAGGGACAACTTTCACAATTTAGAAAAATTTTACCAAACGGGAAAAACTTAGGGATAAATATTTCTTATGTTGAGCAAGCTAGCCCTAAGGGTTTGCCTGACGCCTTTATACTTGGAGAAAAATTTATTGGAAATGATAATGTTGCTTTAATACTAGGAGATAATTTTTTTTATGGTCAAAGCCTTACAGAAAAATTAAAAAAATGTATCAAGCTTAAAAAAGGTGCTTCAGTATTTTTACATCCTGTTAATAACCCCTCATTATATGGTGTAGCAAAAATTAATAAAAAAAATAAAATTACTAAAATTATTGAAAAACCTAAAAAAAAATTCTCTAAGCTGGCGATAACAGGTTTGTACTTTTTTGATAATAAAGTGATTAATTACAGTAAATCTCTAAAGCCTTCAAAAAGAAATGAAATTGAAATAGTAGATTTACTAAATAAATATAAAAAAAAGAATGAATTAGAAGCAAATTTTCTTGGGCGTGGTGGTGCTTGGCTAGATACCGGGTCAATAAAAGATTTTTATAATACTTCGTCATTTGTTTCTGCTCTTGAAAGTAGGCAAGGTTTAAAAATTGCCTGTTTAGAAGAAATAGCTCTTAATAACAAATGGATAAATAAAAGTAATATAAAAGATGCTATAAAATTTTATGGTGTTTGTGATTATTCAAATTATCTAAAAAAAATAACTAGCAAAAACTACTTATGAAAATTTTAAATACAAAATTTAAAGGTGTAAATATCATAAAGTATAATAAATTTATTGATAATAGAGGTGATTTAAAAGTTACTTATAATAAAAAAATAATAAATTGGGTAAATCTTGTTTTTGACTATACGACAATATCAAAAAAAAATGTTATACGTGGTTTCCATTTTCAATGGAAACAGCAACAAGACAAGCTAATTTCTGTTGTCAAAGGCAAAATCTTAGATTGCGTTATAGATTTAAGGAAAAATTCAAAAACTTTTGGCAAGCATTATTCTGTCATACTCTCTGAAAAAAATTGTAAATCACTATTTATACCAAAAGGCTTTGCTCATGCTTGTTATACACTAGGTGATATAAATGTAATAAATTGTAAACAATCAAATTATTATAATCCTAAATATGAAGATGGAATAATATGGAACGATAAAGAGCTAAATATTAAATGGCCTGGTAAAAAGCCAATAATCTCTTTTAAAGATAAAAAACAAAAGAACTTTCAAACATTTTTAGAAGCATATAAATATTTATAATTTTTCTTTATCAATATCATATTTAAAAACAGGCCAGCTTAAACTTTTGCTATACTTCAGAAACCAATAAGACAAATATCTTTCAGCTAAAAAACCATAAATTCGTGTTTTTGCGTATCCATGTAAATCAAGTCCAAAAATATCCTCACATTTAAGTAGCCAAGGAAAAATTGATTCGTAATAGTTTTTCATTAGATCTTGTGATCTACAAATAAACATATTCCATTTATGAAAAGATTGGTTGTCACGAGTGTAAGCTTTAAAATCATCTCTGTTTTTATCATCTAAAAGTTCAATTGCTTTATCAAGAACTCCTCTTCCATGAAATACATCAAAATGAAATTTAATATTTCTCTTTTTTAATGAATATGTACGTGGGTCAATTAGAAAAGATAACCCTCCATTTTTAATAATCTTTGATAGTTTGATTTTATCCAACTTAATCGGATCAGCTATTATAGTTTCATAATCTGACCATTCCTCTGGTACAGTTTTTAATATATTATTTTCAAATTTTTTATCATAAGGTTTCCTATTATTTTTCCAGAAATATCGATATCCACAAAACCCAATCCAGGTATCATTATCAACTTTATCAATCATATTTTTCCATAACCAGTAGTGGAAAGTATACTCACCATAGAATCTATTTTTATTAGAAATATTTTCATCATTATTATCTCTCATCCACTCATTAGAAAAATTGTCTTTTCCCAAACCAACTGGTATATAGTTAAGTGCTTTGATTTTTGATAGATGCCTATCGAAAATACACAATGAAAACATCTTTAATTTATGCATAAAAAAAAAATTATGTTAATATTAAGAATATATCAATGAAAAAAATAATTGTTACAGGTGGAGAAGGTAGATTTTCTTCTCTTTTGAAAAAAGTTAAGACTAGTCATTCCCTTATTTTTCCTAAAAAAAATGAATTAGATATAACTAATTATTCAATGATTAAAAAATATTTAAGAAAAAATAAAGCAAAAATGGTAATGCATCTTGCTGGACTGTCTAGACCAATGATGCTTCATGAGACCAATATACAGCTCAGTATTAAATTAAATATTATTGGCACTGCTAATATCGTAAGAGCTTGTGCAGACGAAAATATAAAATTGATTTATTTTTCAACAAGTTATGTCTACCCAGGCATTAAAGGCAATTATAAAGAAATTGATCCTGTGCTTCCAACAATGAATTATGCTTGGTCAAAATTAGGTGGAGAATGTGCAGTTAGTATGTATAAAAATTCTTTAATTTTAAGAATATGTATGACTGAAAAACCATTTTCACATAAAAAAGCTTTATATGATGCAAAAACAAGTTTTATATATCAAGAAGATGTTGCGGCTATCATAATGAAATTAATTAATAAAAAAGGAGTTATTAATATAGGTGGAAAAGCTCAAAGGATTTTTGACTTTGCAAAAAAAGATAATCCTAATGTTAAAAAGAATTATCTTAAAAAAGTTAAAAATTTAAAATTTCCAAGAAATTCTACAATAAATATATCAAAACTAAATAAAATTTTAAGCAAATGATATATAGATATCCAAAAATAATAAAATCTAAAGTTTTTTCTGATAAAAGAGGATACCTACAAGAAATTTATAAAAGAAAAGATTATAAAAAAAATTTTAAGTTTGCAATTTTTGTTTCTTCAAAAAAAAATGTATTTAGAGGTTTGCACTTTCAAAAAAAAATCCAACAGGAAAAAATTGTTATTGTAGTAAAAGGATCTATAGTTGATTTTTGTGTTGATCTTCGTAGTAAATCTAAAACCTTTGCAAAAACGTTCAGATATAAACTAAAGGAAAATTCAATATTATATATACCAAAAGGTTTTGCACATGGCTATTTAGGTTTAAAAAATGAAAATAAAATTGTATACCTTTTATCTAACTATAGATCTAAAAAAAATGAATCTGGCATTAGTTTTTTAGATAAAAAAATTAAACTGAAAATGGGTAAAAAAAATTTAATTGTTTCAAAAAAAGATAGGGTAAATATTTCGATTAACAAATTTATTAAAACTATTAAATCACTTTGACGAATAATAACTGTAGAGTTTGCTTAAAAAAAATTGAGGCATTTATGTCCTTTGGGAGTATGCCTATAGCAAACTCTTTTATTGAAAAATCTCAAATAAAAAATCAGTATTTTTATGATATGGAAATATCTTTCTGTCAAAACTGTTTTACCTTCCAAATTCTTAACGTTCCAAAACCTGATTTAATGTTTAATGAAAATTATGCTTATTTAGCCTCAACTTCAGATGTGATGAAAAAGCATTGGAAAAATTTATCAAACGAGGTAGTTAGAAATAATAATTTAAATAAAAGTTCCTTTGTTGTCGAGGTTGGATCTAATGATGGAATTTTTTTAAAAAATATTTCAGATTTAAAAATACCTCATTTAGGCATAGATGCTTCTAAAAATGTTTGTGATATTTCTTCATCCAAAGGTATAAATTGTCTTAATTCTTTTTTTGATAAAAAAACGGCATTAGACATTAAGTCATCTTATGGAAAGGCTGATATTATTGTAAGCACAAACACAATGCATCATATAGAAAATATAAATAGTGTAGCTGAGGGAATGAGTGAACTAATTAAAGATAATGGAACTATAATAACTGAAGATCCATCTCTTAAAGAAATGATTGTTAAAAACTCATATGATCAAATATATGCCGAACATATGTATATATGGTCTCTTGCTTCTATGAGTTCTTTGTTTGGTAAATATGGTATGGAAGTATATGATATTGAAAACAACGATTTTCATGGTGGGTGCTCTAGGTATTATATTTCCAAAAAAGGTAAAAAAAAAATTACAAATAGAGTTTACAAACATCAAGAAAGTGAAAAAATTGCTGAATTAAGTAAACTTTCCACTTTTAAAAAATTTAAAGAAACAACAATAAATTCAAAAAATAAATTATTGGAACTTTTAAATGATCTCAAAGCAAAAAATAAGAAAATTGTTGGCTATGGAGCTCCTGCGAAAAGTACAACAGTACTAAATTTTTGTAACATTGATAATAAAATGATTGATAAAATTTTTGATAACTCTGAAACAAAAATAGGTAAATACACACCAGGTAAAAGCTTAATACAAATTGAAGATTCAAAAAATTTTGGCAGCTATGATAGTGACTATTGTGTCCTTTTTGCTTGGAATCACCAAAAAGAAATAATTAGTAAAGAAAAAAATTATAGTGCTAAAAAAAGCAAATGGATTATACCAGTACCAAATTTGGAGATTATATAATTAGAACATGAAAAAGAAAAAAAAAGTAAAAATTTATTATGGCAAGGCAATTTATGGAAAAGAAGAAATTGCTGCTGTAAATAAGGTTCTTAAAAATAAGTCTCTTGCATTAATGGATGGATCGTCTGTAAAAGAGTTAGAGACCAAAATTTCAAAAATATTTGGTAAAAAATACGGACTTATGGTTAATTCAGGTTCTTCAGCAAATTTGCTTTCATTAGCTGCTTTAAACTTTAAAAAAGGTTCTGAAATTATAACTCCATCATTAACTTTTTCAACTACAGTATCTCCGATTTATCAACTTGGTTTAGTTCCCCATTTTGTAGGAGCTAAAGAAAATATGTTTTTAGCAAACATAGACCATATTACGAAGTGTATAAATAAAAAAACTGTTGCTATATTAATTCCAAATCTTTTAGGTAATATTCCTGACTGGAAAAAAATCTCTCAAATTGCAAAAAAATATAATTTAAAAGTTATAGAAGACTCTGCGGATACAATTGGTTATACTTATAATAATAGCAATACTGGTAAATATTCTGATATAACAACTAACAGTTTTTACGCTTCTCACATAATAACTGGAGCTGGCTTTGGCGGCATAGCCTGTTTTAATGATAGAAAAATATATGAAAAAGCTAAACTTCTTAGGGGCTGGGGGAGATCTTCTGCTCTTTACAATGAATCAGAAGATATAAATAGTAGATTCAAATCAAAAGTTGATGGAATTCCTTATGATAGTAAATATATATTCTCAGATATAGGATATAATTTTCTTCCATCTGAAATTTCAGCATCCTTTGCTCTAGAACAACTAAAAAAATTAAAAAAAAATATAAAAACAAGAATATCTAATTTTAAATATTTGCGAGCTTTTTTCTCAAAATATCCTGGTGCATTTAAATTGCCAGTAGAAAATAAAAACGTAAAAACTGGATGGTTAGCCTACCCAATAGTAATTAAAGAAAAATCTAAAATTAATAGAAGAGAAATGCAAATTTATTTGGAAAAAAAAGGTATTCAAACCAGAACAATTTTTACTGGCAATATTTTAAGACAGCCAATTATGAAAAAAAGATATTTTAAAAAACATAATGATTCAAGCCGTGTGAG
>Ga0114996_10008362_pt1 | contig 11529 bp, 13 predicted proteins | sample ArcticOcean_MG_C_4_FD_87039 | JGI IMG/M metagenome (GOLD analysis project Ga0114996, IMG submission 87039) | Marine microbial communities from western Arctic Ocean - ArcticOcean_MG_CB4_134 | ecosystem: Environmental > Aquatic > Marine > Oceanic | place: Arctic Ocean: Canada Basin | collected... | reverse complement strand
ATTATGAAGGCAGTTGATAAAGTTAAACCATTTAAAATATGGGGAGATGGAAACGCAAAAAGAGATTTTATTTTTGCAGAAGATGTAGCTTATGGAGCTATGTTAGCTTTAGAAAAATATTCAATTGGTAATCCAATTAATATTTGTACTGGTGAATCTGTGTCTATCAACGAACTTGCACTAAAAATATTAAAGTTATCAGGGAATGATGGTGTGGAAATTGTTCATGAATCACCTAACCTTACTGGTGCTTTATCTAGAGTCTTAGATCCTGCTAAAGCACAAGATAAACTTGGATTTTCACCTAAATTTTCACTAGAAGAAGGATTACAAAAGACAATTCAGTCATATGTCAATACAAGAGGATAGATCTACAATTTTTCTTTAGTGAGAAATATTCTATAAATTTTAAAAATTTTTGCCAATTTTGAGCTCATTTAAAAAAACTTTAATCATATCAATCATAACCCCCCTAGTATTTGCTTTCACAGTCCCACCAATACGTGGAAGTTCTTCAGTTGGAACTTCCGTAATTTTCATTTTTAATTTTGCACACCTAATAGTTAATTGAAAATTTTCAGTGTAACCAAATGTATTTAATTTTGCTCTTTTGTAACAAGATTTTGTAAATCCTCTAAGTGCATTAGTTGTGTCAGTTACATTGGTACCCCAACAAACATTTACTAAAAATGCACATAATTTATTACCAAAAACACGTATTCTCAACCTATCATCTTCCACATCTACTTTTGAATCTGGCAAAAATCTACTTGCTGCCACCATTTCATATCCTTCTTCAAATTTGTTTAAAATTTTTGGAATATCTTTAGGATTTTCATTTCCATCACTACTAAGATTTACTATAATATCTCCAGTGGCATGTTCAATAGCTTCTATAAGCGCATTTGTTCTTCCAGGTTTTTTTTGTTGAATTACTTTGGTATCATGTTTTTCTAAAAATTCAACTGTCCCATCATTTGAATGGTTATCCATTACAAAAAACTGATTAAAAAGATGAATTGGAATTTGGTCAAATATTGCTTTGACCCCCTCAACCTCATTCATAGTATACATGACTAGTGTTTTTTTTAATGTATTTTTTTCATCCTTACTTGAGTTATAATGTATCAAATTGAAATCCTAAAAATTAAAATCAGATATCATTTTATTATTTAGAAAAACACTGATCAATGAAATCATGACATAATCCTAAAATATTTGTAATATAAGGCATTTTATAATACTATAATACGTAAATGATAAATTTATCATCACTTAAAAAAATTACATGAAAATAGAGAATCTCATTCCATCTTGTAACTTAGATACTGTAAAAGATGGACGAGGTGGAATATTTACTTACATACCAAAAGACCCAATTGTTGAGTTTAATTTTAATATTGTAAAAGCTGGAAAAGTCAGAGGTAATCATTATCATCCTGAGTTTGATGAATATTATTTATTGACATCTGGCGAAGGTGTTCTTGTATCTAAAGATACACCAGACTCTAAAGAAGAATTCATCTATATGGGTCGTGGTCAATGTACCAGAACACCAAAAAACACAAGTCATGTTTTTCTTGCAATTACAGATTGTACTCTGATTGTTTTACTAACAAAAAAGTGGGATGATTGTAAGGAACCTATAATACATGAAAATTTAGGTATGGGAAAAGGAGATCATGGTGATCCCAGTTCTTCATTTTACAAAAAAAATAATTAAACTAACTAAATTCGTTCGTTTTTTAACTAGTTTTTTCTTTTTATGCTACGCATCTTGATATTTTCTTCACTTAATCTAGTAATAATCCTTGATTCATCTGGATAAAGTGGGGCATCCCATGGGAATGCTTTTCCATCAAGAAATTGTGTCCAACGTTTAATATCCTCATTTAACATAAGTCTAACAAGTTCTTTAAATTTAATTTTTGGTCTCCAATGTAATTTTTTTGTTGCTTTTGTATAATCTCCTTTTAGATGACTAACATCAGCTGGTCTAAAAAATCTTTTATCAATTTTCACAAATTTTTTCCAATTTAATCCCACTAGTTCAAATGCTAATTTTACAAAGTCTTCAACACTGTGGGAATCACCAGTACTTATAACATAATCATCAGGTTTTTTTTGTTGTAAAATAAGATGAATTGCTTCCATATATTCCTCAGCAAATCCCCAATCTCTTTTTGCTTCTAAATTCCCTAAAACTAATTCTTTTTTTAAGCCGAGGGAAATTTCAGCAACCGTGTTAGTAATCTTTCTGGAAACAAATTCCATTCCACGTAATGGTGATTCGTGATTAAATAATATTCCACATGAAGCATACATACCATAGGATTTTCTATAAACAGTTGTTATCCAATGTGCATACAATTTTGATACTGCATATGGACTTGATGGCGTAAACGGTGTTTTCTCATTTTGTTTTGAAAATTTATTATCACCAAACATTTCACTGGATGATGCTTGATAGAATCTTAGTTCAGGATTGTGTTGTCTTACTGATTCCAGAAGTTTTGTTACAGCAATTCCTGTAATTTCTGCATTACCTATTGCTTCTTCAAATGATGATGCAACATAACTAGAAGCACCTAAATTATACAATTCATCTGGGTCAGCAACTTTTATAGCTTCTAACATAGAACCCATATCCAGAAGTTCAGCTGGGATCAGATGTATTTTTGAATCAATTCCTAAATACTGTAATCTCCAGAAATTTGGGGTAGAAACTCTTCTAAATGTCCCATAAACGTTGTAACCTTTATCCAAAAGTAATTTTGCAAGATATGCACCGTCCTGGCCTGTAACACCAGTAATTAGAGCTACTTTCTTCATTTTTTTAGAGATTTATTTATGGAGTATAAAGTTACGGATTGATTTCTATTATAATTAGTATTCATCATTTGGAAATTTTTTTATTTATAAATTCGCTAATAGTACCTGCAACGTACTTTCTCTGAATTTTATCAATTTCATGGTGATTTCCTATACCAAAAGAATTTTTCATAATATATTCAGAATTTTTTAGTGTATTACTTTTTTTAAATTTAAAGAACTTTGTCGCTGGTTGTTGAACCATATTACCTGCAACTATAGGTCTGGTCTGAATATTATTTTTTCCAAGATATTTTACAAGTTCTTGTTTTTTAAAATAATTATTCTCAATTACAGTAATTGGATAAAACAAGAATGAATTTCTATATCCTTTTTTAAATGTAGGTAGAATCAAAAATTTCTTAAATTTTTTCAGTTCGTTGTTCCAATATTTTGCATTACTAATTCTTAATTTTACCAGCGACTCTAGTTTTTTAATTTGATGAATTCCAAAAGCCCCTTGCAATTCTGTAGGTTTAATATTAAATCCAATATTAGTAAATAGAAAATGTGGATCTATGGAAGGATACTTCTTTTCAATGTTTTTTCTATTTGATTGATCTCTAGTCCATCCAAACGCCCTTAACGATTTTCCAATCTCAAATAATTTCTTATTATTTGTTAAAACCATGCCACCTTCCATGGTTGTAATATGATGTGATGCATAGAAACTGAATGTAGATAGATCTCCAAATGATCCAGCATATTTCGTTCCATACATTGCACCATGTGCTTCACATGTGTCTTCAATCAACCAAAGATTGTTGTCATTAGCAATTTTTTTTATTTTTGACATATTACATGGAGCACCAAGTAGATGTACAAACATTATTGCTTTGGTTTTTTTTGTTATTGATTTTTCAATTTTTTTTGGGTCTATATTGAAATCATTTAGTTTTACATCAACAAAATGAGGAATTGCACCAACATTAGATATTGGGTAAACAGTTGTTGGCCATGTAACAGCAGGTGTAATTATCTCGTCTCCTTTTCTTATTTGTTTATTTCCCAATTCTGGATTAGTGAGTATAGATAATGCTAGCAGATTGGCAGACGAACCTGAATTCACCATAACTGAAAATCTTCTTCCAATATATTCCGCAAATTTTTTTTCAAAAAGTCTTACTTTCTCTCCCATTGTAGTTTTCATGTTTAACATGGAATCTAATGCCTCAATTACTTCATCTGAAGAATAAGGCGGTGATGCAATTGGAATTGTACTTTTACCTGGAATAAATTTCTTGGATTTTTTCTTTTTATTAAAATAATTTTTAATATATTTTCTTATAGTTGTAATTTCAGTCTCCATATACCAAATATTATTTTATAGTTTTATATGAATTAAATTATTTATTAGTTCTAGTAGCAAATTGGTTTTAACATATTTGTATACTATCGTTCAAAACAAAAATTGAATTGTTTTTCATACCTGCCACAGTAATTTTTTTGCATTCATCTGGTAAATAGTTCTTTAATAAAGCAAAATTCCAATTAAATTCACCATCCATATTGAAAACAGTAAAATCATCATATTTTGCAATTGGTTCATTATTCACAATAAGATAGATAACATCAACAGGCATTGAGTCAGCAGCTTGAAGCCAGCCAGACACAATTAAAATTTCATCATTAACATATATTGTGTTTTTATTAGTTACATCAAAATTATTTACTGTAGTTATTTCTCCATCAAGTATAACATTCTCCTTTTCATTATACATATTTCCAAAGATACTGAGTTCTTTGAGAATTTCTTTATTATAATTAGGATCTGAAAAGAAATTCAACTTATTTTTTAGAAAATAATTAAAAATTTGTAACACTTCATATTGGTGCTCAGATTTATCTAGACCTAGAATATAGTATTCTTTACATTTTAGCCAATCATGATATAATGAATAACATTGTATATGTTCAGTTTTTTCATTAAAGTAGTAGTCACCTTTCATCCACCCAGAATAGTATGATGGAATTAAGAAAATCATCTGGCAAATAATTATAGAATATAACAAACCTAAAATCACTTTTTTATTTTTATAGATTTCTTTTTGTTTAATTTCAAAAATCAAAATTGCTACTAAAACACATATACCGATTTGAAAAAATTCAGAAATTGGAATGTAATAAGGTAAATTTCCCTCGTAGTAATCACTGAACCTTCCAAACCTAGTGATAATTGCTCCACTTAAACCTGTAATAAGAAATAAAATCCATGGAAAAATATTATTTAATTTGTTTTTAATTATAGCTAGATACGAAACTAATATTATACTTATAAAAAATGATAAAATTCCAACCGTTATCATTAATGAATCATATTTTAATTTAAATGGAACCGCCAAGTATGTTGCAATAAAATAAATACCATCTTGGGAAAATAATTCTTCTACACTAGTTTTTTGTTGAGTTATATCACCCATGAAAACATAAAGTATTCCAGTTATCAACATCGATGAAAACCATATGGGAAGTAATTTTTTTTGTAATAAGTTTTTTTGGATGGTTGATTTTAACAAAAGTATACTACCTAATAGCCACGCTATTACTCCACTTGGTATTGAAAATATAGATACAATTGAAAGAAAAATTCCAAGAGTTATAGTTTTTAGATTAAATTTTTTATCTAATACATATATGATTGAAGCTATACAGAGTGCAGGTAAGTAATTAACTAGAATTGAATATGTCCAATAATTACTATTTGTTAAAGGCGAGAATATAAATGCCGAAATTGGAATTAATGTCCAATATAATGATTTATTATTTTTACGAATTATTAGAAATATTATAAATAATGTGAGAGACAGGATGATCCATTGTAGATAAAAGAGATTTCCACTATCAAAATTATTTAAAAGATAATTAGGCAAAACTAATAATTTTGGAAAAATTATTCCGCGCGAGTTACTTTCTGTTAATAATGATTCAATAGGAAAGCTATCTGTCATCAAATAATCGTACAAGTATGTTAAAGATGTCATATCAAATGCATATGGGAAATTAATCTTGTAAATATGATTAAAATACAATGACTGCAATCCAAGCAATGAAACAATTAAAAAAATAATTTTTTTGTTTGCTATAATAACTCCAGATTTGTTTAAAATTTGACTCATAATTCTCACAAAAATAAGAGTTTTTAAATTGTGCTTAGAAATGTTATGAGCTCCGAGTGGGATCTGAACCCACGACCTTTACATTACCAATGTAACGCTCTACCAGGCTGAGCTATCGGAGCATGAAAACTTTGATATCTGGAATCTTTATAATTCTTAACCGGGTATTAATACACACTAAACATTAAATTTCTCACAAATAGTTCATAAAATAGTGGAGGGGTAGTCAAGCCTGGCCAAAGAAAGCATACAATGCTTTTGGACACGCGGGACTTAAGATCATAAAAATGGGTGATCCCGTCTCTCAGGAGTTCGAGGGTTCGAATCCCTCCTCCTCCACTGTTATTTGTGACCTCGCAGACCTTTGGAATTTAGTTTTTCATAAATCTCAGGTATTGACCAGACGTATCCAATGCAGTGACAGTCTTTTGCTTCACAAAGTTGGCAATAAAGCTCACCTCTCTGGTAGACAATTTCGGCAATCCTGTTTTCGATATTATTTTTGATTATAACTCTGTCATCCTCCATTGATATCAATTCTAGCTTTGGAGCATATTTTGCAAAGGTCTTGTCCTTTTGCATTGTATCCTCTAGCATGTAAGTAATATAACCAGCAAAACTGTTCACACCCTTCATATTCAAATTATCTTTGTTCTTTTTGTAAACATCATAGAATTTGTCATAAACTGTCTGTGATATTGTGATTGATTTGAATCCTGGTTTTGGCATTTTACCTTTCCTTACCGTAATTTGAAGTACAAACTATTTAATGTTTGTTTAGTAAACAATTCAAACTTGAGACTAAACCAATTTCAATCTCAATTAGACTTTATACGATGGTGGAAACCTAGATTGATATGGCTAGAGGTTATGATATATCTGAAATAAAATTTCGCCTAATCAAACTACTTCGTGACTCAGACAATGGAATGTCTGGAGTCGAGATCTCCAAAAAATTGAGAATCAATCGTGTAACAATGGCAAAATATCTCAATATCTTTATGACGGAAGGAATTATTACAGAAAATAAAATTGGGAATGTCAACTTATGGTGTGTTCACGAAGGTACAGAACAACTACAGTTTCCAGATGATTATTTTCAGGTGCAGGAGAAATATCTTGATTATTTATTAAAGTGCTCAGAACCTGCAGTTTACAATTTGATTAGAAATTGTTTGAATTCTGAAGTAAATGTCACAAAATTAATTACTGAAGCTGTCTTACCAGCAATTCCTCAAATTCAGAAAAATTTTGATGAGGGAAAAATTGGGATAGTTGAATTACGGTTGATGAAGGGCATAATATCAAAATCTATTCAAAGTATTAACCTCAAACCACAAAAACTGGAAAATACAAAAAATGCCATATTAATTACTGCTGATTCCAAATCAGTTTTAGCGGCAGAAGCAGCCTCTGCGGCATATCACTCTCAAGGGTGGAATACATTTTTTCTGGGTGATATGTCCTCTTCAATTGATATGTTGTTTGATTTGGAATTAACAAAATTACTTTCAAAAATTTGGAAAACTAAGAGGGGTTTAATGATTATTGTAGTATTTGCAGAAACAGATGAGGGACTAAAATTCTTTTCTGAATCATTTGATTCTGTAAAGGGGAAAAATGATGAAAACCTTCATTTGGTTTTATCCGGAAAAATTGGCAAAAAGTTAACAATAAAATCTGATTTACAAACTGAGAAATTAGAAGATATAATCCAGTGGTCTGAAACAAAATTTGAGAATTTGTAGATAAACAAGGTGGGCCCGATGAGATTCGAACTCATGGCCTTTCGATTATCAGTCGAACGCTCTAGCCAAGCTGAGCTACGAGCCCTCAGATTTTTTTTGGATTTGCTCATTTAAGTTTGCTGTTATTTCCATTTTATTGAACAACCAATTGATGGATCAAAATCTTTTTCAATTTTTTCACGATTTAAGAATTTCTCAATATTGTTAATCATCACTTTTTCAGTTACAGAAGAATCAGGATTCATCGCATCATCAATTCTTCCATGGAAGATTAATCTCCTGTTCTCATCAAATAGGAATGGATCAGGTGTACATATTGCACCATATTTTTTTGCAATTTCTTGTGTTTCATCAATTAGATAATCGAATTTGATACCATTTTCCTCAGCAAGATTTTTCATGTTTTTAAAGCTGTCATCCGGATACTTTAGTGAATCATTACTGTTTATTCCAATTATGGCAATTTGGTTTTTGAATTTTTCATGTATTTCTTTTATAGCATCAATCTTTGCCTTTACGTATGGGCAATGATTACACATGAAGATAATCAACAATCCCTTTTGTGTATAGTCATTTAACGAGTGTATATTGTCGTCTATGCCTTTTAGGGTAAAATCAGGAGAAATGTCATTTGTTTTTAATGATATTTTAGACTCTAAAAGAACCATAGAAAAATCTTCAAAAATACAAATAAAATCTTTACCAAAAGAAGGACAACAATTAAACTCTTATGAAAACTGGAACAGACTAGGGCTTGTAGTTCAGACTGGTAGAATATTCGCCTTGCACGCGAGGGGTCCTGGGTTCAAATCCCAGCGAGTCCACCATTTTATATAAAAGGTAGAGATCATTTTGAATTCGCAGTATTTGAGATGGATTTAAATACCATTTCTGTGGAAAAAATAAACATGGCAGGTTATGAAGCCTCAATAGCAGTTTGGATTCCACTAATTGTAGGACTAGCACCAGGATTGGTCTATTGGATTGCAATAACTGGACAGCGAAAGAGACGATAATTTTCTGACAAACTTTTTTTACTTATTTATACGTTCAAAATTTATTGATATACTTTAACACATGAAACTTTTAACTAAAACAAGTTTATTTTAAAACAAACCCACAAAACTATATGGAATTTGGTTTAGTGGCGTTAGGAGGAACTTTTGATATTATTCATGCCGGACATATAGCGTTACTGGAAAAGGGATTCTCTATATCCAAAAAAGTAATTATTGGTCTTACATCAAACCAATTCGCTCAAAATGAGGGAAAGGAACCACTTAATGATTTCCAAAAAAGACTTTCCACACTAGAATTCAAAATTAAAGAAAAGTTTCCAAACTCAGAGTTTGAGATTGTAAAGCTAGATAATTATTTTGGTCCAGCTGTAATTGAAGTAGATGTTGAGGCTCTAGTGGTAAGTGCGGAAACAAGCAGTAAAGGAGAATTGTTAAACAGATTAAGGCATGAAAAAAATTACCCCCCAGCTGCCATAGTCATTGTGCCAATGATTTTAGCAAAAGATGGAAACAGAATATCTACAACACGTATAAGGAATTCTGAAATTGACGCTCAAGGTAACATATGTTAATTGACCAAAAACTTGTCAATGTTTGAGTCATTGGGATAAAGCAAAAATTTTCAAAAAATTTTCATGTCAATTACATCACAAATAATAAAGAAACTGAATTACGATATATTAGAGATTCAAAAAGGTTTACAACCAGACCAGTTAGCATTTTGGTATAAAAAGATAATTTCTGAGGCAAAGGAGATGGCACCGCCGTGGCTTCAAGACAAAATTAGAGTAAAACAGAATCCACTATTACCAATGAAATTTAATTTGGATGTATCAAAAAGAGCAGTTAGATACTTTGTGATGTCAATTGATTATAATTTGCAACAAATGCCATACACAACACATCTTTATTTTCTTAAAGTACAGGAGATTATGGCACTTGAGATGGATAAATCTCTAGTTTAATTATTCTTTAATTACCTCAACAGTATTTTCATTAATCCTAATATCTAGAATTTTATGTTTTTTTTCAACTACAGACTGGATAAAATCAATAAATGTATCCACTTGACTTTTATCTTTGAGTAAAATACTGTGGGCTGATTTATCTTTGATTGAAATTACCACTTCATTGCCAAAAACATTTAAAACTTCTATGATAAATGTCTCCATTCCCTCTTTTACAAAAATTAAACTTGCAAACTTTTGCGCTTCATATTTGTCCTGGCAGACAATCTTTGCACTGATCAATCTTTCAACATATATTCATCTATGTTTTTTCTTGCCTGTTCTCTTTTTTCCTGATGTGCAGACAAAAATTTGTTAATTTTTTCAATTAGAATTGCTTTTAGTTCTCCAGTCAGCATTTTACCAGATTTATAGTCGTCATAGATTTTTTTCAATTTAGTATCATCTGGTTCAAAAAATATCCTTAGATACTGATATGAAACATCAATGTCAGGATTACCTCCGATCTTTCTATGTTCATCAGCGTCTGGTTGTCCACCTGAAAATGCATACTTGTTAATTTTCTTCTTTACCATCTCAGGTGAGTCTGTTGTATACACAGTACTTTTTTCATCTGATGCTGACATTTTACCACCAGGACCTAAAAGTGATGGAATCATTATGTTGTGAATTAGTGCTGGTTTGAACTTGTTTATCTTTGGAGCAACGTCTCGTGTAATTCTAAAGTGTGGATCTTGGTCTACTCCTAACGGAATCAAAACTGGTTTGTCTTCTATGAAACATGGTGCAGATTGTAATGATGTATAAAATATCATTCCTAGATTTGTTTCGTTTGTAAATCCAAATACAGCCTTTGTGTTTGAAAAATTAATCTTTTTTGCAACTTGTGCTGCAATAGGATACAATGTTTTGATATTCTTTGTGTTTATGATAATCTTTGTATTTTCTGATTTGAATCCCAAAGCAATAAAATCTAATGCATTTTCAAGAGCGTAATTATTTGTCTCTTCCAACGAAAGATCTTGTCTTGAAAAGAATTTTTCATCATCAGTTAATTGAAAGTATATTTTCACATTGAACTTGTCTTGAAGCCATTTTGCAAATACCCATGGAATTAAGTGACCAATATGTGTATGTCCAGAAGGACCTCTTCCTGTATACAAAAAAAAATCCTTTCCTTTCTCGTAATTTTCTAAAATCAGGTTTAGATCTCTATGTGAAAAAAACACTCCTCTTCTTAACATAAAATGATCTTCACCTGTAATTTTTTGCAGTTTTGAAAGGAGATCAATTGAGATCTTTTGTGTTCCAAATTGTTTAATCAATTTGTCATAATCTATATCACCTTCAACATGCCAAGGAGTTACAACAAATTCATCTGATGACATTTAGTTTGACTTACGTTAAGCTTTAAAAAGTCTTTTTGGCACATTGTACTGTTGTCACAGGTTTTACATGATATAGAAAAAAAAATTATTAACTCATTACAGAAGAAATCTGAACAAACACTTGAGAATCTTTGTAAATCAACCGAATTATCAATTGATCAGATTAGGCGTGGTATTGAATGGCTTAGACTAAAGGAATTAGCTCAAGTACGGGAATCATCAAAAGTAGAAATTTCGCTTGGCCAAAACGGGATTGACGCATTAAAAAATGGCTTACCAGAACGAAGATTGATAAATCTGATTAAAGACAAACCTCAGACTTTTGATGAGATTAGAACAGTACTTTCTGGTGTGGGATTTAATGCTGCAATTGCAAATGCTAAAAAAAATGGATGGATAAAAATCGATAAAAGTGATTT
>Ga0114996_10008361_pt1 | contig 11535 bp, 17 predicted proteins | sample ArcticOcean_MG_C_4_FD_87039 | JGI IMG/M metagenome (GOLD analysis project Ga0114996, IMG submission 87039) | Marine microbial communities from western Arctic Ocean - ArcticOcean_MG_CB4_134 | ecosystem: Environmental > Aquatic > Marine > Oceanic | place: Arctic Ocean: Canada Basin | collected... | reverse complement strand
CTCGAGTGTGTGCTGTTGCTTTAGGGACAATGAGCGCAACTCGGCGAGTGACTTGCACTTTATCGCCGTTCAAGTTTCGCACGACGACAATGTCCTCATTGCCCGTTTGATTTTCCTTGGCCGGTAAGCCCAGGATCTCGAACACCTTGGCCTTGGCGTCGTCGCTTTGTCCCTTGGCGGCATCCGCCTTGGATTGTGCTGTTTTAGTTTTTCCCGCAAGCCGGAAATAATCCGCGAGCGCCGTTGCTGTTTTTTTAGAATACGTTTTCATGTGTCGGTCATAGTGACCGAGGTCACTATGCGGTTAAAAACAGAACAAAGCAAGCTTTTTTTTAATTTAATTTTTCATCTACTTGAGACTGAGTCGCATTAACAAAATTATAAAGCCAGGAAATATATATAAATCTGTTTTTTCAGTCATCCCCCTACGGGGGCGGATACATTTACGGATTATTTATCATTATTTCATTTCTAATTCCACCTTCGGTGGTATGCTTTTATAGATTATTTATCATTATTTCATTTCTAATTTACGCTTCGCGTAATATAGTTTTATTGATTATTTATAATAATATAATTCAGAATTTGATTTTAGTTATTTATTATATTGTTATTTATATTTGATTAAATTATAATTCCAGGCGGACAAAAAAAACGCGTGGAATAAATCCACGCGTGATTCTAAAAAACGATTTGATTAATTCCAAATCCCACCGTTACCGTCCGAGTCAGTCGTGACCAAGCTAGCGGGGACGCTAGTGGTCTCGCGCCGTGATGGAGTCAACAGGCTGTCCATGAATCCTTTGCTGTTGTCCGCCATGCGGTGAAACAAACGGCCATAATCCGCTCGCAGCAGCATGGCGCGCTCTGGGCGGTTAATACGTCCACCGTTGTTTGAAACGTCGTGAGTGACGTACTCCGTTGCCGCATTATATAGCGACCATAGCGAACGCGTCCCGCCAACGTCGTTTGCGTCGTAACGCGTCCCACCGTCCCACAACTCTTTTATCCGTTTGCCTGCACGTTGGCCAATGTAGTCTTGAATAACTAACTGGTCAATAATGACTCGGCCCTCGGCCTGCGAAACCGTCCGGTTGGCCATACGGTCGAGGACTTGCATTGTCTCGAGGAATTGCACCTTTGACTTGCGGATTGCCAAAACCACCTTGCTAATGTCAACGCTTGGCGAATGCTTCGAAGATATTGAAATATCTTTTCCGTAGTTCACCATCCCGTTTTTACAAGCGAGCTTAAGACAACCGCCGGACAACGCGTTTGACCAAGTCCCGTCATGACTCGTTTTCGCCGTGAAACAATAGCCAACGGAATCGCCCACGTTGGCAACCTTGCGAATTAAGGTTGAATCCACCTTGGCCACGTAGCGCATGCAAAACCGCGCACCACCACCGAAAACCATCGGACTGCTGGTGAACTGGTCACGAATTCCCTCGCGCTCGAGTCCGGATTCAATTGCCTCAACAAAGTCCGGATACTGCACAACCGTATAATCCTCGCGCACCCCAAGGTTTAATGTAGTGTCACCAAATTCCGCCGTTTTCTTAATCTCAAAAAACGGTTTCTTATGGTCGAGCAAAACACCTTGCTGGTGGACACGAACTTTCTCCACGCGGAAATCAAAATCCGCACCGACGTTTAAGTTTTTTTTCATTATCTGTTTTGGTTAATGACCGCAACTCGCGGCCAAGTGAAAAAATTAAACTGAAAACCGTCCGGAGTCAAACTTTTTTTTAATTTAATTTTTGGCGGTTAGTGAGACTCGGTCTCAATTACAAACGCCTGGAAATTATATAATTACAATGTTTCCCTCGGGAGATAATTAACGCTTGCGTTAATTATCTCCCTCGCTTGCGCTTCGCGCAGTAGGCGTATACATGTTATTTGTTATTTAATCATTTCTAATTTATAATTCATTTATTTGTTTTATATTTGTATTATTGTTATTTGTTATTTTAGTAATTACTATTTAGAAAAAAAACCTCCCCAAGTCATCGACGAGGGGAGGGGGTTGAGCGGGAGGTGTGTCCTAGGAAAATATCATTTTATTTTATTGCTCTGCGTATTTAGCTTGTTTTTGTTGTGCGGCCGCGCGCTCTTGATCATGCAGCTTATCGTAGTTTTGTAAAGAAAAACTCGCCTCGCCGCCTTTGTTGCCAACTATGTTAGCGTGTTGGGAGAAATGTAAGTTCGTCGCCATTGCCCCACGAACAACTTTCCCGTCACTACCCCGCAAGCTCGGTTTGGTTGCGGTGGTGTTCTTTCGTTTTCTGATTTTACTTTTCTGTTTCATTTTTCTGTTTTAGTTTTATAGAAACTTCCCGTCTCGCGCATCTTCGATTGCATAATGCTCAAGGTCGTTTTCTAATTTATCCATTGCCTGTTTTTCGTTTATCCAATTAGAAACATCAACATGGTCGTGAACCGTGTCGCCTTCTATTCCCACGCGAGTCTCTTTGTCGTCGTCGTCGTAACGTACCGCTAAACTAATATGAGAATCCTCATCCAGTTCGGTCATTATGTTGTGAGCGTCATCTTTGTGGACGTTCCAAATCAGTTGACCCGTCAACTCCCATTTCTTTCCGTCCTCATTCTCGAACTCGAATCCATCGAACTCCGTTGATGTTTGTCTGCCTTCCATTGTCTTACCTTGTTTCTAATGTTAACGCGGGGGGATAAGCTCCCATGCGGGCAATTGTAGGCTGCTTGTCCGCTAATTCAATCTTTCTCCAAGTGTGACCTAATTGGGTTTCCGTCCACTTGCGAGCTTCCCTCACCTTGTCGGGTGAATCTCCGAGGAGCAAAGATGTTAATTCAACCATATATCTGCCTCCCATTTTGTCCATGTATTCAAAACGGGGAGTTGATGTATCATTGTTGAGATAGTGATACGACCCTGTGAGTGGGGTTAATCTAATTTGATTTTGATTCATCATCTGTTTTTCTTTCTGTTTTTTCGTCGCCTTCATCAGCGACAAGTAGATGATGCCAGAAGTTGATTTGAGTGTCAACCCTTTTTTTTAATTTTTTTTAATTTTTTTTCGAGGGTGTTTTTACTGTTTCTTTAATTTAGTTTAATGTTGTCATGTAGATTAGAATTATTCTAATTACTATTATAACTCTTATTTCTTATTTAATTGTTTCTTATTTAGAATTGTTCTTATTCTTATTAGCGGAAGTCTATCCATCGAAAATCATGCCAACGAATCCATCGCTTATAAACGGAATGGGGTGGGTCTGCCCACATCGCATCCCATCCTGTTTTTTTTAAAGTTTCAACTGATCGCTCATAATTAAAATAATCGTTTTCAAAAATTGATTTTAATTCTCCCTTTAATTTTTCTTCCTTCCTCTTTACTAGCCTGTCTCGCTTCTCATTCCACGCTTTTAAATGTTCGGTAAAAAGCGAATTCTCTTTGACGAAGGGGTGATCGTCGTCTAAAGGCTCCCCATATAATTCGTCCCGACCATTCTGTTTTATTAATTCTTTAATTTGATATTTTTCTTTCCCTCGTCGCCGTTTAGCTATCCAATAAGAAGCAGCAAACAAATGCACTTGCTTAAAGTTTGGGAAACTTTCGTTAGAATTACTCATGCAACGCTTTGCACAAGCTTTCCAACCTACAAAACTTTCATTCAACGGGTCTCTCATGGGTAAATTTATTTCTTCAAACTCCTTATATAAACGAATTAACTTTCTATGCAATAAGGAACCCCACTCGGGAAAAATCTCCATCGAAACCTTAACCCAAAGCGCACCATCTCTCTCCTCAACTTTCAGTCGCCGCCCTGGATCATGTAGTAAACGCTCTTTTGTTAAATGATAGTTAGGGTCTGCTAAATAAGCTTTTGAAGTTTTGACCCTCTCCTCAATTTCGAAACAAACTTCGCTGATCCTCCTTGTTATATTAGATAATTTTTTAACTTCAATAATTAAATTGTTTATTGTTTCTTGTAATTCTGTATTTATTTGGTGGGCCTTGTGTTCATCTTTAATATTTAAGCAATGAACAAAACTTGGATTAAGGTTTTTAGCTTCCCTTAAAACATTGATATTTAACTGCTCTTGTTTGTTTTCGTCTTCGTCTTCGTCAACTGGACTAGCAAGCAGAACTGTTTTTTCATCCCTTTCATAGCCTTTATCTTTGCTTCCTAATCTATTTTTTAGGTTGCCTGACTTGCCTGTGTATAATGCTAGAGTGCAATCCCCTTTTTGAAATCCATTATTTCTGTCCTCATTATCGCATTTAGCGGGCCACCATAACCCTGCCCAACAGTATAATGTGTCAGGTTTAGGTGGGGGTGGGGTTCTATCCTCGCGGTAAATATATCCCCCATATGTCCCTGCGCCGTACCTTCTCTGTTTTAGTTTTCCGTTCATCTGCTTATTAATCTCACCTGCAACCAGCATACCAGAACGCTCACCAATGTCAAGAGAAAATTAAATATTTTTTATTATTTTTATTTTAAATTAAAAAACCCCGCCAAGGAAACGGAACCTCGACGGGGCAATATTTCGTTTTTTTTCCTTATTATTATGAACCTCGAAAACAGAAAAACGAGAATCCACAATAAATTATTTAATTAAATTTCATTTAGAATATCAGACTCTTGAAAGTCAGGATTATATTGGTATTGGAGTCTAACCCATGCGTTTGTATATAGGTGTTTATAATCTTTTGCTCTTTGCTCTGTTCTTGCCCCGTCCAAGTCACCAAGCCACAACCTTACATCAAAGTCAGGACGTTCGTCAACTACTTTCGGAAATTTTGGGTGATGAATGTGTTGCGCCCTGCTTGGCGAGCATCTTATATGCTTATCGTGGGCAGTAAATAAATTTATCGGCCGGAGTGACCCAACTAATATACCTAAATAAAGATAAGATTCATGGTCTTTAATTTCTTTATTGCACTCAACACAAATATTTTCTTCCCGCATTACTATAATTTATAAAACAAATGGTTTCCGATAACCTTAACAGGTTTATTTCCCTTGGCCCACTTGGGACTAACCTTATTATTGTGGTAGTGATTAGCAAAGCCAACAAAGTCACGACTTAAAAGTTTTATATTCTTCGCTAAAGCAATTGCGTATTTAGCTTGCGGCACTTTCAGCAAGTGTTCAAGACTCTTTAATGCTTTGCCGTTCCAACAACTAAATTGATATGGCTTGAGGCAGATTTCTGTTGGCGTTCTCTTTCGCTCGAATGCTCGTTGAGCAATAACAGCAGCAACCGCATACATCCCTCCCTGCCCCTCTCCCCTTGCCTCGGCAAGTATAGTGATTGCAATAACTTTTGTTTCACGGGTGAGTTTAACATTGTTGTGCGTATGTGCGAAAACAGTTTGAAAGATAACTGGCAACATACAAACACCAATTAATATTTTTCTAATCATAGTCTTATTATTCTAAAGAAACAACTATTTGGTGGAAGGATATCCCATTCAAATAAAGGTGATTCCATTTCCGTTTTATGACTTCCAACCCTAACCACATTTTCCCATTTTATTAAATCAACCGAACTTTGTATTTCATATAAAATATATGGATTGATTTCTTTTATTTCAAAGTAAATCCCTTGAACCCTTACCCCCTCAAAGATTTTTAATTTAAGTTTTGGCTCCTGCCCTAACGCAAAGCCAAGGGTAACAAAAAATAAGAAAGCTGTCAAGAATATAATTAACTTTTGCATTTAAAAATATCCTTAAAGACTTTATCTATTTTCTGATTTATTTTTTCAATCACAACATCAGTTGACTTTTTAGCTAAAACCTCAATGTGGCATTTGGTTAGAAAATCAAACTGATCTTTTTTGACTAGAGGAAATTTTAGTTCCTCCCTTTTCTGTTTTTCTTCTATGCCCTGCACACCCCCCTTATACTGCTGCTTCTCCCTCTTGTCAAGCATTTATATTTGAGACAGGCTTTGTCTCAATGCAGAGAATGCCTTGCGGACTTTCGTGCTAGACTCATCCCCCAATCGAGCCGCAACCGTACGCTTTAAATGGCGAAGGTCGTTCCGCTCGAAGTCTCTTAATTTACGAATCAATTCTTTCCTCACGGATATCTTTTTAGATTCCACTTCTAACTTGGGCCTCTTGCCCGTCTTATGTCTAGTTTTAGATTTTGACTTTGCTGTCATATCTTTTTCAATTCTTTCAATCTCTTCGTCTTCTCTAATTGCCTTTACGAAATCTTCGTATAAGTCCATATTTAAATTAAAATGAGGTGTCTGCCGCGCCACACAGATAAACGCTGCTATGTCCTAAAGAACATAAGGCCCAAGTTATTAACTGCCTCCGTGGGTATGCCTACCTACAAAAACTAAAGATATTTATCAATACCACATTAAATTTTACGCACCTCAAAAATAAATGAGTGGAGGAGATTATTTGTTTACCCTCACCTTTTCGGTTTCCAAATCAAATTTTCAGATTTACCTACTTCGGGCTTATCCGTGAAATTCTAAATCACTTGACCGTTGAATTTCGCAGTTAACGCCTTACGACCTTGGATGTCGTTATTCGAGCCACACTCGTTCCCCACCGATCAAGCGGGGAAATTCAAAATTGCTTCCCAAGAAACTCCCTCTTGGTTTTAGGAAACTCTCAAATGAAAATCATGATCAGAAAGTCATCTTTGAATGTCAACACCACCAAGAAACAGACATGAGTTTTTTAGTTGCTTGGTACGAATCTTTTTGAGGAGTTGCAAGAAATGACGCTCGACAACAATACAATAAGAATTCGCAACCTAGTCGTGTCGCACAGTGTATTTTTGTAGATATACAAAGTTATTTAACTTGTCAATCAAGCGCAACTATTTGTCCCTAAACTTGGGAAGCAAAATCTAAATTTCAAAGAACAAAATACTTCGGTCGCTTTTCGTGAGGTGCTACCTCTAACTAGGTGCGAACCTAGATGCGACCTACTAAAAAGTCTCGGGGAAAAAGGCCAACCATAACCTTTATGTTTAAAGTCGCCCCGCCGACTCCCTTCAGTTCCAACCATGACACAAGAGCGGAAAACAGATGAACACAAACCACTCTTGCGCTTGGCGTCTTGTAAGCAACCCCAAACTAGAACTGCTTTCCAAAACAGGATTGAAATAATACCTCAACCCCCCGCTTTTGTCAACACCTTTTTCTGATTTTTTTTCCATATCTCCAAGTCAAGTTCAGCGGGAGTTTTTCCCCTTTCATCAGCTAGCTCCAAGAATCTGTTTTCTAGTTTTTTATAAGATAATTCATTCTGTGGAGTCTGCCGAGGGGCATTTATTCCCATCGATCTCAACCATTTAAGAATATGAACATCAAGTGTCGCAATTCTCTGGTTGCGTCTGCTATGCATGACAAAGAACCTTGCAGATTTTGGGCCAATGCCTTCAACCTGCACCAGATCCGCTATACTAACACAATTCAGATCGAAGTCAAGCACATTTTTAAAACTTTTTTCGATCCTCTTATATTGCCCTAATTTATTATACTTTAATTGATATTGTAATAATGAAGTAGGTGCATCCGGCCAATCTTTCGGCCAAGCGTGTTCTCCATTAATCAAATTTCTAATATAATTAAATGGTTTGTTTATACCTGTCAGAAAATTATTTAATTTCTTCGCTTGTATATCAGCAGTTTTTCCTGCCGCACAAATGCAATACAACAAAAAAGATTCTAATTGATATTTTGACCTGTCGAATTTAGTAATCTTTTCCGGATTAATAAAAACAGAATCCTCGCATATGTCGCACTCGCAATCCATTTCTCGCACTGGGGACAGTATACCACAACAAAGAATATTGTCAAGCGATTTTTTAAACTTTCTTTTGCTTGACATTCTAAAGCCTTGGGTTATAATGGTAGTAAGAATCTAAATTTATTATATATTTACCTATTATATATAATTGTTTAAACTATACGCCAGGGATGACAGTATATTATTTTATTTGTATTTGTTATTTACATAATTATAATTTATTGTTATTTAAATCATTTGTAATTAGTAATTTAAAAAAAACCTTCAACGGTATTTCACGCTGAAGATTTTGCGATTCTGTTTTTCTGTTTTAGTTTTTCAGTTCATTTCATCTTTCGTCCCTACTTACATGAATTAGTAAGATGATTAAAAAGGCAAACACTAGAATTTCCATCGGGTTTCATAGTGTATTTATACATCGCCTTTCACCATCCCCTTGTGGGTGATAGTCCTCTTGTAACCTGCTACCTGCATCTTACGCAAATTAAACTTTTGCATACAGTATGCGGTTCCTCCGTCCTCGGTATCTTGCCGAGACAGTAACGCCCTATATATATGGTCAACTGATTCGTTGTTTGAAGAAGTGTCAGTATCTTTGAATTTCTTCAACTTCTTGAATGAGTTTTTATTCCCCCTCGTATAAATACTTGCCAAGGTTTTACAATTAGTAAACGCAAGCATAATCATCGGGGTCGCTTTAGAAGTATATTCAAACCCAAATAATTCATGGGACAAATTATACTCTCCGAGTTTTACTCTAAAGAAATCTGCCGTGTGTATTCGAGAATAACAACTGTACACATTTTTGATTTCTGGATGCAATCCTTCTCTCCTTCGATGCCTATTCGCAAAGGTGAAAATCAAAACAGATTTGTTTGCCATTTCACCGAGAAGGTTATCGACTTTATCAGTCGTGGGGATGCCGCAATAATCATACCATGCGAAGGTTGGCAAGTTTGCGAAGCTACTAACAGGAGGAATTTCACCGTTTATATAAAATGACAGAAAATTGTCACCTTCATTGCCAATGTTTTTCGCTCTGTTTTTGTTTGCTTCCCAAACCTGTTTGTTCTTCTCATACATATGTATGACTGCGCGGTGTTCGGGTTCCACTCTACTAATAGCGTGTTGCTCTAAATCGAAATTACTTTCGGGTAGAGAAACAACATTATAGTTTTGTGGTTTTGCTATGTTCTGCCAATAGTTGTATAACGAAACAACCTTGGCCCGCATCTTGTTTTTATCTTCGTTGTATTTTGTTTTAGTCATAACACTCTCCTTTACTCTGCTTTTCCCGTATGGGAGAAATCACTATATCACAATAAAAACGAAAGTCAACATCTTTTTTTTGAATGGACGCGAGGGACGGAATCGAACCGTCGAATAAGAGATTTGCAATCTCCCGCCTTACCACTTGGCTACCCCGCGCAATCATTAAATTAGGATACCACAATCGGGGATGAAGTCAAGCCATTTATAAAAGTATCTTTTTAAAATAATTAAATAAATTATAGGCTATAGTATTATATATAATACATAAAACAAGAAACTAAATTAAAGATTATAAAATTATAAATAAAGAATCAAAGAATCGCTCCCTCACACACATACGCATTATTTCTATATTTATAGATTATAATTCATAATTAGATATTATCCTTTATTTCTATATTTATAAATCCTAATTCATAATTGGATTATTTCTATATTTATGAATTGTAATTCATAATTGAATAAAAAATTATCTATCCATAGGCGACTGATATTTTGAGGGTATTTGAACAGGCATTTTTTCTATTTTATTATATCCCGATTCAATTAATAATTCTTCCGTGTATGCGATATGATTTACCATATTAGCTGTATATCTTAAAAAATGAGTTGTATTCCCATCGCGCCAAGCAATATCTACTTGTTCTTTTCCGTTTTTAGACGGAGCCCATTCAATCGAATATAATTTGCTCATTCTATTTATTGTTATAGCCTGCAAATTGGCCTGCTTTTCTTTTTTGTGCTATTATTTTGCCAAGGGGATGCCCCGCTGGCTGTGCGCCGTGGGGCTCTAAAGCGAAGTCCTCTGTGCCGTTCAAGGCGCGTAAGTCGTCGTGATCTACCTTTAAACCAAGGGCCTTTGCTTCTTCTTTATCCTTGACTAGGGTCACGGATTTAATGCCAAGGGCAGGCCCAAGGGAATCAAATCTACTTCCCTTCGACCAAGTAAGAGAATAATTTTTTGGGAAAGCTCCATTCTCTTCTTTATATCGTTTAAAAAATAACAGGCTTTTCGTATATGAATAGAATCTAATATGGGGCAATAATTTAGCGACTGCAAACCATGCTTTTAGATATAAGTATTTAAAAAAGTCTCCATGTATATGAACACGCAAGGCCCCGCCCCCGTGGAAAAGTCCTCTTGTGTGCCTATTGTACTCTAAACTATTTAAAATCAAATCAACTAAACCATCTTCCGTTTCTGTTTCCCTCAATAAAGCTTCGTTATGATCTAGCATTTTCGCAAGGGAAGGATAAACTACTTCAAGAGAGGTTGCGTAACACCGATAAGTCAAACCGTCATCGTCGGGCGTTTGTAGATCGACAAGCTTCCCTGTCTCTTTAACTCTTTTAGTTAAACAGTTTGACGCACCGGGACAAGTCCATCCTGCCGGGATAGAAAAACTCGGAAAAGCTATTTTACTATTTGGTGGGCTGAATTTCAGCTGGCTCTGTTTCTGCATAGCGGGGACAGTATAGCAGGGTTTAAGCGACTGTCAACAGAAAAAACAAAAAAGATTCCCCTTTCCTTATTTAATTTTTTAGTGGGATTATTCTTTTATCTATTACATATAACATAATAACATCTATGCAAATCTATCAACTCGTTGACAGTATTACATACTTAACATCATTATTTCTTTATATCGCGTTTACAATCTCATTATTTGATAATCACTTATTTACAATTTATTTGTTTGTAACTCATTTATAATCAACAACTTACAGAAAAAGAGTTTATTTATTTGTAAGTCCTTCATAATCAGTAACTTACATATTATTTGTTTATTTATATTTCCTTATTTGCAATTCCTTATTTGGTCTTTATTTATTTATAATTGATTTATAATTGACTTATAAAAAAAATTAACAATTATTTCTTTTGTTGTCTTTTGGAATTGGTTAGGTTTGTTTATAATGTATAGAGAGAAAGATAATAGATAATGATTATTTTGGCTTTATTTGAGAAATATATAAATTGGACACAACCAAACCATCAAAAATCTATTATTTTATTTATATTTTATTATATTTTTATTATTTATTGTATGTATGGTACTTTATATATGTTTGTATGTAGACAATAGACTAAATGTAATTACAAAAAAAGGAGAGAGGCATAAAGCCTCTCTCCAAGACGGTCATCAACGGAACCGTCAGCGGGGGTGGGGGGGGATTATCCTACGGTCAACTCTTTATTTTTCATTGTCCGTTTGCTTGCGCTTACAAATTCTTGCTTGTGCTGGTTTGTCTTTCTCAACATTTCAACGCTGTTAACCGACAAGCTACCTTCATTGGTCTCTGTCGCCGTAATCCGATAGGTCTTTAGACGCTTCATACATATTAAAGATAACACTAAATAATAAGAAGTCAAATAATATACTCATTTTTTTTTATTTTTTCTTTAATTTCTTCCATTACTCATTATAATATACTTTTTTGATTATCCTGTCTTTAACCTGTTTCTTCTCTAATACAACTAATGATGCTTCATG
>Ga0114996_10008360_pt1 | contig 11535 bp, 8 predicted proteins | sample ArcticOcean_MG_C_4_FD_87039 | JGI IMG/M metagenome (GOLD analysis project Ga0114996, IMG submission 87039) | Marine microbial communities from western Arctic Ocean - ArcticOcean_MG_CB4_134 | ecosystem: Environmental > Aquatic > Marine > Oceanic | place: Arctic Ocean: Canada Basin | collected... | reverse complement strand
CATGATCGCGGCGCCCCACATGAGCACCAACGTCGCCGTCAGCAGATCGGACTCGACGAACGGCAGAATGAACTGACCGATGTACTCGAGGAACTGACTGTGCTCGACCCCTCCAACAATCACGAACAGTGACGCGAAGAACATGAGCAGGCTGATCTCCACCTCCTGCATGTGGTCGTCAATGTGATCTAGCCCCTTGCCGATGAAGAGCAGGACCGTGAGGCCCAGCACCGCCACGACCCAAGGCTCCCAGTGCAGCTGACGGTGGACGATAAACAGGACAACCATCAGGCCGAGGACGCCAATGGAGGCCCACCATGTGTGTGGATCAGCCAGCTCCTCTTGCTTGGAGAAGTCCGGGGTAGCCGCCTTGACGGCCAGCTCCTTCTTGAAGAGCCAAGGCAGCATGAACAGAACCAAGAGCCACGCAACCAGCACGATGGGGCCCATGTGGATGAAGAACGTGTTGAAGCCTATGTCCGCAGCCGAGCCGATCATGATGTTCGGAGGGTCACCGACCAGCGTCGCGACGCCTCCGGTGTCCGCCAGCAGCGCAGCAGATAGCAGGAACGGAATAGGAGACACCTTCAACGAGCGCGCGATGAGCACGATCAGCGGGCCGAAGATGACGACCGTGGTCACGTTGTCGAGCAACAAAGACAGCACCGTAACCGCGGAGCCCAGCAGCGCGATCAGCATGAATTGCCGACCTCGGCTCAGGTCGGCCATGGTGTACGCGATTTTCTGGAAGCCCCCCGTGGGGATCATGATCGACACGATCGTCATCATCGCGCCGAGCAGGAAAACAACGTTCCAGTCGATCGCCTCCAGCGCCAGCTCAGGGTCGTAGAAGCCCATGATCTGGCCGACGATCACCATGGTCGCTCCACCGGCCAACGCGAACTTCGTGCGATGGAAGCCGTGCACTCCCTCGGTGAAGATACCGAGGAACGACACCACGAGAATGATCCCCGATACGGCCATCGGGGTGTTCCAGACTAGGGTTTCCATTGCTTGTCCTTAGAGGGGCGACTGGATCGCCCGTGCGCGGGGGGAACCACACCGAACCGATGCCTGACAGGGGCTCGCATCGTCGGCGTGGGTCTAGGGGACCTAATCGGATCCCATGGGACTCACGTCGGCGAATCTATCAGCTAGGCGGGTCGCCAACAATCACCCGCCAGACTCCGTGCGGGGAGGTCCAGGGAAGGGACCTCGATACGAACAACGGGAGGCGTCGGATGGGGCCCTAAAAAGGCTCCAGCGAAAACACCGGCGCCGGGATCTACCAGTTGGACTGGGCCCCGTCCACGATACGCTGCACGAGCAGCTCGATGGCCTCTGAACGGCCCTCGAGTTCGGGAGCGCCCTCCGCAAACTCGCCCTGAGCCGCGAGGCTGCTCGACTCCCACAGGATGACGTTTTCCACAAGGTCGATGATCTCCACAGACACGGCGATGCTCACCTGCCGCTGAACCACCTGTGCGGCCTGGCCCGCGGCTCCTGCCGTGTAATTTGGGGTCACCACGTCGAACCGGGTGATGGAGCCGCGGACCACGGCGTCGGCGATGTCGGCCCCTGCCGTGCGAATGCCCAGGGCGCTCGGGAGGTTGGTGAGGAGCTGATCGTACAGCTCAGCGGAGAGCTCGAAGCGATTCGTCTGGTTCTCGAACAGCTCGATTGCGATCGTGCGGATGTGCTCGGGGGGAAAGGAGCCGGCGCGAAACGAGTAGTTACACGACGCTCCCGAGAGCGCGAGAAGGAGCCCCACGCTCACCTTCACGCCGGCCCTCAGACTCACGGTGGCGACGCTCACCGCGTCGGATCCCAGATCACGGGATCGAAGGGCTCATGGCTCTCCAGCGATTCCCGCATGATGGTCAGCTCCCGAAAGGCGGTCAGGTTACGATACGTCGCCTCTACCGGATAACGGTTGTCGCCCTCGATGGCCACCTCGACACGCTGCACGACGTGGCCGTCCTCCAGCAGCTCCGACGAGCGCAGCTGCCCATCCAATGACTCGTAGTGAAGCTCGGTGCCGTCCGCATAGGTGTAGCGCAACCTCAGTGCGTCCCCTTCGAGCCGGTCACCACCCACCAGGCGCACGCCATGAGGGCGAACGATGCCCAACGTGGCCCACATCAGGTCGGTCGGCGGCAAGATATCGTCTCTGGCTCCCGGAGAAAGGCGTAGCTCCCCGTCGATGAGCACGGCGCTAATCACCGTCTCGAGATCGTCGGTGAAGAGGTCCAGCCGAGCCCGGTAGGGCGGCTCGACACGCGCGACCCCACGACCTCGATGGCGCTGACGGGCTTCGTTGAGCCTCCACGCGAACTCGATCTGGAGCGGCTCCTCGAGCCGTGTGTCCCGCTCTAGGCCCGTCGCCGCGCCGCCGGCATCGGGCGCCGGCCCGATGACCGCGAGGCGTCCACCCCCGCACCCGAGAACGAGAGCGGTGAGGGCGAGGGCGATGGGAAGCCTCGACGCGGAAGCGGGGCGGATGGGAGCCGGCATGGAGGACGTGCTACCCCTTCCAGGTTGCGGCGGTTCGTCCGTACCTTCGTGGGTGTCCGCTGAGAAACCCGTTTTGTTGGCCTCCGACGTCCACCTGGGGGCGGTCCGCTCCGGGCGGGAGCGGACGTTTCTCGCTTGGCTGGAGCACGCGGCCACCGCTGCATCCTCGATCATCTTGAACGGCGACCTGTTCGACTTCTGGTTTGAGTACCGCCGAGGCACGACCCAAGGACACGATGATGTGCTCGGGGTGCTCCGACGAATCGTCGACAGCGGCGTGCCGGTGACCCTCATGGGAGGCAATCATGATTGGTGGGGAGGGCGCTACCTCGAGGAGGAGATCGGGATCGAGTTCCTTCAGGATCCGGTCACCCGTGAAATCGCGGGCAAGCGCACGTACCTGGCGCACGGCGACGGCATCGGAAAAGGTGATCTCCGCTACCATGTGCTTCGCGCGGTCCTGCGCGGCCGAGCCACGCGGTGGGCGTTCGGCATGCTCCCTCCGGCAGCCGGCGACCGCATCGCCAGAAGCGTCTCGCGCACAGCGCACAAATGGGACGAATGGGGAGACCGGCAGGAGTCTCGCGCACAAGCGCTCGAGGCGTGGGCCGAGTCCCAGCTGAAAGCGAACAGGGAACTCGAGCTGATCGTCCTGGGTCACACGCACCGGCCGCACATTCGTGAAGTGACCTCCGGCCAATGGTACGTGAACTCGGGGGACTGGGTGCTCCACCGCAGCTACGTGACGCTCGCGATCGGCAGAGAGCCGGTGCTGAGCGAATGGAATGGAGCCCCAGGATGAGACGCCTCCTGCGGGTGCGCGATGCGGTCGGCGTCGGCCTGATGGTCCTCGTACTCGCGGCCCTCGCTGGTGACACCGCCGCTCAGGTGGCGACCGAGCAGCCCGTTGCGCAGATGCCGCTCCGGCCCCTGGGCGTCTCACCGACCGGCGCGTTTCTGAGATCAGCGCTGGTCCCCGGATGGGGCCACGCGGCGATCGGTGCGTACGGGAGGGGCGGCTTCTACATCGCCCTCGAGTCGGTCACCGCGTACACGTTCTTACGCACCAGGCGAAGGCTATCGGAAGCCCGTGAGCGAGCCGCATTTCGGGAGGGTACCGTGCGGGCGGACCTGGCCCGCGAGGGCATCACGGAGCCGCAGGAGATCGAGGATCGTCTCAGTGAGGACGAAACCCTGAACAGTTTCCAAGATCTGGTCGATTCGAGGGAAGGTCAGCAGGAAGACCTGGTCGCATTCGGGCTCTTCCTCATCTTCCTTTCGGGCGCCGACGCTTATGTCTCGGCACACCTGGCCCGCTTCCCCGCACCCATCGAGCTGCAAGTGTCGCCCGTGGGCTCGGGACGAGCCGAGGTCGCGATCAGCATTCCTCTCCCGAATCTCCGCTAGCCACGGCCCCGAGCGCCTCACACCCACGAGGCGGGAAACTGCTCCCTGTACCGTGCGATCGCTTCGGCGGTGCCGCAAACGTACAGAGCGTCGCCCGCCTGGAGGCGAAACGCCGGAGGGAAGGTCACCAGCACCTCTCCGGCCCGCTCCACCGCCACGGCCGTGCACCCGGTTCGCTCACGGATTCGTTCGTTCACCGGGTTCTTCCCCTCGAGGCGGCCCACCTCCAATCGGGCAAGTTTGATACGAGGCTGCAGCGAGACGGTCTCGCCGAGCACGTGATGCGCGAGCACCTGACCCACTACCTGGCTCAGAGAGAGGGCGAAGTCGGCTCCCGCGCGTACGGCCCTCGCCACGTTCTCCGCCAGCTGGACTCCCGCGACGATTGGCAGGTCTGGTGCGTGGTCCCGGAGCACCGTGGCGGCGAACACCGCGGCGGCGTCCGTCTCCAACGCAAGGAGCGCGACGCGCGCCTCCTCGGTCGGCAGGCGATCAAGTAGATCGGGGTGTGAGAAGTCACCGATGAGGTCGACCTGTTCGCCCTCCTGGGGTGCGACCGAAACAACGTGTTCGTCGACCGCACGCAAGATCTCGACGATCTTGTCCGCGACGGCACTGGATCCGATCACCAAGATGGGGCCCTCCTTACGGATCGGCCGCGCCATCACTGCCAGGTTCTCGACGCTGTCGGGCGTGCCCACCGCGACCAGGATCGTACCGATCGGGATGGTCTCGTTCGGCGCGGGGGGAAGGTCCAGGCGCCCCTCCCGCCAACGCCCCACGACGTGGGCGCCGGTGCGTGTCCGCAGCCTTGTCTCGGCGAGCGATCGCTCCGCCAGCGGGCTACCCTCGTGAACACGCAGCTCTACGACTTCGAGGACGCTCCGCAGGGGCCGGAACCCCGTGACCAGCGGACCGATGTTCGCGCTTGCGCGGGAGCTGAGCGCCGCCGCCAGAACGTGAGTAGGCGCGAACGTCGCGTCGGTTCCGACAGAGAGTAGCGCGGACCGGCGATGGGGGTCCGTGATCAAGGCAATGATCTGTCCCTCGAAGCCCAGTTCGCGGGCGCTGAGCGCGAGAAGGACGTTGCCTTCGTCCCCTCCGTTTAGGACCAGCGTGCGCGCGCGGGCGAGAGGCGTGAGGTCGAGCTCTTGCTCGGAGAAGCGCGCGTGGACCACGCGCCGCCCTCGCTCGCGCAAGCGCCTTGCCACCACCTCGTCCTCCTCGAGCACGAGGTAGGGCATGCCACGAAGAATAAGCTCGTCCAGTAGGGACTCGATCGCCGGCCCGTATCCGTAGAGCACGACACCGCCGTCGACGTCCGGCAGGGTGGGCGGCCCCTGTCGCGCGGCCGGGGGTTCGCGGCCAAACTTATCCGGGAGTAACGCGCCGACACCTACGCCGGCCTCCAGGCGCGTCGCTCCACCCTGCAGGAGCATTGCGCAGCCCTTGAGACCGAGGGACGTGACGAGATTGAGGAGGAACGCGGTGAAAATCAGGACCGAGAAGACGGACGAGTCGATCGCGCCCTGCGCGAGCGCCAGGGCGGCGAGGATGAAGGCGAGCTCGGCGCGCCCGCACATGCCGACACCCACGGTCAGCGCCTCGCGACCGGTAAGTCCCAAGCGGAACGCCATGCCGCCGGCGCTCGCCACCTGACCCACGATCACCGCGCCGGTCAGCAGCAGCAGAAACGCCAGGTTCGCGCCGCTGATGTCGAAGGTGACCGAGAAGCCGAGCGAGATGAAGAAGATCGGACCGAGAAAGGAGTATGCGATTCCGTACGAGCGGTCCACGACGACCCTCACGAGGTTCGGGTGCGCGACCTTCTCCTCGAAGAAGAGTCCGGCCAGGTACGCACCCAGAATCATGTGGAGCCCGATCGCCTCCGCGAAGAGGCCCGCAGCGATCGCGACGAGGAGCACAAAGGTGAACCCCTTCCCGCCCTCGGACCGGAACGGGAGTGTGAGGCGTGGATAGACGAAGCGGCCCATGACTAAGGCCGCTCCGAAGAAGGCCACTACCTTGAGGAGCGTGAACACCACGTCGGATGCCTCGAACGAGCCGCCCGACAGCACCCCGACCAACACCCCGAAGAAGACGAGCGTGAGCAGGTCGTCGATTACGCAGCTCGCCACGGTCACGCGGGCCACGCGGGTGTCCGCCAGCCCAAGGTCCTTGAGCGACTTGAGGGTGATCACCACCGCGGTGGCGGTCATCGTGAGGCCCACGAACGTCGCTCCGACCGGGTCGAGCCCGAAAAGCGTCGCGACACCGAAGCTCACTCCGAACGGCACGATAGCGCCGACCACAGCGACGCCGAGTGAGCGTCGTAGCGCGTCGAGGAACTGGCGTGGCTGCGTCTCCAGGCCCGCGTGGAACATCAGGAAGAAGATGCCAATCTCGGCCAGGAGGGTGATCGCCTCGGATGGTTCGATCCAACCGAGCACCGCCGGCCCCACGAGCACGCCCACGATCAGCTCACCCATGATCGTCGGCATCCCCAGCGGCCTGAGCGTCACCGCGACCAGCCAGATGCTGGCCAAGAGAATCAGGAGGTCGAAGCCGATTTCGTTCATGAGATCACGTCGTGGAGGGCCTGCGGCAGCATCGCTGTGGGGCTACCGGCATGTCTGTTCGGCGAACGAGCCTCATCCTGGCGTGAGGGACAGCCGTGTAGGCCTCGGCACGTCAGAGCCCGGCGAAGCGACCGTTGATCAAGAAATGCACCCAGATGCTGAGCGCGTATCCCAGCATGATGGCCGGTGTCCACTTTAGATGGCTAAAGAAGTATATATCCCACGGGCCTGACCCATTAGCGCGATGCCGGCAGCAGAACCAACGGATAGCATGCTCCCGCCAACGCCAACCGTAAGGGTGACAAGAAGCCACTGGTTGAGATCCATCTCTGGACTCATCTGCAGGATCCCGACCATCACGGGAATGTTGTCAATGATGGAAGAGAGGAAGCCGACCAAGACGTTCGCCGTAGTCGGGCCGAGCCCCAGATAAAGGTATTGCGATGCCACGGCGAGATATCCGATGAAACCAAGCCCGCCGACGCACATGATGACGCCGAAGAAGAAGATCAGCGTATCCCACTCGATACGAGCAAGCTCTCGATAGCTATCGAACGCCTGAGTATCGCCAATCTCGCCGTAACCGGCTCGATCCGGCGCTGCGGACACATGCGTTCGTTTCAGGTGATCGCCGAAGATCTTGAGGTAGGCGAGGCCCGTCATCATGCCGAGGAATGGTGGCAGGTGTAGGAAGTGTTCGAACGAGATCGCGGTCGCCTTCGTGCACACGAAGAGGAAGATGATGACCTTCGAGCCCCGCTTCATGGCGACTTCACCGGAGTCATCGATCGCCGGAGTCTCCCGCGGGACAGCGAAGGACATGATTACCGCGGGCACGAGGTAGTTCACCACGGAGGGTACGAGGAGCGCAAAGAATGTCTGGAATTCGACCATCCCGCTCTGCCATACCATCAACGTGGTAATGTCACCAAACGGGCTGAACGCTCCCCCGGCGTTCGCAGCCACCACAACGTTGACACAGCCGATGGCGGTGAAGCTGCGATTGTGTTTTCCTACCGCGAGGACGATAGCGCACATCACCAACGCGGCCGTGAGGTTGTCGATAATAGGAGACAGCAAGAACGTCATGCCCCCCGTGGTCCAAAACAGGCGTCTGTACCCGTATCGTTGATGGAGCAGCCAGGCTCGCAATGCTTCGAATATGTTCCGCTCACTCATCGCATTGACGTAGGTCATCGCGACGAGCAGGAACAAGAACACCTCCACGAACTCAACCACAAAGACCGTCACAGCTGCTTCCGCCGCGTGAATCAGGTCGTGGCTGGCGTACTCATAACCCACTAGCGCCCAGATGAGGCCGGCCGCGAGCAACATGGGCTTGGACTTCCTAAGGTGTGTGAATTCCTCCACCGTCACGAAGACGTAGGCTATCGCGAATAGCATAACCGCAACGATGCCGACCCAGTCCCCAACCAGGTCCAACGCGCCAGCTTCCACGAGTTCTTTTCCTTAGGATCGCGATTTCGCGAGGACGAGAGTCAATAGGAATGCGACGCTGTTCCCCAAGCCGATCGCTGCCCGACGCTCAGGACAACCGGACAGTTCCCTTCATATCACCGAGGCCGGCAGCCTCCAGCTCCGCCGCCATCTCCGCGCGGCGTCTAGCGGCCCTGGCCTCCGGCAGCTCCCCTGGGACGAGAAGAACCCGAGCGCCGGCCTGACGAACCACTTGTCTGCCCACGCTCCCGAGCACAGCGCCCGGGAAGAACCCTCTGCCATGGGTGCCCATCACCACCAAGGCATCCTCCCTGTTCCCGCCCGCGTCGAGAATCTCTTGGTAGGGTATTCCGGTTCGCACCCGACAGGCTACCTCCGTGGCTCCCTCTTCACGAAGCTCTTGAGCTAGCTCCTCCAACCGGGTTTCGGCCGAGCTCATCCCTTCCTTGAACTCCGTTGGCGTCACGTGGAGGAGCGTGAGAAACGGTCCGCCATCCCGGACGAGCGCCCGTAGCCAGGGCAGGGCTCTCTTCGCGGCATCGGAGAAGTCCGTGGGATAAACCACGTGCTTGGGAAGACCCGATTCACGACTTTCCAACGCCGCGTCGTCCTCTTGGTTCGGTTCGATCCTCTGGAGAAGCACAGGACGGCCAACTCTCCCCACGACGTCCCACGCGACGCTACCGATGAAGGCGTCGCGGATCCGCGTGTGACCCCGGGACCCGACAAATACGACATCAGGACCCATGGCTTCCACCGCCTTCACCACTTCTGCCAAGGGCTCGCCGGTCCGAACGTCGACGGTGACCGAGAATCCGACGTCTCCTAGTTGGTCCGCCAGGTCGTTCAGCCGGCTACGGAGTTTCTCTAAACGGGTCAGCGACTCGGACGTGCGACCACTGAAGGGCTTTGCCACGTGGACGGCACAAGCTCTCGGGTTCCGAATTCTTGTAGGCCAGGAAGGGCCGACATGAGAGCCTCCGTGCCCGGCGATAGATCCATGGCCACCAATACCTTCTCAAACATCTGCCCTCCGTCGCTTATGTTGTGATCCTGCGCAACAGCTACGATCCGACTTCCCATGTTAGCGTCTGAGAGTGGTGTGCGCTGTCGGGGGTTACCCTACCGCGCCGTCGAGGAGCGGGGAGAGGAGCCCCGTGGCGGAACACGAGATTCAGCGCGGAACAGATCGCCATGGAGCTCGCCCTGACTGGATGGCGCAAGCAGGAGATACTCACTCTGACGTGGGTGCTGGATGCGGAAGCTGGCGGGAACGTGTGGGAATCGAACCCACCCACCCGGGTTTTAGCCGGGCTGCGCGGTTTTGAAGACCGCCGGAGACACCAGTCCCCCTCCGCCCCCTCATTAGCTGTGGGTCGTAGCCCCGCTGCTCTTCCGCGGCTCGACACGACCGGCCGGAGGATAGGCCACGCCCCGGGAGCCGCCAAGGGCCGAACGCTTCACTCTAGGCGCGCCACTCCTCGGTCAGCGCGTCGAACTCGGCAACCAAACGGAGTCGTTGCTCGGCCATGCGGTCCCTTCCGCGACTGCGCCGCCTAGCGCGAACAAAGACCCTGAAGTCTTCCCTCACCGTCGTCTGACGGTCTTGCCAGGCGATCATCGCCAGACCCGTGAGCGGGAGTACAAGGAGCACAAGGAGCGCGGGTCGGGTGCCCGCCGCCAGCCACGTGCTACCCACCAGGAGGCCGAGCCAAAGGGGGAAGCCCACGATCGCCGTGCCTACCTTGTACGTCGCGACCTGATCCAGCTCGGGGTGAAATCGCGGGAGTGCCCACTGGGAGAGCCTGAGCGGAACGAACCAGAGTGCATGCCCAGCCAGCGCGACCGGAAAGACTAGGGTCAACAGGCACAACTGTCTCAGCGAGTAGGCGAGCACCCTGCCCAGCCGGTAGCGCTTCGGGACGTCCCCTTCCCTTGCTCCGAAAAGGGTGAGCAGCCGCATGTAGCGGCGCACGTCTGCGCTTAGGGAGGCGAAGCGTTCCGGGTCGGTGGCACGCAGCCGGCGCACGCCTGATGCGAAGCTGTGCAGCCTGGGTAGGCGTTCGGCCATCGGCTCGCGCTCCCGCCACTGAGCCAGCTTCTTCTGGCGAGCGTAGAGGCGCTCCGCCACGTCGACGAGCTCTTGGTCTTCCGGATGGTCGAAGTTGAGCGTGAGTTCCTCAAGGCCCTTCTGGATGACTGCTGTGAGCGTGCGACCGGCTTCCCTTTCGTCCTTCTCGTAGCCCTCGCGGAACTGCGCGACATCTATGGGCTCGCCGAAGGCCGCGATGGCGCGGCCGCGGAAGGCCGTCTTGCGGACGTAGGTCAGTCCCACCGGCTGGATGCGTAGGCCCAGCTGCCAATCGCTCCGCTCCTCTGCCATGAGCGCGATGCGGGCCGCACCGGTCCTGAGCGGCGACATCGACGGCTCGGAATGACTTCGTCCCTCCGGATACATCTGTATGGCTCCGCCCTCACGTAGCGCCTCGATCGCCGCGTCGAAGGTGCGGTCATTGAGGTGCATGAGCTCCGGTTGATCTTGCTTGCGATAGACCGGCAGCCCACCCAGGACTCGGAGCAGCGAACCCGTCAAAGCCTGCTCAAACAATGGGGCCTTCGCCAGCGGACGCGTCGCTCGGCCAGCGGTGTGAAAGATGACGAGCGGGTCCACAAGTGAATTCGGATGATTGGCCGCGACTAGCACGGGGCCCTCGGGCACCGTCGGGCCCGTCCGCTCCACGTCATAAAAGAGCGCCACGGCCCATCCCACCAACTTCGTGATGATCCGCGGTAGCATGGACTCCTCGTTGATCGTATTCCTCGGTGCGAACATACTGAGCCTGTCGACCCGATCGAAACCCGCCATCCCCACGGCGAACGAGTCATGGCTCAGAAGCGCAATCCTGGCACGCCGCTCGAGCTCGCCTGGCTCGACGACCTTTCGCGGCGCCTGGTTGACTCCGACGGTCGCGCGCCGGAACTCGCGGCGCACGCTCCCCCGTCCGGCGGCCGCGCTGAAGACCTGCTACTCGCCGTCGAACTCCTCGATCTCACGGCGCTGAATGCTTCGGACACGGACGAAACGGTTCGCCGGCTGTGCGCCCAAGCTCTCACGCCGATTCCGGAGGACCTGGTCGCCGCGAAAGGGGCCCTCCGCAGGCCTATCGAGGTCGCCGCGGTCTGTATATACGACCGCTTCGTTCCAGTCGCCCGCGCATCGCTCGGGGGTCACTCGATACGAACGGCGGCCGTGACCGCCGGATTTCCGTGGCCCCACTCGAAGCTGGAGCAGCGCCTCGAGGAGGTTCGCGCAACGGTCGCCGCCGGAGCCGATGAAGTGGACCTCGTGATCGACCGCCGACTCGCTACTGCTGAGGCTTGGGAGGCGCTCTACCGCGAGGTGCGCCTTCTGCGCGAAGCCTGCGGCCCAGCGCGACTCAAGGCGATCTTGGCCGCAGGAGATCTGGGGTCGCTCGCGACCGTGGGCCAGGCGGGCCTAATCTGCTGCATGGCCGGAGTCGACTTCATCAAGACGTCCACGGGACGCGAGGGCGTGAACGCGACCCTCCCGATCGGT
>Ga0114996_10008358_pt1 | contig 11536 bp, 9 predicted proteins | sample ArcticOcean_MG_C_4_FD_87039 | JGI IMG/M metagenome (GOLD analysis project Ga0114996, IMG submission 87039) | Marine microbial communities from western Arctic Ocean - ArcticOcean_MG_CB4_134 | ecosystem: Environmental > Aquatic > Marine > Oceanic | place: Arctic Ocean: Canada Basin | collected... | reverse complement strand
TCGACCGGCACCACGAAATCGTCGAAGCGGGATCACCGGTCGAGGTGCATTTGCTCGGCCGCGATCTACGGGTCGCCGATCTGGTCGTGATCGGCAGCCACTGTATCGGGCTCGACTATCTGCTCGGCCGAATGCATGAAGAGGGACTGACCGTCAAGTTCCTCGCCGTTGGCAGCACCGCCGGACTCGAAGCCGCCAAGCGAGGCGAATGCGATTTGGCTGGTGTTCATCTGCTCGACCCACAGAGCGGACTCTACAACCGGCCGTTTCTCACGTCGGAGTTATCGCTCATTCCTGGCTACGGACGACGACAGGGAGTCGTCTTTCGCCCAGGCGATTCGCGGTTCGAGGGATTCAACGCGAGCGCGGCCATTGTATCAGTGAAAAACGACCCGACCTGTATGATGATCAACCGCAACCAAGGCAGCGGCACGCGAATCTTGCTCGATCAGCACCTGGCCGGCGCTCGTCCGACGGGCTACGCCGTGCAGTCCCGCAATCACAACGCGGTGGCCGCCGCGGTGGCTCAAAGCCGCGCTGATTGGGGCGTCGCGATCGAGTCGGCGGCGGAGCGATTGAAGTTAGGTTTTCTACCGCTCGCCGACGAGCAGTTCGATCTCGTGGTGCCCAAGAGCAGGCTCTCTCGCCCCGCGGTGAAGCGGATGGTCGAGTTGCTAGAGGACGCGACGGTTCGTGAAAATCTGACGCGATTGGGGTTTCGGGCTGTAGCGAATTAGCTGGAAACCAATGGCTTCTTGGTTGAGGTTAAACAAGGAAATGGCTTGCCTTATACTAACACATGTGTTATAATTAACCATGATCGAGGTTGTCGAGTACGAAGACGAACGTGGGAAGCATCCGTTTGCGGCTTGGTTTGCAACGCTCAATACTCCGGCGGCACTCAAGGTGCGAACGGCGATTGCTCGGATGGAGAATGGGAACTTCTCTAACGTAAAATCAATCGGCGAGGGCGTCAGCGAGACCAAGATTAACTTTGGCCCGGGATACCGAGTTTATTTTGCCAAGGACGGTGCGACGCTTGTGATCCTGCTTGGTGGCGGAACCAAGAAACGGCAAAGCCGCGACATTGAAAACGCGAAACGTCATTGGAGTGATTACAAGCTAAGGAAGAAAAAAAGGAGTTAGAGCCATGGCTTTGACAAGACAATTCACTGAGACGATCAAGCAGCGCGCAGAAAAAGACCCAGAGTTTCGCATTGGTCTTTTAACCGAAGCCGCCGAGTGCTTTCTCAACGGTGAAATGGCGACCGGCAAGACTCTGCTCCGCGACTACGTGAACGCGACGATCGGATTTCAGGAACTTGGCAAGCTGGTCGAGAAGCGTCCCGAAAGCCTGATGCGGATGCTTAGCGACAAAGGCAACCCTCGCGCGGAGAATCTTTCGCTGGTCATTGGTTCGCTTCGAGAACATGAAGGCATCGACCTTCGAGTGGAAGCATACCGTTGACGGACCGCGCGATTCACGGGAACTGAGGCGCGGGGCACACTTACGATGCCATCGTCAGAATCTCGCCGCGGCCGCCTTCGAGGAGGTCGCCGTTGTAGAGGTCGACCATGCCGCTTCGTACGCGCTCGGGCACATCGAAATCAAGTTGTGCGAGTTGAGCAAAGACCACCGCCAGCATCTCTGGGCGATATCGACACGCCCGACGAAATGTCGGTAACATCGGCGGTGGATCAGGTCCCAACAGCCCGATGGTGCCACGTCGCATACCAGCACCGTGGCGAATACCGGCTTCGCCAAAGGTCAGCACCGTGCCAGCCAGCATGTTCATGCCGGCTACGTCGCCGATTGATCCGCCGATGACGACCATGCCGCGTCGCATCGTGTGGCCGATCTCATTGCCGGCGTTGCCGCCGACCAACAGCGTGCCGCCGGTCATGCCGCGAGCGCTGCCACGATAGGCGGCACCGATCAGATGGCCGGCGTTGCCACGGACATGAATCAGCCCGCCGTGCATCTCGCCGCCGACCCAATCGCCAGCATTGCCCGAGATGTGAATCTCTCCGCCGGTCATTTCCGATCCTATGTGCCGGCCGGCGTCGCCTTCGACGCGAACGGTGCCCTCACTCATGTGGGCGCCGATCCAATGCACGCCCGACAGATCGCCTTGAAAGATCATCTCGCCGTCGGCCGGATCGCCGGAGAGATCGAAAAACTCCGCCAGCGGCAGCTTGCGATTGCCGTGAAAGATCTCGAACTTTTCGGTTTCCGCGATCGGTTTGTCGCGTACCACTTCAGGCGTCAGCCCCTCGATTTCGACAGGCACCGAAGTTTCGCCGCGATATTGTAAAGTGAGTGGCATAGCGGGGCTTAAGTGAATTCGGTACAGATTGGAACGTGTTGATAGAAGGCCGCAGTATAACGGGCCAGTCGGTCGTGTGGTAGGATGACGCGCTCGTATTCGGCACGTCGTCAGGCGTGCGGAATTTGGTAACCACATTGATTTAGCGTCCGTGTTTACACGGACGATCGGCACCGGCTTCCCTTCCGCCGGTCGAACCTACTCACGTCAGAAAGTTTCTCCTCGATGAAACGTGGCGGAATCATCTTGTGCGGCGGCAAGAGCACACGCATGGGCCTGCCCAAGGCAACGCTACCACTAGGCGACGAATTAATGCTCCAGTGTGTCGTCCGGCTGTTGGGCGAGGCGGTCGAACAGATCGTCGTCGTGGCCGCGCCGGAGCAGGACGTGCCAACTTTGCCGTCAGAGGTGCTGCTGGTCCGAGATCATCGCGAGGGTCGGGGGCCGCTCGAAGGGCTGTCGGCCGGGTTGGAAGCGCTCGACGGGCAGGTCGACGCGGCGTACATCACCGGTTGCGATGTGCCGCTGCTGGTGCCGGCGTTTGTGTCACGACTGTTCCAGTTGCTAGGCGAACATCAGATCGCGGTGCCGTATGTCGACGGCTATCACCAATCGCTGTCAGCGGTTTATCGAACGGACGTTCTCCACACGGTTCGTGAATTACTCGCGGCGGATCGCATGCGACCTTTTTTCCTGTTCGAGAGCGTATCGACTCTTGTGGTCGAAGAAAACGAATTGCGAGAAGTCGACCCGACGCTCAATACTTTGAGAAATCTCAACCAGAAAGAAGATTATCTGGCGGTGCTCGACGAATTGGGACTTGATCTCCCCGAGACGGTCAAACGAAAGTTGCGCTGACGAGCAAACAATACAAGCACGAAGCGCTCGTATTATTCTTGAATCGCCCTCGAACCTACTCCGCAAAATAGTTCAGCGTGTAGTAACCAACGTTATGCCACAGCGGTCCACCTTCGGCGGATCGTACACCGGCCATGTGAAGTTCGTGGATGCGACCTTCATGTAACTTGTCAACGACCAGCCGAACGCTCAGGCCGTTGCCAGCGACTTTCGCCGACTTGATAGTCCCCTTGGCAGAGTCAACCACCGGGCTGCCATAGCTGGCTTGATAAATATAGTCGTAGCTGCTCATTGTGTACGACTTCACATCGCCGGCCGTCTTGGGATCAACCGGTTTGGTGAAAGTCAGCAGAAACCCGTCCTTGGTGACTTTCATTTCATGCACTTCAAAAGGCACCTTGCCGGTCCAATCGAGCCGCTCTAGCGAGAATGGTTTCGAGCCGCGCGATCCCCAACCGCGATTGGTTCCGCCGATGAACATCGAGCCATCCTTGAGCGTCATCGCCAGCGTGCCGGAGCCGACGCCACTGATGAACGGAAAACATGCGCCCTGATAGTGTCCGCGAACTTTCTCCATGCAGACCCGCATGACGGTGCTGTGGGTTTGATCCCCAACGAACATCTGTCCTTTGAACGGACCAAACTTGCCGGTCGTGTCGCAGGTAACGCCACTGGCCGATTGGCCCATCTTCTTGTAGGGAAACTTGATCGCCGGCGGTTCGAGCTCGGGAATCTTCTTTGCCTCGACCATGATTCGGCTACCGCTCTTGGGCGATTTTGGCATCGGACCGATCGCGTCGGTCAGTTTGTAATACTTGTTGCCCGACGGGTTTCCTTGAAACGAACCCGGTTTGAGCCACTTCAGAAAACAAGTGCCATTCCAGGGGCCTTGATTATCGGTATAGAACATGTCGCCCGCGGTATTCTGGCCGATGCCGCCGGGACTGCGGATGCCGCTACATGTGGGAACCGTCTTGCCGTCGGCCGAGACCCGCATGCACCAACCGCGAAAAGGACTGTTCTCAGCGGCTCCGCCACTGCCGGTCAGACAGAGCACGACCCCGATATTTCCTTTGGGGTCGAACTTCGAACCGAAGGCGTATTCGTGATAGTCGCCGTTGATCCCCCAGAAATCGCTGACCGTCTCGAATAGATCGCCACGACCATCGCCCGAGGTGTCTTTGATCCGCGTGACCTCGCATCGCTGTGTGGCATAGAGCCAACCGTCTCGGGCCGCGAGCCCAAGGACTTCGTGCAAGCCATCCGCATAGCGACTGAACGTCGATTCGGTCGCTGGGTTAGCAGCCAGTGGGTTGTCGACCATGTAGATGTCACCACGTCGCGACGAGACAGCCAGCTTGCCGTCGGGCATCAACTCGATGCCACCGACTTCGAGGACGACGCCTTTGGGAATCGTGTAGGGCAGCAGTTTGTAATAGTCGCTCTGTTTCGGCTTCGGCGGATCCGCGGCTTGCGATGCGGCGGTCAGCAACACGGCGATCGATAACGTGGCGAGGATAAAGACTTTGTTCACGGCAAGACCTCTGGGAGGATGAATGTTGTTTCGTTTGGATCAGCACCGGTTACCAGTCATACGTCTGCACGATTTTACTCGACGCGGCCGCCGGGATCGGCACGAGCAATTCGGCCGAACTGCCCGACTTGCGGACGATCGGTTTGGCGGATGCTTCGATCTTAACTTTCCACGAACCATCAACACGGAACCAACCATCGGCGGCCGGCTCGATCGTGCTGCCGACTGCGGCGCGATAATAAAGGTTCTTCGTTGGCTTCGACGAACTGACCGTGATGGTTCTCACGATCGCCGAAGAAGCGCCTTGCGTTGACGCATTGGGAAAGTCCTCGATTCGGGCCAAGCCAAAGTCGTACATAAACGTCGGTCGTCGGTCGTCGGTCACCCGATAGCCGCGAAACTTGAATCCCAGTTTGCGAGAACTTTCGGTGGGCCAAGCCGTTTCGGGCGTCTCAAGCACGGCGAAGCTGGCCCCGGTGGCCAACTTCTTGACATTCGTCCCCTTGGGCCCCTGATATCCCTGACCACGACCGTTCCAGTGACGCGAGGGGTCAATGAACGCCCCCTTCCAGATCAAAGCCAGCCGCATATTCTGAGCGTCGAAGGCCAAATTCAACCCCTCCGGATATCCGACCCCGATCGCCCGAGGACCGGCACCGGTGATAAAGTTGCGATAGATCACCGCCTCGTCCCGCGGGATCAGATCCACAGCGACCAACTGGATTCCAACCGGCGTGCGGGCCTTGGTGCCGTCCGACAAGAAGGCCCAGATCGATTCGATCTGTTTCGTTGTGCTGCCGCCGAGAATGTCCTTGTAGAACGTATTACCATCTGGCCAAGCTGTTGGCATGCGCGTCCCTGGCCGAAACGCGGCCGGGTTGAGCATATAGCGGTGGTACCAATCGTGATTGAGCCGCTTGGTCATCAATTGCAGGTTGATCGCTTGAATCCCGGTTCCTTTGAAGCGCCCAAAGTTGTGGCACTTCACGCATCCCAGCACCTTGTTGCCCGTCATGTGGCGCCCCGTTGCCTTGAGGTCGGCGGCGGCGACTTTGATCTCTGGCACCTTCACCGGTTCGATCTTATCGACCGCGGCAAACGCACCGGCCAAATGACCGATATTCGCCTCGCCAAACGCCGGCATCCGCACCGGCATATAAGGCCGAACTCGTTCGCCCGTCTTCAGCACATGGGCAAGCCACATCGGCGTCAGCTTGGCACCGACACCGCTGATATGAGGCGGCAACCGACCTTCGTCGCCCATTTCTTTGATCATGGCGAGGAACAGTTCGTTACGTTCGGTCTCGACGCCGCCCTTCTTGTCGCGCTCGTGGCAGGCATAACAGTTGAGCGAGGTTAGGGTTTCCGAGATGACGCCCGCCGGGGTCGCGGCGATCTTCCCAGCCTTGACTTGGCCAATCGCGGCCGACAGTGTCTGACGCTGGCGATCACTGAGCGAATAATGTGGCGTATTTTTTCCGGCGGTGACATTGAGGCAGCCACCGGCTGCGGCGAGTTGAGCTAGCGGCTTCGCCTTGATCGTCGAGGCGATCCGCTGACCCTTTTGTTCCAGTTGGTGACACGACGCGCAGCCAAGACTGCCGAACAGTGCCTTTCCCTTGGCGGACAAATCGACATCGAGTGAGAACGGCTGCTCGCCGATTCGCGCTTTGCTTTCGGTCGGACCATCTTTGGACGGGAAGAGTGCTCCGGCCAAATCTTGCTTGGCAATTCCGGGGCCTTCAAACTGTATGGACAGCGAACCTTCTCCGCTCCCTTGGAAGTAGTCGATTCGTATCGGGAGCATGCCCTTGGGCAACCAATATCGACCAGTTCTTTCCGAGACGCCGTGAACACCGTCGTGATTGATCGCACGCTTGTTGTCGAGCCAAAGTTTGCTGCCGTCGTCGCTGCTCATGTAGAACTTGTAGATTGCCCGTTCGGGAACCCGCAAGAAACCTTCGAATCGCAATCCGAAACCGTTGCTACGCTGTTTCGGCTTGACGCTGATCTCGGTGGCGCGACCGATCGCCTTGGGCGTTAGCTTCGAGAAGTCCGGAACACGCCCCCAGTTGCCTTCGTAATACTTGTAATTCACGTTCGCCGGCGGCGCGAGATCGCGAAGCAAATAACCGGCGATGTCTCGGGCCTCGGATCCTCGGAGGTTCATGTGTGGCATGCGGCCCGACGGACGCACCGCCAGCGGATCACCGAGAAATGTGGCGAGACTGGTCCACGAGTATTTCCTGGGTAGATCGCCCAGCGGTACGGAAGTCGCCAGCGATTTCGCACCCTTGTGCTGAGAACCATGACACGCCACGCAGCCGATCTGGTGAAATAGCTCTTCGCCCCTGAGGACCGTACCGGGGTTAGGAATGTCGTCCTCGACCCTGCCGGTCGAGGCGAGAAAATGAACAAGCGATTCGACGGTCGCCTTGCGCTCGGCAGCCGGCATCCTGGCGAGCAGATTTGGCATCGTCGTGCCAGGTTTCTCGGCATGAGGGTCGGCCAGGAAACGTCGGAGATATTGTGGGCGAACTCGACTGCCCACGGCGGTGAGAATCGGTGCCTGTTTGGGCCGGATCCCCGTCGTCTTGGCGTCGGCCGCATGGCACGACGTGCAGTTAAGCTCGCCGATCAAAAGTCGCCCACCGCTGGCTGCATCGGACTTGGCGTCAGCATGAAACCGAGCGAACCCCGGCACGACGGGCGCTGCTGCCGCCGTGTTGATCGTCGTGTTAATCAATGCCAAGCCGAGCAGCGTCAGCGTAGGGAATCTCCGTGGGCGCATCGTCATCGGGTACTTCTCCGAGAGTTACGAAATCGCGGTAGGGGTTTCCTTGCCCAGTCACTCGCTTTAGAGCGTGTGAGTTATCGTGGGGCAGGATTGTATCCTGTCATTTCCCTGAATAACTGGCAGGTTGCAAACCTGCCCCACACTTATTTCTTCGCCGCGGCCTTGGTGCCACGCAGCACGAAATCGTCCCAGTCGCCCGTGTCGTCGAACGACCCCAGCCCGACACGACCCCAGACGAAGGTCTTATCTTTGGCGATCATGACGGGTGTCTTCATGTCGTCGTAGTAGATCTCGATCGTGCCGTCGTCGACTTTGCGGACGATCTTCACGTTGTGCCACTTGGTGTCCCAATTGGTGCCCTTGGTCGTTTTGAGTGAGATCTTTTTGCGCGCTTTGCCGTTGACGATGAAGATCTGGTTGGCGTGATTGTCGGTCTTCTTGCCGAGATGCACGTAGTAGAAATGTCCCGGATCCTGATAGCCAAAGAACAGGCAACAGTCGCGATGACCATAGTCCTTGTGCGTGCTGAGTACTTTGGTGGTCAGCACAAAATCGCCGACGCTCGCGTCCTTGACCAATGAGATATTGAGGGGGCTGCGGTGCGGCGGCCTGTACTTGCTGTTCTTGTGCTGGCTATAGACATTGCCCTTGTCAGTCTTCTTGACCTTCCAGGCTTTCGTGTCGGTCGGCTCCCATTTGTCCGCACCCTTTTCGAAGTTATCTTGATGAACGACCGGCAGCTCCTTCTCAGCGGCCAGCGTCGGGCCGACAAAGCAAGTGAGCATCAGCAACATCGAAAGCGACAGGCGAATCATCATGGGGAGATCTCCGGCAAGGGGTGGGATAATTTCGTGAACCCAGCACGCAATAGGTGACGCGCTCGGGCTCGGGCTATTATACTCGCCGCGCCGCTCAAGACACCCCTTCGCCCAGCGCCTCTCGCAGGACCTTTTCAGCCGCCTCGCCCGAGAGCGGAACCTCCGCGTGGGCGGGTGAATAGACCATAATCGGCTCGAAAAACGGGGTTTCCAGGGCCGCCACGATCAAATCCCCCGTCGATAGCGTGGCCCGGCCCGCGCGAGATGTCAGATCCAACTGAATCAGCCCGAGACCGTCGTATGCCCGATAAACCACCTCCGTGCAGACCAACCGGTCGCTACGGGCAAAGTCAAAATCGAAGTCGTACGACTTGCCTTCGTGAAACAGGCCGCGGCAAAGCGCCTCGGCGATCTGCTCTTGGGAAAGTTGCGGACGGATCACGACAATCGAATCAGAGTGCAGCGGCGAATCGATTGACCGAATGCGAACCCCGTCTTTCATTGCTTCGAGAACCCGGCGCGAGTCGGGGAGAGCATCGCTAGAGAGTTTGTCCCAGCGTGGCTGAACATGTTCGTGCTGGTCTACGCCCATCGCCGCGAGTTCGTCCGCCGAGCCCAGATAAAGTGCTGCGTGCGGCCAGTAGCCAGGGAGAAAATAGTTCGTGACCGCGTATTCTTTGCGAACCACCAACACATCGCCCGGCTGGAGTACGTCGCGCAGATGATCGTGGATCGCCGGAGGCAAACCGGGATCGTGATCTCTCTTCACATACAGATCGGCCATCATACTGGAGCCGAGTTTCTGAATCCCGTAGAGCGCGCGGCCAAAGACACCGTGCTTGATTCGACTGACTGCGCGGCTGGCCCGCATGGCAACGCGGGCCTTCGCATACCGAGCCGGTGAAATGCGTATCCGATCGATCAATTGTTCGATCACGGCCAGACAGGGTGCCAGCTCGTCGCGCGAGCCGATCTCGTGAAGCATCGCTACGTTGCGGTCGAAGTAGTCGGTCGCGTGATGCAGATGCCATGCGTTGCGGGGATTGGTCAGCGACTTCTGCACCCGATCGTACGTGCCAGCCGGAATGCCAAAATGCGGCTCCGGCTCGTTCAGCTTCAGGCGCACCGTTTTGTACTGGCCAAAGGTGTCTCGCAAGAATCGAGCCGCATCAACCAGCAACAATGCCCCGGCAAAGGCGGGTAGAAACGCCTCGCCGTGAAGTTCCTCGGGCAACTCGTCATCGTGACGCAGCCCATCGACCAATTCCAACAGCGCACAGCGGGACTGCCAGTAAGAAATCAACAGTTGCCGGGTCCGGGTATCTTCCTCGGGCGAAAAATATCCCCGCTCGTCGACCGAGATCGCCTCTTTGAGTGCCAGCGCCGCGGCCTTGAGTTCCGCAAAGTATCCGGCCAGATGAGCGACGGTTCGAGCGGCGGCGGTAATCTGTCGAGGAGTCATGGGCCGCGGCAACTACTCGCTCTTTTCTGCGCCCTCGGCGGCGACCACTGCCAAGCGAAGCTGATGCAGGATGTTGCTGAGCATCGCGATTTCTTCGGCGGTGCGATTACCCTCGGTCTTTTCCTCGAGCATTTGCAGCAAGTCGACAAAATGCGTCGCCTGAGGAATGTCGGTCATCGCCTGCCCGGTGGACGGGTGCGGTATCTGGCCTAGACAGATCATTGCCTGCGTAGCGAGCGTGGTGATCAACACAGGCAGCGTCGCCGGCGGTATCTCCACGTCCTGCGTCTCTGCGGCGGCATCGGAGGCTTGTTGCGATTGCTCTTGCTGGAGAGCCTCTTTTTCTTGCTCGACCTGACTTTTCCAGTCTTCGTCGACAATGATTTTCGGTTTGTCTTCTTCGCTCATGGCGGTTGGCTCCGGTGTGTTGCCCTACGGCGATTCGACTTCGGCTTGGCGCTCGCCGCGTTCGCTGCGTCGCTCGACGGCTGCGGCGATGAATCCTTGGAACAGCGGTTGGGCTTTGGTCGGTTTCGATTTGAACTCGGGGTGGAACTGTACCGCGACGAACCACGGATGGTCGGGCAACTCGATGATCTCGACCAGCGAGCCATCGGGACTGGTTCCGGCGATCAGCGCCCCGTGGGCGGTGAACTGTTGACGATAGACGTTGTTGAACTCGTAACGATGCCGGTGTCGCTCGGAGATTTCGACCGATTCATAACAAGCGGCCGACCGGCTCTCTTCGTCGAGTTTGGCATCTTGTGCCCCCAGTCGCATCGTGCCGCCCTTTTCGATGATTGACTGCTGTTCGTCCAGCAGACAGATCACCGGATGGGGCGTATCGGTCACGAACTCGGTCGAGTGTGCCGCATCGAGCCCGACCACACTGCGGCCAAATTCGATCACGGCGCACTGCATGCCCAAACAGATGCCGAAGAAGGGGATCTCTCGCTCACGAGCAAAACGGATCGCTTCGACTTTGCCTTCGATTCCCCGCTCGCCAAAACCACCGGGGACCAACAGCCCGTCAACGCCCGCTAGAAGCCGCTCGGGGCCTTCGCGTTCGAGCACTTCGCTCTGAATCTTTTGGATACAAATCTGAGCTCGATTGGCGATGCCCGCGTGGTCGAGCGCTTCGTAGATCGACTTATAAGCGTCCGAGTGTTCGGCGTACTTGCCGACCACGGCGATATTCACGGCATGGTCAGGATTGCGCAGCCGATGCAGCAGATCGTGCCATTGTTCCAGATCCAATTCACCCAACGGCAAACCGAGCTTCTTGCAGATTTGCTCGTCCAACCGGTTCTCGACCAGACTGATCGGCACCTCGTAGATCGAGAAGTCCTTGTCTTTCTCTTCGATTACGGCCTCGATCGGCACGTTGCAGAACAGCGCGATCTTTTCACGATCACTATGGGCGAGCGAGCGTTCCGTCCGACAGATCAGAATGTCGGGCTGGATACCGATTTGGCGAAGCTGTCCGACGGAGTGTTGCGTCGGCTTGGTTTTCAACTCGCCGGCGGCCTTGAGATAAGGGACCAACGTCAGGTGCATGTAGAGGCAGTTTTCTTTGCCCACATCGAGCGCGAACTGACGAATCGCCTCGAGGAACGGCTGGCTTTCAATGTCACCGACCGTGCCGCCGATCTCGGTGATCACGACATCGACGTCGTCGGTCGCCAACTTGTGAATCACGCTCTTGATCTCGTCGGTGATGTGGGGAATCACCTGAACGGT
>Ga0114996_10008355_pt1 | contig 11538 bp, 8 predicted proteins | sample ArcticOcean_MG_C_4_FD_87039 | JGI IMG/M metagenome (GOLD analysis project Ga0114996, IMG submission 87039) | Marine microbial communities from western Arctic Ocean - ArcticOcean_MG_CB4_134 | ecosystem: Environmental > Aquatic > Marine > Oceanic | place: Arctic Ocean: Canada Basin | collected... | reverse complement strand
TTGCAACAGTAGCTTTTCCTATTCTGCGAGGAGGTTCATTAATAATTCGTAGTAGAGCGACTGTATCGTGTGGATTGTTGACGACCCGCAGGTAGGCCAGGGCATCCTTGATTTCTTTGCGATTGTAGAAACTCTCGCCCCCCACTATCTTGTAGGGGATGCTAAGTCTCCGGAACTCTTCTTCGAAATGGCGAGACTGAAAGTTGGTTCTGTACAATACGCCTACTGTTTTCTTTTCGTTTTCACGCAGATAGCTGTAAATTTTGTAGGAAACATAAAGAGCCTCTGTGCGGGCATCTCCCGCTACGAACAGAGAAATAGGTGCCCCCTTTGCATGTTCTGTCCACAAGGCCTTTTCACGTCGCCGAGTATTATTTGAGATAAGTGCCGAGGCGGCATCCAATATGATCTGGGAAGAACGGTAGTTCTGCTCAAGGCGGATGATGCGGGCCCCCGGAAAGTCCTGCTCGAATCTCAATATATTTGATACATCTGCACCTCTGAAAGCATAAATAGACTGATCCTCGTCACCCACCGCAGTGACGTTATTATGGTATTGGGTGAGAGAGGTTAGTAAATCGTGTTGAGGAGCGTTAGTGTCTTGGTATTCATCAACAAGAACGTAGCGGAATAGGGCCCCGTATCGTTTTCCTATTTTTGGGTTCTCGAGAAGCTTCACTCCATTCAGAATCAAGTCGTCAAAATCCATAGCGTTGGCCCGCTTCAGGTGCTTTTGATAGGTTTTGTAGATTTCAAGAAGGGATGATTGCTTAGATGAGTCGAAGTTGCCGTATGCTAGGTTCTCGAGAGAGCGCCCAGAATTTTTGGAGCGGCTCACAATAGACTGGGCCATCCGAATGGAGAGACCTTCTGAAGCTACTCCAAGTTCTTGATATACAGACCGGTAGACTCGTCGCTGGTCGAGTGAGTCACAGATGGCGAAATCGTTCCCGTAGCCTACCAGCTGAGCATGTCGGCGCAGGAGGCGAGCGGCGAGGGAGTGGAAAGTTGAAATCAGAGGTGTAGCAGAAATGTCTCCTGTGAGTAGGGCAACCCGACCCCGCATTTCTTCAGCTGCCTTATTAGTAAAGGTTACGGCCAGAATGTTTTCGGGAGAAACACCAATCTGGTCTATGAGGTAGCCGATTTTGTGGGTAATAGTTCTGGTTTTGCCACTGCCTGCTCCTGCAATTATGAGCAGTGGTCCTTGATGATGATAAACAGCCTGCTGCTGTTTATCATTGAGGTTGTTGAATGTTGGGCTGCTAGCTCCTCGGTTCTTTCTTTCCACCGGTCCTAGGCTACCATGGCATCCTGGGGGGAGCTACCGTGATCAGCTGCTCGGGGGCCTCTAATCCGTCGGCTGCAGGAATCCCAAAGGCTACCCAGGATTCCAGCTTACAGTCCTACACTCAGATCTCGATTCAGTTGATGCCGTGTAAGGGGAGGAAGCCAGCCTAGCAGGGGCACTCGGTTGCCGTATGTCCTCCGGGTTCGATAAACCACACAGTTTCTCTTACCTGGCGTTTGCCCGATCTCGAAACTCTCCAATCCCAGCGTCGGAATCGTTGTGGGTCGACTTATACAGTCGGACAAGATAACCGCTGCTGGTAGCGGCATGTGGAGAGCCCTTCAGATTCGCTCCCCGAGCAAAGGCCTCCATAGCTGGGGTTAGTCGGTTTTCTTTCCAATTGCACATGCCAATGTAGTAGTAAGCTTCTCCACTCATGTTTCTGTCTCGTGTATTGTCAAGCACTCTTTGGTAATTGACTGTCGACCTGGCCCAGTTCTGACTTTCGTAGTCGTTACGCCCTAGCAGAAGATAAGAAATTGATCTTTCCCTCGATACAAACTTCCCCCAGTCAGCTGCAGAAACGTTTTCACTCCTACTCATCGCGGACAAGGTGGAGAGGGTTTTCCTGGAATAGTTTGCCGCCTGTCTCCATTGTTCAGCTCGAGCTGCCTGAGATCGGAAGTCAATGACATATTGGAGTGCTTGGGCAGGTTCTAACGTATCTATTGCCTTGGCGCCCCAATCCCGATATTTTGAATTTTCTCCAAGTTTTTGGTAGGAATTGGCCAAAATAAGTGTTAGGCCGGGTGCAGGATTGGTGGCGTAAGTTTTTTCACAATACGGAGCGGCGAGGCCGTACTTTCCAGCAGAATAAGCGGAGTAACACAACTGTGTAATGAGGTTGGTATTGGCATCGTTAGGTCGTAATTCCAGGAGCGTTATTCCCGCCTCGAGGACCTTCGCGTGTTCTCCATTTTTGATCTGCTCCTGCAAGGCTTTACCGTACTCTCCAATAGCATATTGAACCAGGGAGAGCTTTGGGTTAGCCTCGATGAAAGCCAGCATGCAAGCCTGCTTGACTGAAGCGTCCGCTATTACGGAACATTTCTGGTAAGCATCGTATTGCTCACGGGTATAATCGATGGTTTGAGCGGTAAGTGGTGCCGTCATCATGACAGCGACGATAACTAGCCCAAATTTAGGGACTAAATTCCAGAATTTCATGTCTTCTCAAGACCTCCTCACCTTTTTCTCATATAGTCGGGCGTTTATGCGAACTCAGGAAAACTCTTTCGACGTACTGAACAGGGACCGCCTCGAAAAGTCAAGCACAGGTAAGGTCCGAAGTATAGTTTGTCGGGGCGATTCTTTCCAGTGTGCCCCAAGGATACCTTGCAAGACATTCTGAGTGGAGGATACAGAAATCTCTCATGACCAAGCTAGATCTGGTGTTTCAGCGAGTAGAAATTAAGGAAATCGAGCATAAGGATCGGACTTTTTCCATGCGGTCCAATGCCTCTTCCTCTCCCGTTCTTGTGAAGTCGATCTGCCGCCATGGGGTACTTGCACCTTTGACCCTGCAGTCGACCGGGGAGGACGGGTATCGTATTGTTTGCGGCTTTCGTCGTTACCGCGTTGCGAGAGATTTGGCCATCAGGGAAATTCCCGCGAGAATTGTTGGAGACATAAACCCCCGAGAGTTATTCGAGATGGCTATTGGAGAGAACATGTGGGGTGAAACTCTGTCCGATTTTGAAAAAGGGACAGTCGTAGCTAAGCTCTGCAAGCATTTCGGAGTCAGTCAGGAAGAAATTGTTAGGGATTATCTGGGATTGCTCGGTATAAGGCAGGACAGGTTCCACTGTTCCCGCTATCTTGCAATAGCAAGACTGCCGGAGGAATTGCGAGATCGGCTGGATTTGATCTCGATAAATATCGCCTTAGCACTTGCGCGTTGGCCGTCAAAAGAGAGATTTGTTTATATGCAGGTGTTGGAATGTTTCCGAACTACTCGTAGCCAGCAGAGAGAATTGCTGCAGGTTTTGGATGATTTGAGAGAGAGGTCATCAAGGGAATTGGGACACGAATGGAATTTGGAAAAATTGTGGAAGTCCAGTGGCTGTGCGGATTTGGTTGAGAGTCAGAAATCTAATAGCAGCTTGTTGGTTGAAGAGATTTTGACAAGGCTGCAGAAACTAAATCGTCCTGAGCTTGAGGCGATGAGAAAAAATTACCAACGTGAGGTTGCGGGATTGAAGGTCCCCAGTGGAGTAAATTTCCATCCACCCAACTTCTTTGAGGGAGACAAAATAGATGTTCGCTTCTCAATGACCGGATCCGCCCAACTTGAGAGCATTGCCCGTGAACTGCTGCGCATCTCTCGCCAGCCAGGCCTGAGAAGCATCTTTGAGTTGCTCTGACTGAGCTACTCTGGTAAGTCATTGAATACGAATGATTGTTTATCGACCTGACCAGATTTTTATTGAAGAAGCCGTGCGTGATTGTCAATTAACGCGGACGGTATTGGGAAAACTCCCAGAGGTCGAGGTTGTTCATATCCGAGATTCTCGAGAACTCCGCAAATCTCCACGGAGACGAGAACTACCCATTCCCACAGGTAAGCGCTCTCTCCTGATTGCTAAACACCAGGGAACCTTTTTTAAGCCGTGCCCGGCCAGTCAGGCACAAGGGGGGCATCGGAACGTTTGTTGCAATTATTTCGTAGTCAATCTGGCTAGTAACTGCCATATGGAATGCAGTTATTGTTACCTGCAAACTCATCTCAATTTTCCCTTGATGGTCGTCTATGCAAACATCGATGATCTTTTGGAGGAATTGTCAGATGTGCTGCGAGAAAATAAACAGAGCTTTTACAGGATTGGCACCGGAGAACTTGCTGATAGTCTGGCACTTGATCCTCTGACTGAGAGCAGTCGCCCTCTTGTCGAGTTTTTTGCACAACAGAGTAATGCTGTTTTGGAATTCAAGACAAAATCCGATTGTGTTGAGCATCTTCTGGAACTTCCCCACGAAGGGAGAACTGTTGTGAGCTGGTCCATGAACACTCGCCATATTCAGTCTCAGGAAGAACATAAAACAGCTACCATAGACGAGAGACTGATGGCAGCGGAGAGGTGTATAGCAGCGGGGTACCGAGTAGCGTTCCACTTTGATCCGCTCGTGTATTACTTGGGCTGGGAGTGCGATTATGAGGACCTTATCAGAGAGGTTTTGGTCCGCTTCCCTTCTTCATCTCTAGCTTGGGTTTCAGTCGGTGCTTTAAGGATGACATCTGATCTCCGCAGGACAATTCTTCGCCGCTTTCCGGGGAGCACTTTACCCACTGGTGAGTTGGTGCCCTGTCCTGACGGGAAGCTACGGTATACGAAATCGATTCGCCGGGCCATGTACGAACGAGTTTTTGGTTGGATCCGCCAGTATGGACCCTCTGATCTTCGTGTTTATGCCTGCATGGAGAGGCCTGAGGTGTGGAGTCGTATTTTCGGCTCAGCCCCACTCACCGATATAGAGATCGGAGATTCGATCACAGCCAGTTTCCAATGAAAACCACTTCCAGCAGGAGGCCGGTATCGGTAACTGAGGACTGGGCCGACTTGGCCCTCGGTTAGTCTACTGCAGCCAGACGTAACCCGTTCAAGGTTATTTCAGCCCGACTGGCCAACCAGGTGCGGGGAAATTTTTCTAGGTAAAGGGTGAAGCCCCTTGTCTCTCCGGGACCAATCGGAGGTGTGTAGCGTCCGGGACGAATTGGAGTCCGTATCGTTCCAAAAACTGGTTCGTTTGCATTGAAAAGAGTAAGTTCCACCTCTACTACATCCAGTGGTCTTTCGCTGTTATTGGTCACAGCCCCAGCAAAAATAACGGTCCGTTTTCCGCTGAAGCTCTTACCCATTTTGATGTTGCTCTCTATTGGGATAAGAGGTGAATAGCGCAAAAAATCATTCTCCTGAGCACGGGAGACTCCTCTGAGTGGCTCGGGTTTCTCCTGAGCATTTTGATTAAGGTAAATAACTATGCCCAGGCTCGCCCCGAAAAGGCCGCCAGTGAGCAAAAGTATCTTCAGATGAAGACCCGAAGTTGTTAGTCGAGTTGCCTCAAACATGATATCGGACTATTTTCTTGGTGACTCGGAGAACGTGTTAGTGCTTACGGTTGCAGGAATGAGGAACAATGTACTTGCCCCGTTAACCCTGCCTTGGCCTAGTAAACAAGAGATTTTGATAGAATGCAAAATTGATCATAGGACCACTCGCACAATGATAAATATTTTTCAGGTTCTGACAAACCGATTCTCGGTGATAATACCGTTGCTGGTGCTCCTTGCCCATCTAAATACAATTTACGCTCAGCTGCAGCCTTCGGATGTTCGCAAAAAGGCTCTTCTAAACGGCATGGAGGTTTTTTTCCTGCCTCCTGGAGAACCGGGAACGGTCCATTTTGGTCTAATGATTAAAAATGGCGCCGCATTTGATCCTTTGGAAAAAGGGGGTACGACGAACCTTATGGTCCAGATGCTCCTGCGGGGTGATACGACTCGCAGGAATGCAACTTTGCTGGATAGAGATCTTGGTGAGATGGGCGCCCATATAGAAGCTCGGGTGGAATGGGATGCTATTTTCTTCACAGGCTATTCTAGGACAGCCCATCTTACTGATGCTCTCACGGCTCTGGCAGAAAGAATCGTGCGCCCGAAACTCAGCTTAGAGGTGCTAGAGCAGGAGAAAAAACGCGTAGTTGAATTCCTGAACGGGGCCAATAATATCAATCGGGCCACACAGGAAATTCTTCGCAGAGAAGTTTTCCAAGGTAATCCCTACGGTCGGTCGATAGAAGGGACCTTTGAGACGCTTGAAAGAATTACTCTGACCGACATAAAGATTCAGTACAGAAGATTGCTCATGCCCAATAACGCTCAACTGGCGGTATCATACACTGACGCCGACAATCGACTATTTCTAGAGATGGGACGACCCTGGGGTGGGTGGGTTCGGTCAGATAGTATGCCCTTCACTTTTCGTCAAGCCCGGCCTCCTGTAGGTCGCCGGGTCATTCTCATCGATACACCGGGAACCGAGACAGTCCTACGATTTGGGGCCACAGCTGCGGCCATGGGTAACCGAGAGTGTTATGCACTCGAGGTTTTGGAGCAGTACTTAACTCTCAGCATGACCGACTGGTCGCAGGAGGTTGAGGATTCCACCCAAATCAGAGGTTCTGCAGGGTTTAAGGCCATGCAGATGCCCGGTCTCTTCCAGGTCAACCTCCAAGTTCCAAATCGAGAATTGGGTGCCTATATGAGGAAAGTCGAACAATCTTTAGGCCGGTTGAGGAGCGATGAGATTGACCTAGATCTTTACAAAGAAGCAAAAGAATTGGCGTTTCTCCAGTTCAAGCAGCCTTTTGGTCTGCCACAAGGAAGGATAGCTGAAATCTTAGGTGCCAACCTTTATGGCATGGGGCTCAGCCACATAATGCATTACGGGCTCAGGTTGGACCGTGTCCACCCTCGGCATATGGGTAGTGCAGCCCGAGAGTTTCTCTCCGCTGAAAGCCTACTTCTTGTCAGTGCTGGCCCAGCACAGGAAATAGAGCCGGTTCTACGGCTATTTGGACCCGTTGAGATCTTGAAATAGACCCTCTTCCTGCAATATACTGAAGTCTAAGCTGGTGCATGAGATCAGTGGGCCTAGGCCCACTTTTTTGTTTTATGGATAATGAAAACGTTGGAGAGAGCATACGGCGGTTGCTTGAGGGTGCCGTGGAGGGTGACGGATATGAGCTTGTATGCGTTCAGTTCTTAGCCCGGGAAAGTGCTTCAGTGTTGAGGATTTATATTGATAAGGATGGTGGGGTTGGCATTTCAGATTGTCAGCGTGTAAGCAGGAAGGTCAGTACTTTGCTTGATGTAGAAGATTTGATTCCGAACCGCTATACCTTGGAGGTCTCCTCGCCGGGCCTTGAGAGGCCTCTATGCAAGGCTAGTGATTATGAGAGATTTGCGGGTCAGGAGATAAAGATTAGGACCTCTCAAAAAGTGGATGAACGGCACAATTTCTGTGGAATGTTACAGGGAATAGCCAGAGAGGTTATTTCGATAGAGTGTGACAGTCAAATACACCGGATCCCTATTGACCTGGTTGCCAGAGCTAACCTGGTTTGCCAATTTTGAAGCACAAATTAATTGAGGAAGAAAACTGAACAATGGCAAATGCATTGAGCCAGACGATCGAACAAATCAGTCGTGAAAAGGGGATCGAGCCACAGCTAATCCGAGAAGCCTTGGAGGACGCAATGGCTGCAGCTGCAGGCCGATTCTTGAAAACTGAGGAAGACCTGCATGGGAGATTCGATCCAGAGACCGGGTTGATTGAGGTGTTTGCAGTTAAGAAGATTGTTGAAACGGTTGAGGATGATACTACCGAGATGTCTCTTGCCGAGGCGCTGGATGTGGATGAAACTTTTCAGGTCGGGGAGTATATCGAACTGCCGAAGCCAACTCTGGAGCTAGGGCGAATAGCCGCCCAAACTGCCAAACAGGTTATCACGCAAAAGGTCAGGGAGGCGGAGCGTGAAATTGTATTTGAGGAATTCTCTAGCCAGGTCGGCCAGATTGTAAACGGGCTAGTAAGGCGCCTTGAGGGTAGAGATCTGATACTAGATATAGGGAGAACTGAGGCGATCCTGCCACTCCCGGAGCAATCTCGTGACGAGATGTATAAGCCGGGGGACCGTGTTCGCGCAGTCATCATAAAGGTGCACAGGCTTTCTAAGGGGCCTCAACTCGTCGTTTCGAGAGCTGACCCCAGTTTGCTGGTCCGTCTGTTTGAGTCAGAGATTCCAGAAGTCTATGACGGAACCGTAGTTATCAAAAACGTTGTCCGGGAAGGTGGGGAGCGCGCCAAGGTGGCTGTTTCCAGTACGGACAACATGGTTGATCCTGTAGGTGCATGTGTGGGCATGAAAGGCAGTCGCATAAATGCAGTGATCAGGGATCTGAGGGGGGAGAAAATCGACATTATCCAGTATTCGGACGACATCGTCGAATATACAAATAATGCTCTCAATCCAGCCAAAATTTCTAAGGTTCTAATCGCGGATCCGGTTGCTCAGATACTCGAGGTCGTTGTGCCTGAAGACCAACTCTCTCTCGCAATTGGCAAGAAAGGTCAAAACGTCCGCCTGGCCTCTAAGCTCTTGGGTTGGGAGATCAACATCAAGAGTGAGGCGGACAAGAAGCTCGAGATTCTCCTTCAGATGGAGAAACTGTCAGGGCTGGAAACGGGACTTCTGATCAAAGAAATTGATGGTATTGGTGAGAAAACAAAGGAGCGGTTGCTCGAGGTTGGTGTCAGAACAGCGGAAAAGTTGCTAGCCGCCTCTATAGAGGAATTGCAGGAAATTCCAGGTCTTGGGTTGAAAATGGTTGAGAAGCTTCGCGCAGTCGTGGAGAAAGCTTACTTGTCTCAGGAGGCTGTAGAGTCTACAGGATCTGGGGCGAGTGTTGCCGAAGAGCTTTCTGCCGATTTACCTGGTGAAATTGGCGAGGCTCCAACAAAGCAAGAGGTGGATTAAAAGTGAGTGGAATAGAAGAAGCGGTCGAGGCAGAAGAGGTTAAACTGGACGCTGTGGCGCCCATCAAGGTTAGCGATCTCTCCTCTGAGTTCGACCTTCTAGATACGTATGTGATTTCTGAGTTGAAGAAAATTGGGGTGTGGGTTGTCTCTTCAAATACTGCGGTAGACCAGGACATCGCCAATCGAATCCGCCGCCGCCTGCAGCTCCAGGTCGAGCGTCAGCAGGAAGAGGAAATGCGGGCTAAGAAAACCAAGGAGAAGAAGAGCAAGGGAGCCCCTTCGAAACCGCGGACAGCCAGGAAAAAGACGATCAGGCAGATGGGTAAGGCGCAGGCGCGCAAGAGGTTGGTCGTAAGTGCTGAAGATACGGCTTCGATTCTTACTGGGGGCACTGGTTCGCTGAAGCCCCGAAAGGGTAAAGCCCACTATAGAGGTTTGAGCGATCAAGGGGTTGCTTTGACGGCCGATCTGACAGAGGTGTCTATAGACGATGCGCCAATAATACAAAAAGTAGAAGCCAGTGTGACTGCTGATATTCTTGAGAAAGCGTTGGCTGCAGATGAACTCAAGGAAGCTCTTGGAGGGGCGAAAGCGCCGAGTCCAGAGCAATTAGGGGCTTTTAAGGCTGAGGTTGCAGCGATGCAGGCTGCCAGCAAGGCTGCGCGTAAGGAGACTGAAGAGCGGAAATCTGAAGCTGCCAGCAAGGCTGAGTCAATTCTCACAGCCCCCCCCAGGGAGCTCGGTATTATCGAGACCCCAGAACCCATATCTAGCGAGTCCATCGATGTTCTCGGTATTGGAGAGTCAGATGCTACTTCTGCAACCGCATCTGTCGAAGCCACTGAGGGAAAACCGCCAGTCGGCATAACTTTGCCGGAGAATGTTACGATACGCGAATTGAGCAAGAGGATGGGCGTTAAGAGTAAAGACATACTTAGTCAACTGATTAGTAGAGGAGTGATGGCTGCAAACATCAATTTGACGCTGGATAAGGAGGTCGTGGAAGAAGTTTGCCTAGCTCTGAATTTCATCCCAAACTTTGTGTCTTTTGAAGAATCGATAGTCGAAGAACAATTGCACGACGAGAAGCCAGAAGATCTGCAACCACGCGCACCCATTGTTACGGTCATGGGGCACGTAGACCATGGGAAAACGTCGCTGTTGGATGCGATCCGCAAAACTCGAGTAGCAGCTGGAGAAGCTGGCGGGATCACGCAGCATATAGGTGCGTATCACGTCGAGTCCGGAGGGAAAAGAATCGTTTTCATTGATACTCCGGGACATGCGGCTTTTACAAGAATGAGGGCCAGGGGTGCTGAGGTGACCGATATTGTTGTTCTGGTAGTAGCCGCAGATGATGGCGTGATGCCTCAAACCAAAGAAGCAATAGATCATGCGCGAGAAGCTGATGTTCCTATTATCGTGGCGATTAATAAGATCGACAAATCCGGCTCCGATCCGCAACGGGCCAAGCAGCAGCTATCAGAACACCAGCTTATAGCTGAGGATTGGGGTGGCGAAACGGTTATGGTGGAGGTCTCAGCCATTCAGGGGACGAATCTAGATACCTTGTTGGAGATGATTCTGCTCTCAGCTGAAATGCGCGAACTGAAAGCTAACCCTAATCGATCCGCTTCTGGTGTAGTTCTGGAGGCGCGTCTAGATAAAGGTCGTGGAGCTGTGGCTAGTCTAATAGTACAGCATGGCACGCTGAAGGTCGGCGATCCCTTCATTGCTGGAATGTCGATGGGGAAAATCCGAGCGATGTTTGATGATAAAGGAAAGTCCATAGCAAAGGCTGGTCCGAGTAGTGCAATTGAAATCCTTGGACTAAACGGGGTCCCTTTGGCCGGGGATTCGTTTCAAGTACTGGATGACTCGGGTCGTGCCAAGCAGATTATTGAACAACGCAGGCAGCAAAAGAAGGAGCGGGAGCGAGTGCAACTTTCCAAAGTCAGCCTGGATGATCTTTATGCCCAAATGGAAGCAGGGAAGATCAAGGAGTTGGCTGTGGTGGTGAAGGCTGACACTCAGGGATCTGCTGAGGTTTTGGTAGATAGTATCTCAGAGCTGGGGAACGAAAAAGTGAAGATTCGAGCCGTCCATAGCGGTGTAGGAGCTATTTCCGAAAGTGACGTATTATTGGCGGCCACCTCCAAGGGTATTGTGATTGGATTCAACGTTCGGCCCGAACAAAATGCCAAAGCTATGGCGGAGAAAGAGGGGGTGGATCTTCGCTTACATACCGTCATCTACGAATTGACTCAAGAAATCGAGAAAGCTCTTGTGGGATTACTCGACCCGACCTTTACTGAGGTCCAGGATGGTAGTGCAGAAGTGCGCGATCTTTTCAAGGTCCCGAAGTTTGGAGTAATTGCCGGATGTTATGTGCAGGAGGGCTTTGTCCGGCGCAACTCAGACGTCCGCCTTCTGCGCGATCATGTTGTCATATACGAGGGTAAAATCGACTCCTTGCGACGCTTCAAAGACGATGCCACTGAAGTGAAGACGGGATACGAATGTGGGATCTCCCTTAGTAACTTCAAGGACGTAAAACCGGGTGATGTCATCGAGGCCTTCAGTCAGAAGGAAGTGGCGGGGAAATTTTAGATCAATCATCTGAACCCCACTCTTCCAGATTAGGCAAAG
>Ga0114996_10008354_pt1 | contig 11538 bp, 11 predicted proteins | sample ArcticOcean_MG_C_4_FD_87039 | JGI IMG/M metagenome (GOLD analysis project Ga0114996, IMG submission 87039) | Marine microbial communities from western Arctic Ocean - ArcticOcean_MG_CB4_134 | ecosystem: Environmental > Aquatic > Marine > Oceanic | place: Arctic Ocean: Canada Basin | collected... | reverse complement strand
GTAGATCTCGTCGGCGACGATGATGAGGTCGTGTCGGATGGCCAGGTCTGCGATGGCCCGGATGGCCTCCGGAGGTGTCACGGCCCCGGTCGGGTTGTTGGGGGATACCAGGACGAACATCCGTGTGCGCGGGGTGATGCGCGCTTCGATCTCCTTCACGTCTAGAGCGAAGTCGTCCCGCTCATAGGTGGGGACTGGGATCGGCGTGCCGCCACAGAGGCGGACCGCGGTGTCGTAGGTGGTGAAGCGAGGACTCGTGATGAGGACCTCGTCTCCGGGAGAACAGAAGCCGAGCATGGTGAGCATGATGGCTTCTTGGGCGCCGGCTGTGACCAGAATCTCGTCGGACCCGTAGTCGAGCCCGTATTGAGCGCTTAGGTCGGCGGCGATCGCCTCTCGAAGCGCCGGGATCCCGGTGGGGCCGGTGTAGTGGTGCTGGTTGGCGTCGAGCGCGGCCTTCGCGGCCTCCACGATGTGGACCGGTGTATGGAAGTCCGAGTCTCCTCGACCCAGGGCGATGACGTCAGTGAGGCCCGCGGCGATGCCCAGCATGCGGGTGCGGAAAGCGCCGTCCTCTTCGACGATACGAGGCGCCAGGCGTCCAGTCAGGAGGCTCATCCGTGCATCCTCCGTCCGCCTACGAACGTCGCAGCCACGTGCTCCAGCGCGCTCAGGTCCTCGTCCGGTCGGCCGTCCACTACGATGAGGTCGGCGGCCTTGCCCGCCTCCAGCGTACCCACGAGGTGGTCCATCTTCGAAAGCCGCGCCGCCCGGATCGTGATGGATGCGAGTGCATCCATGTTGTCGCTGCACACGCCCACCTTCACCATGTGGATGAGCTCGGGTGCGATCACGTCATGCTCGACTGCCGGGCTCCCTGCGTCGGTCCCGAAGACGATAGAGACCCCCGCGCGGGCAGCCTTCACCAGCCCCTCATAGCGGCCCGGGTCGGCCACGGCTTTCTGCCGTTCCTCGATCTTCCACTCCGGGATGCCGAAGCGGCGCGCGATCTCGGGCTGACTCTGCTGCACCAGAGGCGCGAAGGTCGTGACCACGGGGATCGCCTTCTCGACGAGAAGCGCCACCGTGGCGTCCGACATAGAGCCGCCGTGTTCGACGCTGTCGATCCCGAAGCGGGCGACCCGCTCGATGCACGCGTCGTAGGTGGCGTGCGCCGTGATCGGGAGGCCGTTCCGGTGCGCCTCGTCGATGACCGCGTGCAGCTCTTCGTCCGTGAATTCGAGCGTATCGTGACAGGCCATGATCTTGATGAGGTCGGCCCCGCCTTTGACCTGTTCTCGGACCGCCCGGCGCATCTCGTCCGCACCGCTGGCCTCCCGGCAGACCCAGTAGGTATGCCCACCCGTCTGGATGATGGCCGCGCCGCAGACCTTCAGCCGCGGACCGGGAAAGATTCCCTGCTCGATCGCCTGTTTGGAGAAGAGGTTCATCTCGTGGAACCCGAGGTCTCGCACCATGGTGACCCCGGCGCGCAGGCTCTTTAGCATGTTGCCGGCGGCCTTGAAGGCCGAGATCGGCTTGGGGTCGTCCATGGACTGGCGGGCGAGATCGTGGATCCCGTCCCAGTTCAGGTGCGCATGACTGTTGATGAGGCCCGGCATGAGGGTGCCACCGGTCTCCTCGACCGGAGCGGAGCCCGCCTTCAACTCAGTGCGGGCACCCACTGCCGCGATCTCCCCATCGCGCAGCTCTACGAAGCCATCGTCTATGACGTCGCCCGCCATGGTCAGCACCCGGCCTGTTAGTACGAGGTGCGGGGTCGGGAGGTCGAACATGGGCTTGGTGATCTTCTGATAGCGCCATGCGGCGGGTTCGGGCATGCTAGTGGCCTGTAGCAGATGGTTGTTGCGTGCCGAGAGCTTGCTCAGCAGGGAAGGGTGCGAGTTCCGAGAGGGTGGTGAATCTGGAAGCGGCTCGCCAGTTCCACGCCGTCCGGACCGACGAGCAGGGTATCGATGGTACGCCATCCGTCCAGGCCGGGGCGGTACACTCCGGGCTCGCAGGAGAAGACCATTCCAGGGGTGCTTGGCGTTGGGTCGCCGGGGGCGAGCCAGGGAGCTTCGTGCCCCTCGACACCCATCCCGTGGCCGATGCGGTGGCGGATGGCATCCCCCAGCCCGGCATCCCGGATGGCGTTGAGCGCGGCGTCGTTCACCCGGGCGCAGGACCAACCGTGCTCGAGCGCGTGGACGGTGGCGGCACCCGCCTCGGCCATGGCTTCCATGACCCGCAGTTGCTCAGGGTGGACGTCTCCCAGGACGAGGGTCACCCCGCTCTCCGCATGGTAGCCGCCCAGGCTACACCCGATCCCGGCCACGATGGGCTCACCGGGTAGCGGCGTGCGGGTCGTCACACTGCCGTGGGGCAGGGCGGCACGGGGGCCGGAATGGACCGAGGCAGTGATCCCCATCTTCGTGCCCAGGAACGCTTCAGAATGGGTCTCTGAAAGGATGGCCCTTACGTGGCCCGTGCAGTCGGCCATGAGGTCATCCTCCGTCCCGGACTGCTGGATGATGTCTCCGCCCGCTGCTAGTAGTCGCTCCAGGACTAGGTCGGCGAAGCGGGCCGCCTCCCGGATCAGTTCGAGCTCCGCGGCACCCTTCACGGCGCGCTCGGGCTTGGCGTGGTCGGTGAGGTCCAGCCGCTCCAGCATTGCCTGGGCCGGTGCCAGCAATTCGGCGCCTAGCGTGTCCACAGCCATCCGCCGCACACCCGCCTCCTCGATCATCCAGAGGACCGGCGGACGTTCCCCTGGGAATTCCTCGTACGTGCGCACCGCGACTCCGGGAACGTCCCTGGCGTTCTCGAGCTCGATGTGGGCCACCAGGAGGAGCGCTTCGCCGTCTACCGGGAGCCAGAGGCCCACGGGGCGCTCGTTCACGGAAAAGTGCCAGCCCGTCGCGTACGTCACGTTGCCGGCCGCGAGCAGCAGCAGTCCGTCCAGTCCTTCTGCCTGGGCCCGTTCGCGGAGTCGCCGGCGCACGTCTTCGTAGAAGGACGATGAAAGGGGTTTCACTGGAGGGGGCTTCAAAGCGTGGCGTCTTCCCACGGCCCTACCACGATGATCTCGGCTTCTACCCCCAGTTCCACGCCCAGCGCGCGTAGGTCTTCCAGCGCGTCGTTCTCCAGGGGGACGCCCACTGCGGACTTTCGGGCAACGCGCCGGGCTTCCTGCTCCCCGGGGATGAGGATCTCAGTGAACCCCGGCCGGAGAGCTCTGGACTTCATCATGGCCGCGAAGTCGTCCATCCGCTCTCGGAATTCGTCGAGTGGCATGAACCACTCGATGTCGATGGCGGTCAGGGTGTGGCTCACGTCCCACTTCGCCGGGTCGGCGTAGGGTGTGAGGCCGTACCCGCCACCACCGATCACACCTGTCAGTACATCGGTCATGAAGGCCAGGCCGTATCCCTTGTAGCTACCGATCCCGAGAAGGGGTCCGGCCATGGCGGCGTGCGGATCGTCCGTTTCGTCTCCATCGGGGGTCAACGCCCAGTCCAGAGGCATGGGGCGTCCCTCTTTGGCGTGCCACTGCATCATTCCCTTGCCGGCCGTGGTGAGGGCGATGTCGAGGACCGCGGGGAAGCCGAGCCCCGTCGGTACGGCGATGCCCCAGGGGTTCGTGCCCACGGCACCTTCCCGGCCACCCCACGGTGCCATTTCGGGCCCGGCATTCGTCATGGCAATCCCGATACACCCGACGTCCGAGGCCAGGGAGGCATGGACCGCACTCGAGCCGAAGTGCGTTGAATTTCGCACGACCACCTGCCCGATTCCGCAGACCTTCGCCTTCTCGATGGCCAGGTGCATGGCCCGGGTCGCCGCCACAGTACCGATCCCGTTGTGGGCGTCGACCAGCGCCAGGGCCGGGCTCTCTTTCACGAGCTCCCAGCGGGCGTTCGGGTCGACGAGCCTCTTCGCGAACCGCTCCTGGTAGCGCCTCAGTTTTTTCACCCCCTGGCCGTGGCCGGGGTGGAAGCGGAGCTCCGAGAACACGACCGCGCCGCCGAAGATGTCGGCATCCTCCGGCGGGACTCCCATGGCCTGAAGCACCTCAACTGCGAAGGCCCTCAGGCTGTCATGCGTGACGGCGGTCATCGGGATCAAGCTTCAGTCCTCCAGCTCTCGCAGATGCACAAGGTCAGTCCTCCAGTCCTAGCAGTTGCACAAGGTTGGTGTCGGCAGCATCGAAACTCCCGAGTTCGCCCGTGGGGGCTGTCATGAGGACGGCGATGCCGGGGCCGTAGCCAGCACGCGGGCCATCAGTAGAGGCCACGACTCCGATGGCTTGAGCTCCTCTCAGGTACCCGTGGTTGTACCGGCTGTCCGTGTCTTCCAGAGCTACCAAGTCACCGAGGTGCAGCTGGTCCAATCCCAACTCCGCCAGCAGCTCCCGGTCGGTGGATTGCATGTGGAGGCTGCCACCCTCGGAGGTCAGTCCGAGCCCGGCGCCCACGAGGTGCGCAGGGATCTGAGCCGTGACTCCGAAGGCCACGTGCCCCTCCTCTTCCCGGGCGGGCAGGGCAGCGAGCAGTCTCGGCGAGATCCCCTTCAGCGACACGCCGGGGTGATCCGTAAGGCTCAGCCCCACGCCCTCCGCGCGGATCAGCACCTGGTCTCCCACCGCCATCCGAGTCCGGGCCTCCCGCGGAAGGTGCACGATCACCTGTTCTGAGAAGCGCCCGGACTTCCCGGTCACGACTCCTGTGGTGCCTGCTGCGCCACCGGCCATGACCCGGGCACGATTCCCGACGCAGGCGAAGACGTTCAGCCCTCGATTTTGATTGTCATCGGCCTGCCCGATACTCACGCCGGGGTGGATACAGTCGGCCGCCCAGCCGAAGGCCCGATCTCCAACCGAGACGTTGTAGACGATTCCCCCGTACGTGGGCAGTAAAAAAGCACTGCCGTCGGCAGCGAGCCGATACGGTTCGGCCGGCAGGCCGGGAAAACCCGGGTGTGCGACGGAGCCCGAAACGGAGACGGCTACGAGATCGACCTCGTTCGTGGCGAGCGTGTTGCGCTGGGTCATGCCATGTCCCGGATGCCGAGGGAGTGGGCGAGGTTGGCGGTGGGGTCGAGATGGAAGTCCAGCAACTCGGGCGGACCCGTGACCAGCGTAAGGATCCCGGGCCCGTGCCCGGTCATCACGGAGTCACCGTGGATGCAGATGCAGACCGCCACCCACCCGTCTCGGTAGGAGCGTCCAAAGCGATGGTCGACGTTCCGGATGCCTACCAGGTCTCCCAGTCGCATCTGGTCGATACCGAGTTCTGCCATCAAGGCCCGATCTCCGGACATGAGGTCCTGATCCACGAACTCGGAGTTTAGTTCGGCTCCCGAGCCCATGATCCGGGGGGGGAGTTCCATGGCCACTGGGCAGTTCACTCGCCCACCATCGCAGCGGAGCCCAAAGGCTCGGGCGAGGGAAGGGCTCGTCTTCTTGAACTCGATTCCGGGATGGCTCTCCAGCCGCAGCCCTCGACCCAGGCTCCGGATCTGGATGGTGTCCCCGATGGTCAGCTCTTCCAGCACCTCGGGCGCGAAGTCCACCAAGAGGCGGGCATGCTCGCCTGTGACCACACCCTTGGCGCCGTTGGCCAGCCCGGTCTGTACTTCCGCCTCGTTCCCGATGCACGTCAGGTAGTGCAGGGCGAAATCGGCTGGCTCCTCTGCGTGCCCGATCGAGACACCGGGCTCCACGTGGTCCCCAGCCCAGCCGAACGCTCGATCTCCCACCCTCGCGTTGTACGTGATTCCGTACATACCTGGGAGAACCTCCCCGACGCCGTCGGGTCGATGCACATATCCCCCGCGACGGAGGGCTGGCTGACTCACACTTCCCGTGACGGCCATCTCGACGAGGTCGTCGAAATTCCACCGAAGCCCTTCGTCCATGTGCCTCCGGAATGCCAAAGCCACCGTTGCGGATGGGTGTCGAGGGGTGCCGGAGCACGTTCTTGACAACCCGGGTCGACGGAGGGCAGGTTGCGCTGTCGCCTGTCGACAACATACAGACTACGGTGCTCGGGGCCCCGATGCAATCCGTCAGTGGAGCTGCCTTTTTGGGTCGAAAACGGGTACAAACGGGCCAAAACAAGAAAAAGCGGGCCAACAGGCCGAATCGGGCCAAATCGAGCCCAAAAGAGACCAAGCACATGGCATACAACGCGTTCCTGGAGCGGATGGGGGTGGTCAACGACCTCCTCAACGCCGAATCGATCCTCAAGTGGGACGAGAGGACGATGATGCCCTCGGGTGGCGCGGAGACCCGAGCGAAGCAAGTGGCCACTCTGGCCGTCGTGGCCCGCGACCATCTGGTTGCGGACGAGACGCGACGATTGCTGGAGCGTGCCGAGGCCGAGACCGCGAACCTGAGCTCGGACAGCGTCGAACGGGCGATGTGCGCCCAGGTCCGGGAGGCGATCGAGTATCACCTCCGGATTCCGGTGGCGCTGCTGCACAAGCGCGCCGAGGTAGGCTCCATCGGTCAGCACATCTGGGCGAAGGCCCGGGCGGAGAGTGACTACGCTTCCTTCGCGCCGGTGATGGAGCAGACCATCGCATTGAACCAGGAGATGGCGGAGTGCATCGGGTACGAAGAGCATCCGTACGATGCCCTCATGTACCGATTCGAGCCAGGCGAGACGGTGCGCTCCCTGCAGCCGCTCTTTGCCGCTCTTCGGGAAGGCCTGCTTCCCCTGGTGAAGGCCATCGGCGAAAAGGAGCCGCCGAGAGTGGACTTCCTCGAGCGACCCTTCCCCGTGGAGGCTCAGCTCGAGTTCGCTCTGAAGATGGCCAGGAAGCTGGGCTACGATACCGACCGGGGGCGGCTGGATCTCACCGTACACCCCTTCGAGGTATCCTTTACGCGGAACGACGTCCGGATCACCACGCGAGCGAATGATGAGTGGATGCCCAAGTGCCTCTTCGGCACCCTCCACGAGACTGGACACGCGCTCTACGAACAGTTCTGTGATCCGGCCTATACCCGCACACCAATGGCTACGGACCTCGTCGGTCTGTATGCAGTGGGTGGGGTGAGTTTCGGGGCCCACGAAAGCCAATCCCGCCTCTTCGAGAACCACATCGGGCGAAGCCGGGAATTTTGGGACCAAAACTACGGAGAACTGCAGGCCACCTTCCCGGAACAGCTCGCAGGGATCGACACCGAGACCTTCTGGCGGGCCGTGAACCGGGTGGAGCCAGGGCTGATCCGCGTGGAGTCCGACGAGTTGACCTATGACTTCCACATCATGCTCCGGGTGGAGATCGAGGCCGCGCTCGTCGATGGCAGCCTGAAGGTGCCGGACCTGCCCGAGGCTTGGAACGCGAAGGTTAAGGAATACTTGGGCTTGGACGTGCCCAACGACCGTCTCGGGGTGCTCCAAGACGTGCACTGGTCGTCGGGGCAGGTGGGGACCTTCTGTAATTACACAATCGGCAACGTGATGGCTGGCCAGCTCTTCGCCTCCGCGACGAAGGACGACCGGATCCGGGAAGGGTTGGCGACAGCGGACTACCTGCCGCTGCGGGAGTGGATGACGGAGCATGTCCACCGCCACGGCCGCCGCTACACGCGGGACCAACTGCTCGATAAGGCTACCGGGGGCACTCTCGACCCGACGTTCTACATCGAGCACCTCACGAAGAAGTATTCTGACATCTACGGGATCTGATTCCTCCATGCCACATGGCCGCAGCCGCCTCGCCCAACGCGTCAAACTGAAGGACGCCCACATCGTGACCCGGATGATGGATATCGCCGCCGGGTTGCCTGATGTGATCAAGCTCGGGCGGGGGGATCCCGATCTGGACACACCCGAGCACATCGTCCGGGCAGGGCAGGAGGCGTTGGCAGCGGGGGCGACGCACTATACGAATCCGCTGGGGATCCTGGAGCTGCGCGAGGCCATCGCGGAGAACATCGTGGCCCACGGAGGCGCTCGGTACGCTCCGGAGGACATCGTGGTCACCCCGGGCGCACAGCAGGCCATGTTCATCCTTGCGCTGGGCCTCCTGGACCCGGGAGACGAGTTGCTCGTCCCCTGTCCCGGTTACAACCCCTACCTCCAGGCGGCTGAACTCACCGACGCCGTAGTCGTACCTATACGCACGACGAGGGCCACCAACTTCACGCTCACGGCTGATATGGTGCGGGAGCACATCTCTCCGCGCTCGAAGATCCTGACGCTCATCAACCCTGGGAATCCCACGGGGACCGTGATCCCGCCCGATGAGGTCGCCCGGATTTGTGAGGTAGCGCGGGAGCATGACCTGATCGTGGTGTCTGATGAGATCTACGCTCGTCTGACCTATGGGAACCACAGGGCGCAGCCAGTGGCGGCGCTTCCCGGCATGATGGAGCGCACCTTCACGCTTTCCGGCGTCTCGAAGGCCTATGCCATGACCGGCTGGCGGGTGGGTTACTTCGCGGGTCCCTCCGACCTCATGCCGGCTCTCGGCGAGATCCACCACGCCTTCGCAATCTCCACCGCCGCAGTGGGCCAACACGCGGCGCTCGCCGCCCTCACGGGGCCACAGGAGTGCGTGGAGCAGATACGATGCACGTTCGACGAGCGAAGGCAGGTGCTCTGCGAGGGGCTCACAGCCCTCGGGATCCCGTTCGCGGAACCCCAAGGAGCCTTCTACGTCTACGCGAAGGTCTCGGAGACAGGCGTCGATGCCACCGAGTTCTGTGAGCGACTCCTTCGAGATGGACAGGTCTTGATCTTCCCGGGACGGATCTACGGGGACTACACGGACGACTATGCTCGCATGTCCCTGACCCAGCCCATCCCCCGCATTGAAGAGGCACTGGCCCGCATCGCCGGCGTCGTCACTGATATCCGCCAGGAACGCTCCGTCGCCTCAGAGGTCACCGGCACATGAAATCAGACAATCCGAATGTTCGTGGAATCAAGCACATGGCCTTCGCTGTACGGGATGCGGCCAAGGCGCTTGAAGGCTATGCGCGCTTCCTCCACGTCCCAGCCGACACGGAGATCCAGGTCTACCCAAAGTCGAAGAACCGGGTGGCGCTCTTCTACCTCGGGGGGATCGAGTACCAACTCTGCGAGTCCATGGACCCCGAGGGACGGTTCGCGAAGTGGATCGACGAGCGGAACGCCGAGGGGCTCCACCACATCTGCTACGAGGTCGACGATATCGATGTGGCGCTCGCCCACGCGCAGGCCGAGGGAGCGCAGCTCCGTATCTGCCAACCGTGTCAGATCCATGGCTCCCACCCGCACCCCGAGGGATGGGTGGCCTTCCTCGACGACGAGGCGGGGGGGATCGAGATCGAGTTCATGCAGGTCTACACGCCCGAGCAGTTGAAAGAGTACGAAGACGTCAAAGGGATCTGAGGGTGGAAGGCCAACGGGACCTCGTGGGCTACGCAGAGAGCCCCCCGGATATCCGGTGGCCGGGCGGAGCGCGATTGGCTGTGAACTTTGTGCTGAATTACGAGGAGGGGTCGGAATACTCCATCGAGGATGGCGATGATCGCTCCGACGCCACCCTCACCGAAGTAGCGCAGCCCCGGGTTCCTCAGGGTCAACGCGACCTCGGGGCCGAAAGCATGTTCGAGTATGGGAGCCGGGTAGGGTTCTGGCGGCTCTACCGGCTCTTCCGCGAACGGGGGCTTCCCCTGACGGTCTTTGCGTCGGCTCTGGCGCTGGAGCGGAATCCCGCCGCCGCTCGCGCCGTCGCGGACAGGGATTGGGACGTGGTGTGCCACGGTAGGAGGTGGATCGAGCACTATCTGCTCGACGAGGCCACGGAGCGGGAAGAGATCGCTCGGGCCTTCGACCTAATTCATCAGCTGGTCGGCCGTCCCCCCGAGGGATGGTACTGTCGGTACGCGCCGTCTCTCGCCACGCGCCGACTGCTCGTCGAGCACGGTGGGTTCACGTACGACAGCGATGCATACAACGATGAGCTCCCGTACTGGGTCCAGGTGGCGGGTCGCTCCCATCTGGTCGTTCCTTATTCGCTGGTGACCAACGACGCGAAGCTCGTGGGAGGCCCCCTCGTGACTGGGAGAGCCTTTAGCGACTTCCTCATCGATGCATTCGAGGAGCTGCTTTCTGAAGCCGCGCTGCATCCCCGCATGATGTCGATTGGGATGCACGCCCGGATCCTAGGGCAGCCCGGGCGGATCAGAGGGCTCCGGACCTTCCTCGACCACATCCGGGATCGGGACGATGTCTGGATCTGCCGCCGTGGGGATATCGCGGCCCACTGGCGAGCCACAGTGCCTCCTCCGGACGTCACGTGCACCTGACCGCCCGAGATCCTGACCCTGTTGACTTCGCGCCGTTCGGCGAGTTCCTCCAGCCGCCGTCTGCGGTGGGCGGGCGGTCGATGTTCAGTCGCTGGTTGGAGCCCGTCGCGGGATTGTCGCAGCAGTGCCACCTGAACCGGGTGACGGCCTCGACGCTCCCCATGACCGTGGATCGGGTCGAGTGCCACCCGCATGCCTCCCAGCTCTTTCTCCCCGTGGGGGTATCTCGCTACTTGGTGACGGTGATGCCCTCGGACGAAGCTGGAGGTCCTGACTTCGCGAGTGCGCTGGCCTTTCTTGTGCCGCGCACGCTTGGGGTGGTGTACCATCCGGGCACATGGCATGCAGGGATCACCGTGCTGGATGTCGAGGCCACGTTCGCTGTACTGATGTGGCGTGGTGGAGAGGACGACGACGTCTTCGCCTCTATTCCTCCGCTTGCGGTGCATGTCGCGGGCTCCCCCGCGGGGGGACGCATCCGTGTCTGACTCCGGCGAGTCCGGTTCGGCTGCCTCAGTTGAGGCAGCACCCACGCTGGACCCCATCGAGCAGACTCCCCTCGGAGTGCAGGTCGCCGAACGCCTCCGCTCTGCCATCGTCACAGGAAAGCTGCGCCCGGGGACCGCCCTGGTGGAGACCGCCCTAGCCCAACAACTAAACGTGAGCCGGGCGCCCATTCGGGAGGCGATCCAGGACCTCGAGAATGATGGCCTGGTGGAGACTGTGGCCTATCGGCGGAAGCGGGTGAAGCCGCTGACGGTGCGGGAGGTGGTTGAGATCTGTGAGATGCGACAGGTCTTCGAGGTGATGGCCGTGCGTCGGATCCTGGATCACGGCACGGCAGTGGCTGCACTCTGGGCACCCTGCACGGCCATGGAAGAGGCCGCCGCCGCGGGCGACCGCGAAGCCCTGGTCGCGGCGGACGAGGCCTTCCATCGAACCCTGATCCGTCTCTCCGACCACCAGCTTCTCTCACAACTCTGGGCGAGCCTCTACCTGCGTATTCACCAGATCATGTCCCTCCGGAACGACTTGGATGTCGACCTGGTGGACATTGCGGGAAACCATCCTCCGATCGTGAATGCGCTGGAAGACAAGGACGTGGAGCTGGGCGTACGTCTCATCTCTGAGCATGCCGATGCGCTTGCGGACTTCGATCCCGCCAGCATCGCCGAGCACCCGGAATGACGCCAAGACGGGTCCTGATCACCGGGGCGGGTGGCTTCGCC
>Ga0114996_10008352_pt1 | contig 11540 bp, 12 predicted proteins | sample ArcticOcean_MG_C_4_FD_87039 | JGI IMG/M metagenome (GOLD analysis project Ga0114996, IMG submission 87039) | Marine microbial communities from western Arctic Ocean - ArcticOcean_MG_CB4_134 | ecosystem: Environmental > Aquatic > Marine > Oceanic | place: Arctic Ocean: Canada Basin | collected... | reverse complement strand
GTTAAATGGAGAGAGCCTGGCAACAGAGAAGGTGGACCTGGTCCTATACAGAAACGATGTGCTCCAAGAGACCAATGAGGCCTCGGCGGATGCAGACTGGGAGTTAATTGCATTTATGGCAAAGCCCCGGGATAATAAAATGCCGATGGGCCCGGTCACCATGATGAGGAACCAGCTTCAGAGGCCCGGGGGAACAAAGGGGCTCTATGCGCCAGAGAAGTGGGCTGAATCCGTTGACTTCTGGCAGAGGTACGCCATTCTAGAGAAGTAGTAGCGGCTCAGGGACTTGAACCCCGGACACCTGGATTATGATTCCAGTGCTCTAACCATCTGAGCTAAGCCGCCAATTTTGAACAAAATTTATTAAATCTTTTAATAAGTAAAAACCTAATTAAGAGAATCTTCAATAAAATCATAGACCAGGCGAATGCCAACGCCCGTCGCCCCTACCCTCGGCAGGTAGCTAGGCTCCTTGGGCCCCCATGCTGTCCCTGCAATATCAAGGTGGCACCACGGTGTCTCACCTACAAACTCCTGGAGGAATACACCCCCGGCAATGCTTCCAGCGAGCGGTGGCCTTCCTAAATTTCTTATATCTGCGACCTTGGACTCGATGTCCTTTGAGTACTCTTTCCACATCGGAAGCTCCCACACCCTCTCACCTGATTTGTCGGACGCTTTCTTCACCTTGCTAATTAGCTTGGGGTTGTTCCCCATTAGGCCACTGGCCCGGTCCCCTATGGCGACTAGCACCGCCCCCGTGAGGGTCGCGAAATCAAGAATCTCTCTGGGTTTATAGTTTTTCGTAACATACGCCAGCACATCAGCTAGAATGAGCCTGCCCTCGGCGTCAGTGTTTAAGACTTCTATCGTCTTTCCGTTGTAGGCCGTGACAATGTCTCCGGGCCTCTGGGCCTTGCCACCTGGCATATTTTCTGTAGCTCCGATCGCAAACACTATATTCACCTTTGGCTTTAGCTCGGCAACAACCTTTAAGGCGCCCATTACCACCGCGCTGCCACACATATCAAACTTCATCTCATCCATTTTAGATGATGGCTTAATTGAAATCCCACCGGAGTCAAAGGTGACTCCCTTTCCAACTAGCGCAATGGGCCTATCCTTTGCCCCTCCGCCCCTGTACTCAACGATAATAAGCTTGGCGGGCTCATGGGCCCCCATCGCGACTCCATAGAACGAGCCTAGCCCCATTTTTTGAAACTTGGATACATCAATTACCTTGGATGTCATTTTTTTATTTGATTTTGCGATTTTAATTGCATCCCTGGCTATGTATGTGGGTGTCAACACATTCGCTGGGTGATTGGACAAATCACGTCCGTAGCATACACCCCTAGCCAGAATCTGGGCCTTCAGGAGTATCTTCTTATCGATATCCCCGATTAGGGTGACGCGGGTCAGAAGGTGGCCCCTTGACTTTGGCTTGTAGTCTAGGAACTCATAGCTCCCCAGGACCAGGCCCTCTACAAACGCCTGGAGGTTCTTGCTTGATACTGAGAAACTTTTAGCATCTATAGCAATATTCTTAACTTTATTTAAATTTGCATAGGATGTGATCTCTGACCCTAGGCATCTGGTCTCATCTGGGCTGCTCCCCTCCTTGTAGCCGTAGAAAGAGATCTTCTTAATCGAGCCATCGTTGTAGATAACCACTCTTTTCTTATCAGATCCAAATTTCTTTTCACTTTTTAGTGTTAACTGCATTGATTGATTTGACAGAGCTGAGAAGCTGCTCTTTGCTGGGACTTTGTTCTCGCCATCCTGGGCTCCCACAACTAGAAGGTCATATTTTCCAGAGAAATCTTTTGCAACATGTATATTTTTGATCGTAAACATCGTATCTCCATATTTTGTATAATTATATGTTTTATTTATATAGTGAATTTATCTTAATTTACATTTCTGATACAAGCTTAATACGAAAAAGGTGAAATATGATATATAAAGGCATGCTTAAAGAGGGGTCCCTCGACAATAAGGTGATTATTGTCACTGGGGGCGGCACGGGACTGGGGAAAAGTATGTCGAGATACTTTCTTGAGCTCGGTGCGAAGGTCGTCATTACAAGTCGAAAGGAAGAGGTCCTAGTCTCCGCCAAAAAAGAGCTCGAGGAGTCAACCAATGGCTCGGTGCACTATGTGGCTGGGGATGTGAGGAATATTGATGATGTAAAGAAGACAATCGAATCGTCTATTGAGAAGTATGGTAAGATTGATGGCCTCTTAAACAATGCAGCTGGAAATTTTATTTCTCCTACAGAGAAGCTATCTGCAAAGGCCTTCGATACGGTTGTAGACATTGTCCTGAAGGGGACATACAACTACTCCCTTGAAACTGGAAAATACTGGATCGACAATGGCATCAGCGGGACCATGCTTAACATTGTTACCACGTATGCCTACACGGGCTCTGGGTATGTGGTGCCCTCCGCCTGCGCGAAGGGGGGAGTGCTCACCCTGACAAGGTCACTGGCCTCGGAGTGGGTGAAGTATGGGATCAGATGCAACGCAATCGCCCCAGGCCCCTTCCCCACTGAGGGCGCGATGTCGCGGCTGTTTCCAAAAATATTTTCAAATTTTATTAATGTAGAGAAGAAGCTCCCGATGAAACGATTTGGAGACCACCAGGAGCTGGCAAACCTAGCCGCCTATCTCCTGTCTGATCACTCTGGCTATATTACAGGCGAGGTGGTGACGATAGATGGCGGTGAGTATGTCCACAACGCGGGTGAATTTAATTGGCTCGATAAGATCCCCAAGAAAATGTGGTCACTGATATCAAAAAGCACTCGAAAGAAAAAATGAAAATCTACAGGACCTACAGGGCACACAGCGCGAGGTACCTCCCCAATCTTGAGGATGGCCATATATGCAAGACCATGCACGGCCACACATTCAGCATAACTGTCTACCTTGATGGGCCCATTGACAATGAGACGGGGTTTGTGATGGATTTCTTTCAGCTAGACAGGGTGGTAGAGAAAGAGATAATCAGTAAAATAGACCACCAGGTCCTAAACGATATAGAGGGACTTGAGAATCCCAGCAGCGAGAACCTCTCAATTTTCATATGGGGCACCCTGGTGGACAGAGTTGAGTATCTGTCAAAAGTCACGGTCTCTGAGGACCACGGGACCGGCGTTGAGTACTCCGGGGAATAGCTAGCATGCTCTATGTCCTCAGCCTCAGTGGCGGGCTAGACTCCACCTCCCTATTGCTGCATCTTCTATGTAAAAAAAAGTCTATCTACGCCGTATCCTTTGACTATGGGCAGAAACATAAAATTGAATTAGAGTTCGCAAGGCGGAACGTAGACTACCTCCGATCATGTGGATTTAGTATAACCCACAAGGTGGTAGACCTCTCCAGCCTTGTCACCCTACTTCGATCCTCTCTCACCGATCCCGATACAGATGTCCCCGAGGGGCACTACATGGACACAAATATGAAATCAACGTTTGTCCCAAATAGAAATGCGATATTCTCTTCAATAATATATGCCTACGCCATATCCATCCATAAGGAGACTGGCGAGAGTGTGTCGATCTGTCTAGGTGTCCACAGCGGGGACCACCTTATCTACCCAGACTGCAGACCCGAGTTCTATGAGAGTATCACCAAGTCCTTTGACCTTGGCAACTGGGACAGCAGGCACATAGACACGTACCTGCCCTATATAAATTTTAGCAAGTCTGAAATAATTAAGGATGGGATTAAATCCTCCGATAGACTGAAACTAGATTTTAATAGAATCTACAAGAACACGCTCACCACCTACTCCCCGGACGCCGAGGGAAGGTCCAGTGGGAAAACAGGGTCTGATGTTGAGAGGATACTGTCTTTTAATGAAATTGGGGTGAGGGACCCGGCTCTGTACACACAGACATGGGAAAAGCTCCTGGAGTACGCACTCCGGTGCAATGAGGAAATGAAATTAAAGAATCAGTGAACCTCTGTTGTCACTCCGTAGCCCCGCTTCTCTGAATAGTTGTAGAAATCTACTCCAGATAGAGCCTTCTCAATGGGGTGGGCCCCCGGGCTGAGTTTCAGGTCCGCAATGTGCTGCATCACCATAGAGGCGTGGAACCCTGTCCACATCTCCATCGCCAGAAAACCAGTTTTTTCATTATATGTTTCCATGCACTCAGCTCGCTTCGTTCTCTTCTCTCCATTTATAATCCCTATCGCCTCGGTTCGCATAATACACACGTCAGCGGGTTCGCCCTCGGACAGCCTCGGCTCTAGCAGGTGATGGTAGAAGTCTCTTGGGGATATTAGCGCACCATTAAATTTAATTTTTTCTTCTTCGAATAGGCCCAGCTCTCTGTAGGCCCTCATCTGCTCCCAGTGGCCCCTGTACCTGAGGGTCTTATTCTCTAGCAATTGAATTTTTCCCTCATATGTCCACGGCATAGTTGACAAGCCTCCGGATGTGACGGCTGCCTCCAGCGTGCCTATGCGACTGCCAAACTCTAGCTCCTCTACATCCCTGAAGCAGGGGACCTCTGTAACCCTCCCCCCCCTTATAAAATATGCATTCCCATCATACTCATTTGTCAAACCCGCAATATTGAAGAACAAATTGTAGTTCCATGGTGGCTGTGGATCTAGGGGAAGTCCCCCATCCCAGACCCTCACCTCATCGACCCTGTCAAAGCCCTCCATGGCAAGCAATGCCATCGATATGTTCATGCCGGGGCCCATTCCGCAGTCTGGGACGATACAGATTCCCGCCTCCCGGGCCTCATCCGATCGCTCGAGCTGGCTGATCACATTGTTTGTGTGGCCCCCCAGGTCAACCATACTCGTTCTTGATTTAATCGCGATATCTGTTAAATATAGATTGAAGGAATAGGGCACAGAGCTGAGAAAAATATCTATATTCCTAAGTTCATTTAATAATAGGGCCTCATCTGAAATATCTAATTTAACGGTGCGGAGCGTAAAGCCGGTTAGCCCCTTAATTTTATTTTGGCATCTGTCTAGGCTCTCAACACTAGAGTCTATAATCGTTAGTGATTTTGGGTCTCCGTGCGTGACGATATCATACGCCGCGGCGGTTCCCTGCCGTCCTGAGCCAACTATGCAATAATTTTTCACAAAGGTCTCCTTATTGAAAATAATAATAGCTAGATTATCTACCAGAAACTCATTTAATTTATAACATTAATTCGGGGACTTTATGCATATCTTTATTATAGTCACATCACTAGCCTCACTACTTTTTTCACTTGACACTGATCCGGACCCATGGAATGGCTACTCGGTCAGCACCTCTGAAAGCCTGGATTCATTTACATTCAACCCCGCTGGGGTTGCCATTGACCACGGGAGTGAGACTGGCTATTACTTCGCGCCTGATGAGAATGGGGAGATTTCAAACAAATCAGCGTTCTATATGGCGAACAAGGCGAATGGACTGGGATACAGCCTGAAGTACAACAGAGGGGACAAGCTGTTTAATGCGACGGACGTGAATATCACCTTTGCAGGGCAGATTAATCGATCAATGAGCTTTGGAGCGAACTGGAGCAAGGAGAGTAAGAGTATATCCACCGGGCTGCTGTATCGACCGATTAACTACCTGTCCATTGGAATTGTCTCATCTTTTGATGAGGAGCTTGAAGACTTTCAATCCGGCAGACTGGGGGTCGCTGTGCGGCCGCTGCTCAGTGACCTGCTGACCGTCGGAGCGGATGTGCTATACACAAATCAGGTAGACTCCTACGCCCCCTTCTTCGAGCTGTCAATTGGAAATGGAATCTCGATCAGATCTCAGTTCTACACAGAGACATTTGAAAATTTTACGTTTGATGATATATCCTTCATCTCATCGATAAACCTTGATTTTGGAAAAACTGGATTTTATATAAACAAGCTAAACCCCAACACCGCAGAGCACGGGGTCGGGATGGGCTACTACGAGAGAAGCCATAAAAAATCAAATATTTTCAATAAGGGTAAAAAAAATGAAAAAAAATATATTCGCTTTAAGCTAGATGGCCTGTTCATTGAAGAGAGTCCAGGGAAGAACCTCTTTGGGTTTGGCCCCGCCTCACTATTCGGAAGCGAAGAGAAGGGCAAGCAATTAAGGGACTGGCTAAATGAAATTGAAAAATTTACAAACGATGAGTCTGTTGCCGGCCTGATCATTGACCTGGGGAGCGTGAGAGCCGGCTTCTCAAAGAAACAGGAGATGCATGAAGCGCTAAGGGAGTTCAAGGCTTCTGGAAAAGAGATTATCGTATACGCGGAGCACGGGATCACAAATACAGACTACTATTTAATTTCAATGGCCAATGAGATTCATATAAACAATCTAACCGGCGTTAATTTGCGTGGCCTGGCTATGGAGGTCACATTCTACAGGCAGCTCCTGGATACCCTGAATATTATTCCAGAGGTATTTAGAGTAAACATCGATGGCGACTCCTATAAAACAGCCGGAGACCCATTCCTAGAAGAGACAGCAACAGAGGAAATGAAAGAAAATTATGGAGAACTTCTAAGGGATATTTACTCAGTCTTTGTATCGGGGATATCAGAGGGACGATCCTGGAGTGAGGAGGAAACAAAAGAAACAATCAACAACGGTCCATACTTTATCTCCTCTGAGCTGGTGGAGCAGGGGCTGGTCACCTCTGTGATGTATGGAGATGAGTTTGAGGAATATGTCAAAGAGTTCACAGCCTGTGAAGAGGATCAGGAGTGCCAGTACAGCTACACCACTGTAAAATGGAATGATATCGATAGAAGCCAGGAGTATGTGACAGAGTGGCTCCCTAAAGAAAAAAATAACATTGCCCTTATCTACGCAGTTGGGAGTATTATGCCTGGCTCCAGTAAAAAGGGCCCCTCCGGCTCAACTATAATGGGAGATGAGACCATTAAAAAGGCGATTAAATCAGCTCGCGAGGATGAGGAGATCGACGCTATAATCCTCAGAATAGACAGCGGAGGAGGCTCTGCGTTTGCCTCGGATCAAATGTGGCGTGAAATTGAGCTCACCACCAATAACTCTGACTCTACGAAGAATAAGCCATTTATAGCCTCCATGTCATCGGTTGCGGCGTCCGGTGGGTACTACATAGCCTGCCAAGCAGATAAAATTATAGCAAACGAGACAACCATCACTGGGTCAATTGGAGTGATTGGGCTAAACTTCAATACATCAAAGTTCTGGCGCCAGTATGGCGTCAATAAAGAGATTGTTGTTAAAGAGGGAGAGCACGCTGATTTCTATACAACCTCACGCCTGAGAAGTGATTATGAATTGGAAAAAATAGAAAGCTCTATAGATAATATCTACATGATATTTAAATCTAGAATCCTTAACGGTCGAGATGACCTGAACGATATCGACAGACTAGATGACATCGCAATGGGCCGAGTCTGGGGCGGGAGCAACGCTAAAAAGCACCTGTTGATTGATGAGATCGGTGGAATAAGGGATGCGATCAGCCTAGCTGCAAAAGAGGCGGGAATAGCAGATACTGATAATATCAATATTATAGAGTATCCAAAGAAAGATCTCACTGAGCACCTCCGAACAGAGTTTTTCTTAACAACTGACATCCTGCTTAATATATTGCCAGCTGAAATGAAGAAGGAATATACTAATATACTTACCATGAAGGAGATCGCTGAGACGGGCGCGGCTACAGTGCTCCCCTACTCAATTGAAATAAAGTGACAAGTAAATTTGACATATACACCGTCAATGTATTACCTTTAGCTATGAAACATATACTATATTGTATTATCGCCTCTAGCCTGATTTTCGCTCAGGGTGACAGGTCGACTCTGTTTAGCACAGGGAATCCACCTGAGCTTGGAGTGGGCTGGGATATAAGGTGCAGTGAATACACTGGCTCATCGCTGGGGGATGTAAATCAGGATGCAAGTGTTGATATCCTTGATGTCGTAACAATCGTGGGATTTATTCTAGGGACCACTGTCCCCACGGATGATGAGGCCATCTACTCGGATACAAATCAGGACTCTAATATTGATATCCTTGATGTCGTAATTATCGTAAACGTAATTTTAAATGGCTCTGAGTCTGAGTGTGTTGAGGGCCTATCCGCTGCAGTTAAATTTACCTCACCAGGTGAGTACACCTTTGAGGCTTTTTCTGTTATCTTTCAAACCGCTGAGCTGACCGGAGAGGGACTGTTTGAGATTATTCTTCATTCAGACAACTTCAATTCACCCGGAACGGCCCTTGGGTCATGGGAGCTAGAGCTCGATGAGAATATGGCCAGGGAGTACTATGTCTTCACCGGGGGAACCGACTGTATCCTGCTTGAGCCTATGGCCTCCTACTGGCTCTCAGTGCATCCAATAGACAATCAAGATCAGGCCCTCTGGCTCTTTTCTGAAGATGATTACACCTACTCTACAAGCAGCGACCTGGGTGAGAACTGGTCTGAGGTTTTGGAGGATCAGGTGGGATGCACGAAAATTTTCGGAGAGCAGATCTATGACTCCCCAGATTCCAACCCAAGCATTGAGCCGGTCTACGACTGGTCGCTTGAGGATATTAATCCAAACTCTGAGTACTATGGAGAGGATATCGGGCCCAGCGCCCTTATAGCCAATGACTTTGTTTCTGTCTATTACTTTGGGAAGGCCGGCTGAAGCCTCTGTCGACACCGGTTCGGTGTCCTCAACGACATGTACCTTGATCTTCTCTCAGAGGGCTACGACGATATAAAGTTTATTGGAGTGAATGGATATCAGTATATAGACGACAACTTCCACTGCATGATCTGTGACGACCCCAGTAGCTGTGGTAACTGCGATGATATTAGAGTTCTCCCATGGGTTCAAGATGTCCCCCTTCTTCTTAATGAGGATACAGGCCAGGATGAGTGTGAGGCCAGTGGCTACACATGGCAGCTAGGTGAGCAAATTATACACAGCGAACTCAATCAAATTGAGTGTGAAGAAAATGAATTTACTTGGCAGGGTGGCTTTGAGATTATTCACGATGATCTCGATCAAGGTGAATGTGAGTCAAGTGGCTACACATGGTTCCACGATGACTGCATTGAATTTGATGCTGAGCTTTGCGTTGAGGATATCTACGGATGCATGGAGCCTGTCGATGTATGGGGAAACTGGGACGTGACCCTAAGAGACCTTGTCGTTGTTAACAGACAGGGCTACGAGGTCGCCAGGTTGAATTTAACAAGTAATAATCCAGATCCCAGCTCCACCTGTGGAGAAAACTATCAAACCATAAAAGATTTAATTATTGGTGCGCGTTAATCAGTTTCTATTCTTTTAATATTCCCTATTTCTTATATAAATTAAACTTTCATTTTATAAAGTACTTTATCAAAATTAAGGAGATACAATGTTAGTAACTAAGCCTGCACCCCAATTTAAAGCTATGGCCGTGATGCCGGATAACTCATTTAAAGAAATAAGCTTATCTGACTATGCGGGAAAGAAAATTGCATTATTTTTCTATCCTCTCGACTTCACATTTGTCTGACCAACAGAGCTTATCGCTTTTGATAATCGTCTAGATGATTTTGAGAAGCGTAATGTCCAAGTTTTGGGCTGTTCAGTTGATTCACACTTTAGCCATTTAAAATGGAAAGAGCTCGATACAGATAGCGGTGGAATTGGGAATGTGGGCTACCCACTCCTAAGTGATATCACCAAGTCTATCGCAAGGAGCTACGATGTCCTCTTGGGAGCAACCGAGGCCTACGTTGAAACTGAGGATGGGGATGTGGCGACGACCGTCGGCGGTGGGGTCTCTCTTAGGGGCTCATTCCTGATTGATGAGAAGGGCACTGTGAGACATGAAATTAAAAATGACCTTCCCCTAGGCAGAAATATCGATGAGATGTTAAGATTAATTGATGCACTAGACTTCCACAATGAGCACGGCGAGGTATGTCCCGCTGGATGGAATAAAGGCAAGGATGGAATGAAGCCAAGTCACGATGGAATGAAAAAATATGTTTCAGAGAATGCTAAATCTTTATAATTAATTACCAAGGAGCAGAATATGAATAACTTTTTTGAGTATCAAGGCCTAGGGTTTATGATTTTTAAATGGATCCACTTTCTCGCAGGCATAACATGGATTGGTGTCCTCTACTACTTTAACTTTATTCAGGGTGAGTGGTTTAAGGAAATAGAAGCCCAGACTAAAGGAGCTGCGGTAAGGACCCTTGTCCCTCGAGCGCTGTGGTGGTTCAGATGGGGAGCTATGCTTACATTCCTATCTGGAGTTGCAATGCTTGGTGTCCAGGGGCATCCAGACTTCTCTTTAAGCTATAATGTGTATATCTACACAGGCGCACTAATGGGAACTTTAATGTTCTTAAATGTGTGGCTTATTATCTGGCCAGCCCAGCAGGTTGTGATTGCATCATCTGAAAGTGTTGCCGGTGGCGGTGAGGCAGATCCAAAGGCTGGAGATTGCCTTGCGAAGGCGGGTCTAGCATCAAGAACAAATACACTGTTCTCAATACCCATGCTGTTCTTTATGGGTGCAGCTAGAGGCTTGGGGGCCGATGCAACTTCTCAAGCTGCTCTAATAGCCTCTACCGTAATAATACTATTGATTCAGGCAAATGGCATAAAAGGTAAGATGGGTCCAATGGCCAGCGTTAAGGGAGTTATACACTGCGGCCTACTACTGACAGTAGTACTGTATTGCAGTCACTGTCTAATATAGTTTATTTTTGAATCGTTTTTTGATAATACTCTTTATTTCAGCCGTCTATGTTGGTTGTGATAAAAAAGAATCTTCCTCTAATCAATCAGAGGGATACTATCGAGGTGAGAGGGTGTACAAAGCAGTGTGCATATCATGCCACAATAGAGACCCAAGAAAAGTTGGGGCCCTAGCCCCTGATATAGCAGGTTCTGAGCTGGAGGTTATAAGAAGTATGATAATGACGGGGAAACCTCCAGAAGGTATATTGAAAAAGTGGCCCGAGCATCATATGGCGCCACTTCCAAACCTTAGGGATAAAGTCCCTGATTTACATGAGTATCTAAAGGCGTTTAAATAGGAAGGGTGGACAACGGCTGTCGAGCGGTCTTGAAAACCGTCGCCCCACTGGGGTTGCAGGTTCGAATCCTGTCCCTTCCGCATCAGGAGAGTTGGCAGAGCGGTAATGCAGCGGATTGCTAATCCGTCATCCCCAATAAGGGATGCAAGAGTTCAAATCTCTTACTCTCCGCTCGAGAAAACAATAAAGCCCTTCTTAAATGAGGGGTTTTTTGTTTGTAGTAGACTCCCCCACTACCTCATCAATCTTAATCAAAGATGTGCTATGATACCCAAAAAGTGGGCACATAAAAAGTGGGCACACAAGTGGGCACACCACTTATTAGTCCTGTTATAACAAGGATTACAAGTTTTTAACTCAACCAATTTCCAACCCCCATAGGGCTTAATCGTAGGGGGTACATCGATATATATAAGAGGCACTCCCATTCTAAATATATTTTTTAGAATAATTTTTTGTAAATTCATTCAAACACTTG
>Ga0114996_10008349_pt1 | contig 11544 bp, 9 predicted proteins | sample ArcticOcean_MG_C_4_FD_87039 | JGI IMG/M metagenome (GOLD analysis project Ga0114996, IMG submission 87039) | Marine microbial communities from western Arctic Ocean - ArcticOcean_MG_CB4_134 | ecosystem: Environmental > Aquatic > Marine > Oceanic | place: Arctic Ocean: Canada Basin | collected... | reverse complement strand
TTCTCGGCGACCGTAGGGAGAGCGAAGTCCAGATCGGTTGTCCATTCCGTACGGTCTTCGCTCATCTGCCAGGGGTTGGCGTTCCGCTCGAGGCCTGTATAGGAATTTCGCAGCTGCGCTGGGAACTCCCCTTTCATCAGGACGCTGCTTCGACGGATATCCATAATGTCGTGCATCGGCTCGTTGCCCACGGGGCAGACGTCTTCGCAGGCCCCGCAACCGAGACAAGACCAGAGGGCGGATTCGGAGATGACGTCGCCAAGAAGGGCCGAGGTGTCCTCGCCTCCGGACGCAAGGTGTTTCAGGTTTTCGTTGAACTGCAGGCGTTTGTTGATCTCGAGAGCCGCGGGTGAGAGTTCTTTGCCGGTGATGTGGGCGGGGCAGACATCCTGGCAGCGGTTGCACATGATACAGGCGAAGGCGTCTACGATCTGGGTCTGAGCCAGGTCGGTGAGTCGTTCGGCCCCAAAGCGATCGGCGGTGGGGTCACTGAAGTCGAGGGCGTCGAGGGTGCCGGGGGAGGTTCGTTCTGGGCGCGTGAGAAAGTTGAAGGGGCCCATAAAGAGATGGGCGTGCTTGGAGCGCGGGAACGCGGGAACGAAGACGAGAATGAGCCCAATGGCCAACCACCAGCTTGTGTGCCAGGCAACCTCAAGAGATTCCGGGGACCAGCTCGCGAAGAGGAGGGCGACGGTACCTGCCGCCGGTTGCCAGATGTCGACGCCTTCGCATGCGATCCGAAACGAGGCCGCCAGGAGACGGAACCCGACGTGCCCCAGGATGAAGAGGCCGACGATCAGGGAGTCGGTTGAGATGCTCTGGCGGGCGTTCTGATGCAGTGTGACGTTTGAGGGAATGGCGAGCAGAGTCGAACGGACGAGAAACCGACGCGCAAGGAAGAAGGTGATGGACGCGAGGATTGCCGCGCTGATGACGTCGATGAGGAGGCGGTAGGGACCCGCTGCGGCACGTCCATCCAGGAATCTGTACCCGGAGAGCCAGGCTTCCGCGACATCGACGACGTTGGCGACGAGAAAGCAGAGGAAGCCCCAGGCGACAGCGTAGTGGAAGAAGGCGACGAGCGGCCGTTGACGGGGAAGGCGAGGCTGGGCGACAAGGGTGAACAGGGCCGTGAGGGCGCGCCGGAAGAGCCGGTGTGTGTGGAGACTTCCCTGGCCCCGTTGGATAACGCGGATCATTCTGCGAAACGTGCAGACCACTCCGGCAAGAGAGGTAATGAGGGCCAGCACAAAGAAGATCTTTTCCGGCAAGGTTAACACAGAGGTCTCGTTCGGAGGTCTGAAGTTCCGCTCCGGCAGCGGATGGTTGGAAGCACCGGATCTAAACCTACGGCGTCAGTCGCTTTCGAACTTCCTGCTCGATCGTCGGGACAATCTCAAAGAGGTTGCCCACAATGCCGAACCGGGCGTGCTGGAAGATCGGGGCGTCGCGATTCTGGTTGATGGCGACGATGACGCGCGCCGTTTTCATTCCAGCCAGGTGCTGGATAGCACCGGAGATACCGCAGGCGATGTAGAGGTCGGGCTGGACAGTCTTTCCAGTCTGGCCCACCTGGTGAGAGTAGGGGATCCAGCCTGCGTCGACGGCCGCCCGGCTTGCCCCCACGGCCGCGCCCAGAGCGTCTGCCAACGCCCGGATCGGTTCGAATCCTTCCGGTCCCCCAACGCCTCTTCCACCCGAGACGACGGTTTTCGCTCCGGTGAGACTCGCTCCACCGCCAGAAGGTTCGAAGCTCTCGACCTTTGTCGCGATGTCGTCTTCGGATAGCGTGACCGAAACCGGGATAATCTCGCCCTTTCGCGCGGGATCTTCGTCTGCAGAAGGAAAGGCGCGGCGACGGAGACTGATCATTCGGGGAGTGGTGTCTCCAAAGGTGACCGTGGAGAGAAGGTTACCGATGAGGACGGGCCGCTCGGCAATGAGACTTCCGTTCTCGACGCGGATACTCGTGCAGTCTGCGGCCAGGCCGAGATCGAGCCTGGCCGCGACGTAAGCCGAAAGCTCCAGCCCTGCGCTGCTTGCGCCGGTGACGAAGACGGCCGGTGCCTCGCCATTGATCAGGCGGGTGAGGAGGGCGGCGTACGGCTCCAGACGGAAGTCCTTCAGGCTCGGGTCATTGGCAGCAAGAACGTCGTCTGCACCGCGGCAGATGGCCTGTTGAGCGAGGTTGGCGATGTCCATTCCAATGACGACTGCCCGGACGCGCCCGCCCAGGTCGGCAGCCAGACGACGACCGACTCCCAGAGCTTCCCAGGCAATCGGGTCGGCCGTCCCGCCCCGGTGATCGATCCAGACGAAGACGTCGGCGCGACTCACACAACCCCCTCATCGACGAGGCGATCGACGAGCAGTCGAGCGGCCTCCTCCGGTGAGCCTTCGATGATTTCAAGCTCGGCCTTGCTGGCCGAGGGAATATTCAGATTGGACTCGATCAGCCTGGTGGACGAGTCCCCAACAGATGTCGGATCGACGTCGAGGTCTGCCAGACTCCACTCTGGAATGACAGCTCCAGCGGCCTTCCGTATTCCGATGAATGTGGGGTAGCGGGGCTCGTTCAGTTCTTTGACGACGGAGATCGCTGCCGGGAGCCTGCAGGTTACCGTTTCCCGGCCCTGTTCGAGGAGGCGCGTGGCGGTGAACGACCGGGTGTTGGGGGTGACGTTGAGGGCGGCGATGTAAGAGACGTGCGGGAGGTCGAGGAGGGCGGCGGTCTGGACGGCGGTGGCGGCGTGATTGGCGTCGATGGAGGAGCGGCCGGCCAGGATAAGGTCGACGGCTCCGATCTTTCGGACAGCGGCAGCCAGGATGCGTGCCGTAGTCAGGCTGTCCGGGTTGTCCAGGGCGGGGTCGCTGAGACGAACAGCCTCGTCGACGCCCATTGCGAGGGCCGTCTTCAGGGCTTCGGAAGCCTCCAGGCTGCCGACACAGAGAGCGGTGGTCGATCCGCCATGTACTTCCTTCAGTTGGATGGCGGCTTCAATCGCGTGCTCGTCCCAGGGGTTGACAATGCGAAGCCCTCCGGGCGCCGAGAGTTTGAGTCCATCGACGGTGGGTGAAAGCTGGGCGGTGTCGGGGACTTGCTTTACCAGGACGACTGTCTTCATAACAAGACTCGTAGATAAAGCGATCTCAGATCAACCGATCTCAGATTGCCGATTCAAGATTGGCTCGGTGGATGTGCGAGTGAATGTAAAGGGCGAAGATAGCTGGGTCTGAGATCTGCCATCCGGGATCGCCTGGGTCAGGGCTTCTGCCAGATATCTGTGTCGTACGCCGGGAGCTCGCAGCGGAGGGGGCGGTCTTCGCGGTCGCCGAGGATGTAGGCGGCCTGCATGAGTTGGTGGATTTCGGAGGTGCCTTCGTAGATGACGGCACTCTTGCTGTTCCGGAGGTGGCGCTCGACGTTGTACTCGTCTGAGTAACCGTAGGCTCCGTGGATCTGGACGGCGTCGTTGGCCGTCTGGTTCGCAGCGTCGGTGCAGTACCATTTTGCCATACTGGTCTCACGCGTGTTGCGGACGCCCTGGTTCTTCATCCAGCCGGCCTTTCTCACCAGGAGTTCGCCGGCGTCGATCCGCTGCTGCATCCGCGCCATCATGGCCTGTACCAGTTGATGCTTTGCGATGGGGACGCCGAATGTGACGCGTTCCTTTGCGTAGGCGACGGACTGCTCCAGGCAGGACTTCATCAGGCCGACGGCGCCCGCAGCCACCGTGTAGCGTCCGTTGTCCAGGGCGGACATGGCGATCTTGAAGCCCTCGCCCTCTTCGCCGAGTCGATGACTCGCGGGGACGCTGACGTTCTGCATGTTGATCCAGCCTGTATTTGACGCGTGGACGCCGGTCTTGCCCTCGATGGTGCCGGTGGTAACGCCTTCCCAGCCTCGTTCCAGAATGAAGGCGGTTATACCGCGCGTGCCCTGGTTCTGATCGGTTTTGGCGAAGACGAGCATCCGGTCTGCGACGTCTGCCAGGGTGATCCACATTTTCTCGCCGTTCAGGACGTAGGTGTCACCCTCTTTGCGCGCGGTAGATGTCATGGCGCCGACATCGGACCCGGCTCCAGGCTCGGTCAGTCCGAAACAGCCGATCTTTTCTCCCGTGGCAAGTGGAGGAAGGAACAGAGCCTTCTGGTCCTCTGTCCCCCACTGGAAGATGGGGAGGGCATGAAGCCCCACATGGACGGCGATCGTTTCACGCACCGAGGAATCTGCCCACTCCAGGCCTTCGGAAATCAGACCGAGTGAAATGTAGTCCATTCCGGCGCCCCCGTAGCTCACCGGCAGGCAGACGCCGAGGAATCCCTGGGCCGCCATTTTTGGCAGCAGGTAGTCGGGAAAAGTGTGAGCCCGGTCGTGCTCGCGTATGACAGGCATGATCTCACGACGAGCAAAGTCGTAGACCATGTCGCGGATCATCCGGTGTTCTTCGGTAAGGATCATGGGAGTAGCTGTCGGTCATCAATTGTTAGAAAACAGAGGCAGAAGTCGGAAGTGATAATTCTGAGCGTTGCACGGACAGTGCTTGTGCAAAGTCCCCAAATACGGAACCGGCTTTAAGATAGAGAGATTCAGGGGATTGGGTCAACAGAGGGTATTTGTAGGGAGATGGATTGACGATCTGAGCTATACTATAGTCAGTACCACCAACTTCCCCCGGTTTCAATCCTCAGGAGAAGCAGATGCAACTGCAGCGCCGAGTACTTCGTTCGACAGTCCTCTTCATCGCCCTCTGCCTGACATCTACCTCTGTACCTGCGGCGACAGCGGCGGACGCAGATTTCGACGGGGACGGAAAGGTCGATTTCTCTGATTTCCTCGATTTCGCGGCGGCATTTGGAGGCAGCTCAGAGGCGCACGATCTCAGCGGAAATGGAAAGGTCGACTTCGAGGATTTTCTGCTCTTCGCCGGGTTTTTCGGAGAAGGCGGGTCTGAAGCCGGTGGGGTCATCTACGCTGTGGATCCTCCAAGTACCCTTCTGCCGGCAGGTGCGAGTGAGGTGGTCCTATCGCTTCGAACGGGAGTGATTACGAGCGTTGCCTGGTCGATGGGGGAGGCGCTGCCCCTGGCGGAGATGACACCCTTCCAGGAAGGCGGCGGGAGTACGACGCACCGGACCACAGTAACCGGACTGAACGCCGATCCTAACGTTGTGAACGAGGTTTACGTTCGTGCCGTGTCGAGCCCTGATTCGGTGATCCATCTTCGGTATCGGGCCGTAAACGACGCGCGACCGGGGTATCCGAAGACGGGGAACCTCTGGGGGTTCTGGAATTTCTTGCCGCAGGGCCTTTCCTACATGGCACGGATCGACCTCTGGATGGGCCTGGATCTGCCTGCGTCAGACCTTCGAGAGCTCCGGCGCCTCAACCCGGATATCCTTCTGCTTCCCGATATCAACGCAGTGGAGCGGAAAGGGCTGTCCGAGGACTACTACCTGAAGGATGTGAACGGCGATCGGATCGAGGTGTGGCCAAACTCCTTCCGACTGAATCTGACGAAGCGCTACGTTGCTGAGGAGCAGGCTCGGTACGCCGCTCAGATTATTCTGGACAGCGACCTGATGTACGACGGGATGTTCTTCGATAACGTGATGACAACCCAGAGCTGGCTGAAACAGGACATCTATGGCAACGACGTACGGATCGACGCCGACGAAGATGGCGTGGAGGATGACCCGGCGGCGCTCGACGCGGCGTGGAGGATGACCCGGCGGCGCTCGACGCGGCGTGGAACGAAGGTGTTTTTCACGAGATTCAGACCTTCCGCGACCTGATGCCTCACGCGCTGGTGACCGGGCACTCGATGGATATCAACGAGCCGAGGGTTTCAGACCTGTTCAACGGCATCAGCATCGGCTTCCTGACAGCAGACGCTCTGGAGGGCCGAATCGGCTTTCTCCAATTGTGGAACCGCTACTCGGATTGGTGTGAACGCTCGCTGACGCCCACGGTGACGATGATCGAATCGTCACCGCACGACCAGATCGCCTATGGCTACGACTATCAGCCGACCCAGAAGATTCCGGCGTCGACGCTGGGGTTCGCTGAGAGCTATCATCCGTTCGTCCGATTCGGCCTGGCGCTGACCCTGATGAACGACGGCTATTTCTGTCATGAGTACGGCGATACGCATCACGGAAACGACTGGTGGTACGATGAGCTGGATGTGGACCTGGGGCAGCCCTTGGGCCCGGCCGAATTGGTGACGTTGGGAGGGGTGTCTGTGGACAACCTGCTCGACGCATCCGGTTTCGAGGAAGCCCTTGCAGAGCCATGGCGATTTCAGGCGAATGTGACGGCCGGGGCGTCAGCCACCATCGACCGAGATCTGGAAACGGCAGCCGAAGGAACGGCGTCGGTTCGGATCGACGTGGCGTCGGTGTCGGATCAGACCTGGCACATCAGCCTCGAGCAGCGTGATCGATCCCTGTCCGATGGCATTTCCTACGTCCTTGCGTTCCGGGCAAAGGCCGACACCTCACGCTTGATTCGGGTCAGCGCGCAGCGGTCCAGCCCGGACTGGCGGAATTACGGACTGAGCCAGGTTGTGGTAATCGACACGGATTGGGCGGAGTACAGGGTCCCATTCGAGGCGAATGAAACCGTTACCGACGCCCGAATCCAATTCTTCGTGGGCCAGACCAGCGGAAGCGTCTGGCTGGACGATGTTCGGCTGACCGTACGGCCCGATGAGGTCTACCGCAGGGAGTTCGAGAACGGGCTGGTTCTGCTGAATGCGACGCGGAGGCCGGTGGTTACGCCCGTAGACGGCGGATACAAACGCCTGACCGGCTCGCAGGCGGCGATGCATGAGTGGATGACGGATGACACTGATTCGACTTTTTCCAGCAGCGGAAGTTGGGAGGAAGCGAACTACGACAGCGGGGAGTGGAAAGAGGCGGGGCCGTTCTACCACGATTGGGGTCCGTTCTGCCACAGCGGAACGGGGCAAGCGGCCTGGATCCTTGATATTCCCGAGGGCGACACGTACACGATTCGAGCGTGGTGGCCGGCCTGGCCCCAGGCTGCGAGTTGGACGCGGCGGGCGATCTATCAGATCGCGGTGAACGGCGTGGTGGTTGCATCGTCGACAGAGGATCAGACAACGGGAGGCGACGAGTGGCACGAGGTGGCCCAGCTGGCCCTGTCGCCGGGCGACGATGTGGAGGTGCGGGTTCGGACGGGTGACGGCCAGCCGGCGATTGCGGATGCGCCGCACATTCTGTCGGCGAAGCGATACAACGACGGATCGTCTGCGTCGATGGTAAGGCTGCAGGCGATGGATGGAATTGTGCTTGTGAAGGAATAGAAGCAGATGAAGCAGAACCGATTAGACAGAACCGATCAAGTAGAACTGATCAAGCAGAAGCGGCCAAGCAGGATCGACGAAGCAGGATCGACGAAGCAGGATCGACGAAGCAGGATCGATAAGGCAGAACCGATATCGCCGCTGCATATCCCTCTTCCATTGTTCTACTTCGCCTCCTTCACCGACGTCGCCCTGTGGTCCTTGCCGGCTCTGTTGGGATGGGCCTGGAACGATCGCTTATCGCCGGCGATGCGCCTTGAGCCTGTCTTCCAGCGCCTCGTTCCGGTTCTCCATTCCGTAGTCCCTTACAACGGATGCCACCCGAAGCCGGTAGTCGCCCAAGATGCCGCCGCGTCGCTTCGCTTGAGCCTCACGATGTCCCTCCAGGTTCCGCCACGTGCGAACCGACTCTTCATCCCTCCAGAACGAGAGTGACAGGAGTTTTCCTTTTGTTGTCAGGCTCTCGAATCGCTCGACCGACATGAAGCCGTCCACCTTCGCCAGTCGGATTTCAGAGCCCCTGCCACGTCGAAGTACTCCTCGGCTCTTCCTTCAGCAGGCCAGACTGCGAAGATTAAGGCGATCAGACAGACTCTCCTGCGACAGGTCGGTAACGCGGCAGCTGGTTGGCCCGCGGCATCCGCCCTCACAAGGCGATCAATCGGTTCCTTTGCGAAGCACGAGCTTGATAGAAACAAAGGGGATCAGAAAGAGCACCGCCATCGCCGTTTTGGTTGCGAGCGCACCGGCGTAGTGGATGGCGTTGAACTGTTCGCGCGTGATTGGCACGAACCAGCTGTGCGTTCTGTACGCAAGATCTCCGAACAGGGTGAGGGCGGCCCACCAGAAGAGGAGTACGGCTGCGGTAAGGAAGGCGCACCTGATTAAGGACTTGGGCGATAACTTCGAGCGTTGGTCGGATGCTGTTCATGGCGCCTCCTGTACGAACGGAATGGATAGCTGAGTAGGCGGTGCAGGTCTTGAAGAACTGACATTTTCCGAGACTGTGTCTCTCTCCAGCTTCAAGAGACGTTTCTTCGCCGGCAGCCCCCCTCCGTAGCCGACGAGCTTACCGTTGCTCCCGATAATGCGATGGCATGGAATGACAACGCTGATTGCGTTCGCCCCATTGGCGCCTGCGACGGCCCGCACGGCCTTCGGGTTGCCGATTTCCGTTGCGAGGTCGAGATAGGTTGACGTCGTTCCGAACGGTACTTTTACAAGGGCGTCCCAGACGCACTTTTGAAAGTCGGATCCCACCGTCGCGACGGGTAGGTTGAACTCCATCCTCCGCCCGCCGAGATACTCGTCCAGCTGCTCCTTCGTTGCGTCCAGAACGTCATTGGACTGTTCCACGAAAGAGGCGCCCAGTCCCTGGCAGAGTCTGGCGTCGACCGTCTTCCTCATTCTTCGGTATCGATAGTCGAGGAGGACGAGTTTTTCGCCATAGGCCCCGAGGATCAGTTCACCGATCGGTGTTTTGCAGTACTGGATGCCGATCTCGTTCATGCCAGATTCCCCGGGGCTGCGTCCTTGATGGAGAGTCTGGACAGAAGCTCACCGAAGCTCTGATCCTCCGTCCTTCCCGATGTGTCGATGACGATTCTCTCCCTGGTCCAGGCGTCGTAGTCCCGATGAAGTACCTCGTCCCAGGACGGAAGCTTCAGGCCCGTAATCGTCGGTTGGCGGCACTCGACGCGCGTGCGATTTTCCTCTTCGTTCGAGCAGATGATTTCGATGTTGACCGAGGTTGCGCTGGCGTTCAGGGCGGTTCTGTCCCATTCATCCCTGGTTCTTTGGATCGGATTGCACGAATCTGCGATGACGCTCAGCCCCATCTTGAGGTTGGTTGATGCCAGTCTGTAGGCCAGGTCGTAGCCCTCTCCCTGAACGTCGATACCGCAGACTTCCCGCAGCGCCTGTTCGATCGTGTCGATACGAAGGTAGACGGACTTCAGGTGAGCGGCGAGTTGTCGCGCGAGCGTCGTCTTTCCCACGGCCGGCAGACCGGAGAAGATGTAGAGGGTGGGCGTCACTCCTTAGCCTGACGTTGGAGGATGGGGACGCACATCGTCAGTGTTTCCAAAGCTGCCCTATTGTAAACAAAACACCCCGGTATTCTCCTTCGGAGAGAGCCGGGGTGTTCGGGTATGACCACCTGACGGTGGCAGAAGCATGATGATTGGGGCAACCGCTATGGCTTTTTCTTGTCTGCACCCGAGAGTGCGCCCCACGTGATCCCCATGGCTCTACCGGATTTCTCGAGACGGAAGCGCGATGCCTTAACCTCTTCCTCCAGCGTGGTCTCGATATCGCCGATGCGAATCTTGACCCGACGGTAGGCGACGCGGGAGACTTCGAGCCTGGCAGCTTCGGCAGACTTCTGGAGGGCTTCACCAAGGCCCTTCAGTTTCATCATGGCCTCGCTCTCGGTCTTTGCGTGTTCGTTCGCGTTCTGCGCGAACTGGAGTATCTCCTTCTGCTTCCTGGGATTCCTTTGCAGGGCCTTGGTGATCTCGATCTTGGAGAGGATGGAGATGCCCATCGCTTCCAGCAGGGCCTGCTTGGTATCTTTGGCTTTGGCAAGTTCCTTCTTCGTTTCCTGATAGTCTTCCATCATATCTGGAAGCACGCCAAGGCTCAGTTCTGTGGTCTGGTTCCCTTCGGCGCCCACGTTGTTCGAGACGATGCCTCCCAGCGCCCAGGTTTCACCGCCAAGAATGCCACCCGATTCTCCACGCCCGGTAACGATGACCTTTCCCTTTGCCTGAACTCTGGCCGTTCTCAGGTATACGTCAGCCGTGACATCGCCACCCGCCCGGACCTTTGCGTCCTGGATAAACTTGGCCTTCACGTCCTTCCCCACCTCCACGACGGTGGTCGTTCCAACGATGCCCTGTTTGACTTCGAGGCTCCCATCGGTGGCGATCTCTGCGCCATCTTCAACGCTCTGGCCGATGAGGATGTCGCCCGTGGCCTTGACTTTGAACCCCCCGCGAACGCTGCCCTTGATTTCGACATTTCCCTTGAAGTCGATGTTGCCGGTGTCGTAGTCGACGTTGCCGGCGATTTCTGCAATCTGTCTAACGGAGACATTGATGACCTGTACGGGATCGTCTTCGTTCGTCGGTTCGGTGACCTGAACACTGGAGCCGCCGTCCATGTCGGACACGAGCTTGCGGTGTTCGCCTTCCTCCACAAGATTCACGTGCTCTCCCGCCACGAGCTCCGCACGAATCGGTTTCCGGACCTCTATTTCCTCGCCGCGAATGTTGATCCCGGGGATTCCGTCGACCGGAGGACCACATTCCACCAGAACCTGGCCCTCGGCGACAGTGGGAAAGCGCTGACGCTCTTTCAGGTCGATGGACCCGTCCACGCGCTCGACACCGGCCTGGGTAGACGTAGCAAATGTGAATTCAGGGACGGCGTCAGTGGGGTCAACCGGCCGCTGTCCGCTGGCTATCGCCACCAGCATGCGCCTCGATCCACCTTCCTCCAGGTTTTTTGCGAGCGCCCCGACCTCTTCTTCGCGAATCCCTTCCTCAATTCCCGCACTCGCCAGGACAGATCTGATATCCGCTTCAGAGAAGATGGCTGAACCGGGCTGGAGCGGCAGGTTCAAATAGGCAGCCAGCATCAGATCTTCGGTGACCCATACAGGTGCAATGACGGCCGGCTTCCCTTCGTGCAGGCCGGCGTACCCGGTAGTCCCAGCGCGCAACTCGCCGGAAGGCTCATCGAGCTCAACTCCGGGACCCGGCTGGAATTGGGGAGGAAGATCCTCATCCTTGATCTTTTCGATCGGATTCCCGAAGAGATCGGTCCCGGGTTTCACTTCTCCCATAACGCGGACAGCAAGGAGATCGCCCTTCTTCACGGCAAATGCCGTGGTCTCCTTCTCTTTGGCTTTCGCAGGAATCGTTTTCGGATCGCGTTCCTCGAGGAGTCGGGCAATATTGCCCAGAGACAAAAGCTTTCCTTCTTCGCCGCGGGGTCGATGCTCCAGTTGGGGAGATACCGAGGTTGTAGGCGGATCGGCGCGGGCGACCACTACATCCACGAGCGGTTTCCCGGCTTCTTTCGCAGCATCAATGGCGATCAGGATGGTGAAGTGCCTATCGTAGTTGAAACTTAGAGGGCCCCAGACTTACATTGGGTACGAGATTGCGAAGGCAAGTACCCGTAAGAAAGGAGCCCACGTTGAAAAAGC
>Ga0114996_10008343_pt1 | contig 11549 bp, 10 predicted proteins | sample ArcticOcean_MG_C_4_FD_87039 | JGI IMG/M metagenome (GOLD analysis project Ga0114996, IMG submission 87039) | Marine microbial communities from western Arctic Ocean - ArcticOcean_MG_CB4_134 | ecosystem: Environmental > Aquatic > Marine > Oceanic | place: Arctic Ocean: Canada Basin | collected... | reverse complement strand
GTGGGTGTAGGTTGTGGTAACGGGGTAGGTGTTCGTTCTACCTCAACTGCTTTGGAGGGAACCAATGTTGGAGTCCGTTCTGGTTTATTTGTAGATTTCGGTTTGCTGTTTGCTGCTGGAGATGTAGTTGGAAGAGGTTTAAAAATGTCTTTGGGTTCCTGAGTGGCGTGAGGTTTTAAAGCTAAAGTTGGCTCGACTTCCTCTGTGGATGCCGGAGATGGTGTCGTTACGTCAGTGGACTTTACTAATTTGGAAGGTTGTTCTGCTGTCTGGTTAGACCCACAAGCTATCGAAAAAACAGCTATAAGGCTTGCAAAAACAGCTATGAACCTATGCGATTTGAACTGGTACTTCGCTACGCTAAATATCGGTACTACTGGCATGAGTGTTGCTCCCAAGAATAAAGTAGTAAATGGCTAATTTACAGCATAGTCTCACTACGGTAGTAAATTAGGAGAAGAGGCAAGGGCAATATTGGGCTATTTCGTTATTAGCCTCTGAAAATGGGTGCTCTTCGTCATCTAACTTCGCCCCTACCGTCACCAGTAACCACCCCACTATGCCTTCCCGATGGGGGTGTCACTGAAACAAGAAAAGCCACCTCAAACGAGGTGGCTTCTTTCATCTTTGACGCCGGGCAAAAAAGTGCCCTCAGAGACTTTTCTGAAAACGCTCCACTATCGCAGCATGCAGGAAGTTGTTTTGCCAAGGTTTTGTTACTAGGTTTAGATAATATACGCTTCTGCTTGGTGATACGTTTGCCAGCGACCTTAACGACGGCGATCTTTCTGTCTGGGGTCGTCTTTGGTCTCCACTAATTTGGATATACATTTTTTCGGATAACCGTAAATGCCGTTAGTGGTACCAGCAATCAACCCTCCACCGTCAATGGAAGCTAAAGACAAAACAACGGGCTGGAGTAAATTATTGAACGTACCTAGAGGATGCCATGATTCCGCATTGTCCCCGGAAACGAAAACACCAACCCCCGCGATTGAAGTAAAAAATAACCCGGTCTGCGTTGCCATAATTGCTGCTTCAGTGGAATATGACGGTAACTCTACTTTTAGGGGCTCGGGCAGACCATGTGATTTTGAGACCCAGGTCTTACCATTATTTTTTGAACGGAATATCCCAGATTGACGGGTCGCTGCAAATATCTGCTTACTGTAAATATCGTAAGTTATATCAAGGACCTGTTTGTCACTTAACGACGTTACTGGCTCATCCAAGGTGCCGTCTGATTTGATCTTCACCCTGAGTATCCCTCCCTCGGTAATCGCCCCAAAAAGATAGCCGTCAGCGTGAATTAATCTGTAGAAGGTCTTCCCAGGAAGTTGATTGTTCAATAAAGCGACCGGATACCCTTCCACATATCCCGACGAGTAACCTAAACCGGCCGAGAATTTAGCAACGTATAAATAATCATCTTCTGTAATAACGGTCGTGAAAAGGTTATGTTGATAAATATTAGAATTCGTCCATGAGCCTGGTTTACCGTCATCATCAGAAACAATCAGACCTCGTCCAATTGGAAATTGCTTTGGGACGGGAGTGGGTTTAGGCGCAAGATCTGGTGTGGGTGTAGGCTCACTCGGTAAAGCCTGTGGAGGCGGAATTTCCATTTCTTGATCGGGGATCGTTAAATCACCGGGAAGGTTTATCAGCGAAGTATAGATCCAGCCTGAAGGGCTGGACGTCATATCCCAGACCAGGGAATCTGATTCGAAATCAGCGAAGAAAGGCACGTATTCCCATGGTTGGCCGGTCTCAGCGCGGTAGACACCATTATGGCCGTGCGCCCCGCCGAGAATAGTATTGGCGGACGTCACGTGAAGCGAAATAATTGTCTGACCGGTTGTTAAGTCCTTATGGATCCATTCGCATTGTGTCGCATCCTTGTCCAACACTTTCTTTGTCACTCCGGCGGGAAGCTTACCCGTACTACCGGCAAAAACGTCTTTAGTTGGGATTGCTGTAGGGCCAGAGGGAGACTCCGCTGAAGCGCACGCAACCGTCATGCCCACAACCACGGCAACCAATGTAATCAAGATAAGTTTCATAGCGGGGCCCTTAGCATGCTTGATTCAACCATTCATCGCCGGTGGCTGCTATAGCTTCGTGCAAACCTTGGAGCTGAAAGTGTTCACGTATCTGGCAAGAAGCCAACGGAATCAACTTGAGCTTCTAAGCCTCAGTAACCGCCTGCCCAACAGCCCAAGCAATGCGACAGCGACCAGCCCTATAACAACGTAAACTACCACCATCCAGGCGGAACCGGCGTTTCCGGCTTCCCCAAGACTCCCCTTGTCAGACCCTTCTCCACTTTCCTTAACTGACCCCGTGGCACGGGAAAACGCGTCCCTCGACTTTTGCTCCCCTGCGGCCGCTCTTTGGCTCGCAGGCACCATCCCAGGTTCAACATATACTTGGTCTTCAATAGATACGGTTTCGTTTATCGGGTTGATGGTGGAGATTGAGTCTTCTATTGTTATAGCTTCAGTTATCTGGTCTAGTCCTCCATTACCGCTTGTTTCCCCAACTGAGACAGACTCCTCTATGACTATAACAATCGGCGTGGGAGCAGGCGGCACGGTGGTCGCCCGTTCAACCACCGGCTCAGGTGTTGCCCGTTGCGCATGGGCCGTTAACAAAGGGAAAGCCATAGCCAGACACCACGAAACGGAGACTAGCAAGGCTATCGGCGCAGTTTTCCTATGGCTCATACATGTGTTCCTGTTGAATGTGGCTGGCAATCTGCACCATTTAAAACGCTATTAATTTCCAGAAGAAAGAGTCACAGTTGCAGCAATAGCCTGTCCGTTCACAACTTCCAACGGCGGAGAAAACATTTTTTCGGAAAGGGTGAAAGCCTCGCCTTCCGGCCTAATAGAGGAATCCCCATAACCAGGGCCGGCCGTTTCAAGATCAATATCAAACGATAGCTGTGTTTGAACAAGCGAGATGATTTTCGGTTTTTCTGGCGACCACGTCCCAACGTCGATTTTGCACGAGCCCGTCCAGACTGATTTGGTCAGATTGCCGCTGTTATTCAAGTCATCTCCCATCCGCATTACCGAAGCTTCTACAAAAAGAGCCTCGTTTGACTGTCCAGTCGGTCTAGATTGGGGTACCTCGCAGCCAATTGGCTCCGAAGGCCAATTATCCGAACCGTCACCAGGAGACAACATGAACATCAGGTACCTGGCGTCCACCTTAACGTCTTCCGACAACCAAGCAGCTAATGGCATATGCCCTATCCACTCATTCGAAAATTCTCTCAGTGTTTCTAGACTCCCATCAGGATTCGTAACCTCGACGGTCCAGTCTCCGTGTACCTTGATTCCCTCTGAGCCGGAACCGCTCTCTGAGACAACCATGGGCTTGGACTGACAGCCAACAAAGGCCGACAACGCCAAGATTGCCAGAAGCAAAGCAACCACTCGCATAGTTCACTATCTCCAAAGGACTATTGTAAATACGACGACTATCCCTGCCGACAGTCCATACCTCACAAAGACTTCTCCTCTATAACAACTCACCCGGCCCAACGGCTAAAGCTTGGATACTAATCCACGGACAAAATGACGGTCGCAGCAACTACTTGGCCATCCCATACTTCTATAGGTTCGTCGAGTGTTTTGAATGACAGGACGCCCATTTTACTAGCATTGCCTCCTGATGAGGGATTAATGGTTTTATTTGCCTCCATGGAAGTCGCCACATTATATAAGAACCGATTTCCATCGACTGATTCCAGCGTACAACTGGCGTTCCAGACCGAATTGTCAAAGTTGCCTTCATCGTTTGCGGCTTGAATAACGTTTGCAGACACATGACTAGACCCTAATGGAGCGTTCACCGCCTCTTTACAAAAGCCGCCCATAACCCATTTAATCTCAACGTCGCCTACTTTCAGATCCGGCGAGTCACTAAAGGCAAACCACATGAACCTCTTCACTTCAAGGTCAAGCGACAATAAAGCGGCAATAACGTGTGGGCCAACAAATTCATTCCTAAATTGTCTCCTCGTGGCCAAACTTCCGTCCGGGTTCGTAACCTCGACAATCCAGTCTCCGTGTACCTTGATTCCCTCTGAGCCGGAACCGCTCTCTGGGACAACCATTGGTTTGGCCTGACAACCAATAAAGGCCGACAACGCCAAGATTGCCAGAAGCAAAATAACCACTCGCATAGTTCGCTATCTCCATTAGGGCTAGTCATACAGCGCAACTAAGATAGCACAGTGCTAGAGAATCAGATGGCTTCCGTTTGCACACACCTAATCATCAAACCCTGATATCCCGGCAATCACCGTCCAAAGTTCCAAACAAAGTTCCACGTTGCCGAAGAAGAAACCGGTGGCCCATTCCAAGGGTTTATCCAGCGAAACGGCCAGGGCTTCGGCCACCACGTTGCCACTGTCCAACACCCAAGATGTAAAAAGAGGACCGGCATGTGAACCGGTCCTCTCTGATCTTCAATGGAACGAATTATAGGTTTTAGTCACCACTGAACGAACATTGTCATATCCACGCGTTGGTATGCGGGAGTGAGAGTGGGAGGTCGAGTACATATTAGCTAACGTTTCATGGACATATTAATTCCCCGAAAAGCTATGGTTAGCGAGCTATTCGTCGTGGACCGGCGACCGCAAAAGCCTGCGGACCCATGGGAAGATTGCCAGCAGCGGCAGACACATTGACCGTCCAAGTACCGGGCGTGGGCAAGAGCACCGAGACCTGCTCAACATTATTGATGGCGTCGTTGCCGCCGTTGCGCACTGCCGCCTGTCCAGGGTTCGACGCTCCTCCTAGAATCCATGGTGTGTGCTCCTTTCCATTTGGATCCGTTAGCCTTAGGTCTAGGTCGTTGATCAGAGTCAACCCTCCTGGAACGCCGGGAGGATCAGCCCATGCTAAAGTCACATGGGTTTCCCGCTGACCCCTAGGCACATTAAATTGATAAGTAAACATGCTACCTTCAGCCGACGGTTTAGTCGCGGAGTGCCAAGGGTCTACTCTCGTTATCTTCAGGGAACCCTGAATGAGACCTCCTGCTCGGAGCAGCTCAACAGCACCTAGTGCATTTGCTATACCCCAGCCAGTTGCATAATCGGGTCCTGGGGTAGCCTGACCGACGCCCTGGACGTCAATCGCAGTTTGAATAAGAAGTGCTTTCATGGCAGCTGGTGTCATTGCGATATTTCTGTTGTTCGCTTCTTGGAGGATCAGAGCAGAGATCCCTGAAACAACCGGAGTCGACATGGATGTTCCACTCATTTGTCCGGTAGCTGTGTTGCTTGATGCAAAAAGCGACGTCATGTTTGAACCGTGTGCCACGAGATCGGGCTTTATCCTGCCGTCGTCCGTTGGGCCATAACTTGAGAAGGCAGCTATGTTATTCGCACCATTCATGGCGCCCACGGTAATTACATTCTTTGCAGTACCCCTACTACCTATACAGTCGGCTTGAAGACCAAAACCACCTTGTAGGCAATCTGCAGGACCACCATTAACCCCTGTAATTGGCACATCATTCCGGTCATTCCCTGCCGATTTGACCACGGTAAGGCCAGTAATGTAAACCACGTTATCCCAATCTACCGATTTGCTAGCGTAACTACCGAAAGTGTTTTGATTGTTAGTAAACGTTCCCGTGCTCGGGTTCCAGCCTACCCTAAGCCCATATGAATGATTTGATATTTGAATAAGATTGGCCGTGGCTGCATTTGCCATTTCCAAACTATCGTCTCCAGAATCCCAGCTTGTTATGTTGACATTAGGAGCCATTCCCTTGGTAGCAGATGAGTTTGCTCCACTGCTTCCAATGGTGCCGGCCACATGTGTAGCATGGTTACTGCTGGAAGTCGTCTGCCCTGTAGCAAAGTTGACTCTCGGAAACAATTCTTGGTGCGTGGCCAACACCGCTCCCAACTCCCATATCCCGACTTGGATTCCACTACCGTCAAGGTTAAACGGTGCCGATTGAACCTTATCCACATTGGATAGAGGCTGCGCGGTTGCTTGATTATGATCAATAAATGGCGGAGGGCTCGGCTCTACTCTGGCAACTATGTCGGATTCTGTTAATGCTCGAAGGCCTTCCGGCGGGATATTCAATGTGACAGACCTGATTATCCCAAACACCGTGGGATCAAATTCTTCTAATTGAACGTCCCTTCCGTTCGTGAAGCTTCTGACTTGATCGGCAGAGACATCTTTGTGGAAAAGGACGGAATAGGCGATTCTGCCGTCGGCTCGCCGTTGATACTGATAAGGGGCAGGATCCTCTGTAAGGTCGCGGGAAAGTTTTCTCTCTGGCGTTATGGGGCTAATACGCTGGACTCCTTCCAGATTTCGGACCTCTCTCAGATCGTTGGACATCACCGATGCGAACCATAATTTTCTTTCCAGCGGCTCCAACAAATTAAGGCCATTTCGTCTAAAGCTCTGTAAATCTGCTGGTTCTGGAGGTGTGTCTAATGACACTACGATGTGTATAAGGTCATTAGTCTTCGATGCCTTGTCAGGGACTTGTCTTTCCTTATCTTTCTCAGAATCCGTATCACGGCCTACTCGCATTCCGGTTCCCGTAGAAAATATGTCTTCCTCTCCAGATTTATCAAACGACGGTTCAGAAGCTTTTTCATCCTGTCCGTTGCATGCCGCAAAAGTTAGGAGCACAGCTATGCTCACCACCAGCAATACAAAACTGTTGCCCCTGCAAGGGTTGTTCATAGAAATCCTAATTGTCCATTCGGTTATCTTGATGAATGCGATGCACTACGCACGCTTGCCAAATTACTGAGACCTTCCTGATTACGCGTTGGTATGCAGGATTGGGAGTACGAAGTCGAGTACATTTCAGCAAAATCAGAAATGTGTCACCCTGAATCCCTGTTAACCCCGTAAGTATAGGATTGGACGACTCCGATTAACGACTAGCCGCGACTGATCACCACTTTACGAACATTGGGATGTCTGTCTGCCGGTGCTTATGACCATAGAGCCGTCTACGTTATAAATCCAGTCGCGGTAAAAATTCTTCTTGAAGTAGACCACTGATTTTATTTCACCGGCATTGGAATCACCGGTGGACCTCCTGAATTTTCAACTGTGGGGTCTAGTTGAGTGAAATACCAGGAGTTGTCTATCTCAAGATTATTATGCTTACCGAAATCGTCCTCATGAATTTCGAGGATTTCAGCTTGAATCAATGATGGCCACGGGTCAGCCGACTGATTTAACACTAATTTAATATCGAATTTAGAAGCATATTTCACCCAAAATACGTTGCCAGATGAAAGATTGCTCCATGTTCCACCCGGCCCGGATTTAATCGTGTTATTTGGCATATTCCAATAGACATCACCAACCTTGAAATCTGTCGGACCGTCTGTGTTTAAAGTTATTGCTACTGAACTGTCACCCATTTCATTTCTAAGGAAGATAGTCCCCTTCCAGTCCGAGGGGATGTTCATCGGAGACATGAATGGGGTAGGAGTAGGAGTTGGAAGAGGAGCGGTTCCTTCGAATATGAATCCCCAGTCAGGGGTGATGCCAATATTCTTATGCTTCCCAAAATTGTGTTTACTGACTTGAGTGATTTGCGCATCGAAGAGGTCGTTCCAAGAATTCACGTCCTTATCGAGTACTAAAACAATTTTATATTTAGATGCGTAAACCACTTCAAAGGTATTATTCGAAGAATTATTTGCCCAATTTCCGGATGGCCCATCTTTTTTGGTCCCATTGTTGTTCCAATAAATATCTTCCCCAGAGAAGCTATTCGGTAATTCGATTCCTTGGCCGAGGTCATCTATAAACGCTAACGATATGTATTTGCTTCCGGTTGGATCAGCAAGTTTTATAGTGACTGTTTCAGAATTGAAAGTGCTTCCAGTGCTGGCTGCGAATACATCTTTTGTTGGGTCTTGAGTCGAAACAGCGTCTGATTGATCAGATGCAGAGCACCCGAAAAGACCGATACAGGCGACGACTGTAACTATGCTCCATTTAGTGATGCCAGTTAAAAAAGATTTAAAGCCGTGGGTCATTCATATACTCCGGTTCAGTTTGAGAATCGCTGCCATTGTAGTCTAGATGCCTGTGAATCAACTATATCTTTCGATAGTGAATCGTTTGGTTCGTTCAATAGTTTAGATGTCCCAGGGAACTACTGCCCCAATTAAAAATCCGAATGCGATAGACTAGTCTTCGGTTTTGGCCTAGGTTTGCATACAATGCGAGCTTTTGGTTATCGCCCGAACAATTTGGAGTAGTGATTTAACGTTTTGATCTCTTTGAAAATTTATCTGATCATCATGGTTGGATTTATAATCTGTGCTTCTGTGTCATGCGGGGGAGACCTTGATCTCGCAAATCCCGATACAGAGACGTCCGTAGGAAAAACCAGATCGGATGCCCAGGACGACAATAAAGCTCCATCTTCCATTCCGTCCCCTTCAGAATCGCCTAATAAACCGGAGGCAAAATCAAATGCTGGGACGGCTATCAAGACCCCGATCCCGAAGGCAGAAGTTACCCTGAACCCGGCAGACGAACCGTTGTCATTCATTCCCGCCTTGGACGGCTTTGGATTCGCAAATTTTTCCGGCGGTCAAAACGCGTCAACCATATTGACAGAAGATTTGGTCGAGTTTTTTGGAAGGGATGGGCTGTGCCTTCCAGGCGAAGCAACTGAATGCATTATGTACCCTGGAGTTGGGCTGTTTTTGGAACGTCTGAACTCTGTTCTTGCGAACGGTGTCTGTTATGGAATCAGCGCGAGCGTTTCCAATCAATTTTCAGGAAAGATCCGGTTGCCTGGTATTGGCGACAATGATGATGCCGTCGCGCATTTAAATAGAAATGATGAATTAGACCACACCATAGCTAAGCTGCACATGATGCAATATTCGGAAGAATATCGAGATTTTCTAGACTCCCGCATGGAAATGCCACCAACGGCCATAGCTACCGAATTATATGAAGCATTCGAAGAAGCTTCTGAAAAATACAATCCTCCCTTCACTTTGGCCCTGTACTCAGACCACGGTGGGCATTCGATCACACCGATAGGCATTGAGAAAACGAAGTCCGGATACAGGATCTCTGTCTATGACAGTAACTGGCCAAAGGAAACACGGTGGGTCGACATAGACCAATCCGAAGATAGATGGGATTACCAAATAGGGATCGAAGGCGAAGATATGTGGACTGGAAAAGGGCCCGGGTCAATGACACTAATACCACATACTTTGCCAACCGATGGGTTCTTCTGCTTTTTTTGCCAGACGCTAGAACTCGATTCATCAAAAGCTACTGGTTCGATCGTGATGGTCGACACGCCAAACATAGAACAAACCAAGGTTACTGTCGCGTCAGACAGCGGGGAAACGATGACGTGGTCGATAAAGGGAAGATCTGCCGGCCTCAGTCAAGTTAAGACCTACCTACTTCCTGCCGAGTCGACATCGGATGCCCAATCCTCTGACACATTGATGCTTTTTATCCCAGAGTCAATTGGTTCTTTTGACGTTGACCTAAACGGAACCCAGACGAACATCGACGAGCCAATTTCCTACAACCTTCTGTTAGCAGGACCCGGAATGCCCAGTATCGCTCTAGAAGGCCAGCTAACCGATGACGGCCAAGATTCTGGACAAAGCTTATTAAGTTTCTCGAAAGAAGCTGATACAAACGCCATGGAAGTCGTAGTGGACTCAACTAAAGTCACTATTTTGGAAACTGCGACGTTAACGTCAGAGACATTCATAGAATCCTCGCCCGGCGAGACTTATAAATCTAGGGTTGTCGATGGGGTTCTTGAAAATGTAGAGATAGTGTTGAATGAGACTTCGGAGGTACTTCATTCACTGAAGTCAGTCGTAGATTCGGTTGATACACCTCTCCGTGCAACGGATACCGACGATGGGACTAAATTCATCCGGTTATCAGACGGAACCATCACGGTCGATACTTCGGATGGCGACAAGATCGTTTTGTCGAACGAAAATTTGTACGAAGTAACTTTTTCGGATGGCACTACTGCTTCGTTTGAAACAGATGAAGCCGGGTCTATGATCGGGACTTTCTCTGACGGATCGAAGTCGATGAGGTTTCCTGAAGGGAATGGAGTTCACTCTACCGGCAACGGCTGGATCATAGATGAACCTATACGTGGCATATATGAGGTGTTTCGAGAAGCGTCTGACGGGTTATTCGTCATGCCCACGGAAGCCGACATATTAGAGATTGAAGGTATATCTGAGGAAACTCAAAAGATAATGTTGGATCTAATGGCTAATCCCATAGACTCTGGTGGAGTTACGGGAGGTAACCTTGAAACCTTAGAGATTCGGTTGGTAGAAATGGCCGACAAATACGAATTTATGAAAAATATCCAGGAGGAGGTCTTTGAAGGAAACCAGGACTCGATAGGAAAAACAAATTCACTCCAAGAGAGATTCGGTTTGATGAGATCCGGTTCTTGGATGGAAACGGTTATACAAGAAACTGCTTCGGAGATGCCCGAAGAGATGCCCGAAGAGATGCCCGAAGAGATGCCTGAAGAGATGCCCGAAGAGATGCCTGAAGAGATGCCTGAAGAGATGCCTGAAGAGATGCCTGAAGAGATGCCTGATATGGGTGGATTTTAAGGAACAATTTTGGAAGCCCGATAGTGCAACGGATAAAATCAAGGTTCCGATGTGTAAACAGTTTGAAATTGGTGCCTTACAAGCCGTTATCATGGTGGGCCCTGTTGCCACTGTCCAGCACCCATGAACCAACAGGGCGCACCCAGAAGGTACGCCCGTCAATATCTACCTCTATCAGTTCAAACTCTTTAACCATCAGTCAATGAAAAGTGGCACCGTATTCCCCCAACGAAATGTCGGTCTGATACCTATACGTATAGCCTCGAGTCTGATGCTATCCTTGAATAGCTTTATTTACAGGTATTTAAGTAGGAGGTACCTATGAGGTATATGATAAGAGACGTATTCACATGTAAACGCGGTAAAGTCCCAGAGTATTTGGAGCTGTTAAAAATAGTGATCTGAGCCGTGAAAGACGCTGGTTTCACCGAACACAAGGTGTACGCCGATATAGCTGAATCTATGGATACAATATTCCACGAAATGGAAGTAGACAGTCTCGATGCATATTTCGAGCTGGAAAGAGGATTTTTTGTAGACATGGATGCTGAAACTAAGGGTTTAGTCGATGCTTACAATGACGTCACTGTTTCTGGTAGACGGGAAATATTTGAGGTTTTAGATATTTAGCACAGCTAACCGGTTGTTCCTTGGGTCCCACTCATTCTAGGCACGAATTATAGAACCGAAAAAGTTCGTGACCATTTCGTGACCATTTGATCCAAAACAAAGCCGCTGGCCGTAGTGGCCAGGGGCTTTCTCTTTGGCTGAAATCAAGCGATTTCATGCCTAGAAACTGTCTGGCGTGAGTGCGAGGGAGTCGAACCCACCTACCCCGCTCGTCACGAGGCACAACAGATTTGAAGTTGGAACACGCCTGTCTGAT
>Ga0114996_10008341_pt1 | contig 11550 bp, 12 predicted proteins | sample ArcticOcean_MG_C_4_FD_87039 | JGI IMG/M metagenome (GOLD analysis project Ga0114996, IMG submission 87039) | Marine microbial communities from western Arctic Ocean - ArcticOcean_MG_CB4_134 | ecosystem: Environmental > Aquatic > Marine > Oceanic | place: Arctic Ocean: Canada Basin | collected... | reverse complement strand
TTTATCTAATATAGGATTACTAGAAGGGGCGCATTTCTGTAATTTATTGAAACGTGATTCTGACAGGAACGGTTCATTGGATTGGATTGCGAACGAAGCGCCTTCTAAACGCTCATCGAGTTCTTGGCGAACGGTATGCAGCATGAGTTCGGCCCCCTTATTTGGCAACCAAACACCTAGGAGCTCAATGAGCGGTTTTTTTGACATGGTGCAGGGCATCGTCGACGGAGCGTTTAGAAGAATAGGCAATCATTGTGTCCGGATCAGGAACGCCCAGTCCGACAAGCATGATAGGAACCTGCCAAGGTTTCAGATTTAATAATGCTCTCATCTGCTGATGCTTTTCAGGTATGTCAGGCCAGTTGATAGGTACGGAGCCAAGCCCAGATGAGGTCAGTGCTAGCATCAGCGTCATGGTTGCCAAGGCCGCATCAATATAGATGAGATGATGGTCACGGGTCTCATCATAGCAGCCAAGATTGCCGACAACGACAATCAGAGCGGGTAGCTGATCACCGTAACCCCGAACTCCGAGCGGTAATTTGCAAATTTCTTGGATCATTTCTGATTCTGTTGCCATGTAGTAGTCGAAGGGCTGACGGTTGCATGCACTCGGTGATTCCAGTGCTGCGGTGATGGCATGACGGATAGTTTCTAGTGGCACCGGTGCATTCTTGAAGTGTCGGTGCGATCTTCGGCTCCGGCACAGTTCATGGAATTGGTCGAGAGCTGCTATTCCCGAAGGTTCAAAACGTTTCGCATAAGAAGGAATATCTATTTCCTTATAAGGAGAAAATGTGTGCGTTTCAGAAGATTCTGCTGATGGCAGGGATATAAATTTTTTGTGGGCTTCTTTAATCTCGGGGATTTCATGATTTACCGCTTTGAAGTATTTGTTTAGAACGTCCGCCGCCCATTTAAGTTCAGATTTTGAAACTTTTGAATTGGCTAGGGCCTCGGAGTAAAGATTCACCGCCGGTCCAATGAACTTTAAGCCAAATATTTTTTTTCGATTTGGAAAACATAACCCTTTTTCTAGCACGTGGATACTGCGTCTAAGATTAGGCACTGTTGTAATAGATCTAGAGAACTGAGCTTGTAGAGCTCTTAGGCCAGCCATTGTTGCTTTAGATTCCGCCCTGAGTGCTTTGGCCAGTTTGCGCCGTTGCTTAGAGTGACGGCTCAGAGGATTTATTCTGGAAAACAATGAGCTCATCAGTTCCCGGTAGTCGTTGAGTAAAGACTGGACTTCGATCCTGTAATGGCTCCGGCCCTTCCGGCTATCCATCCCAATGCTCGCGCGAGGGTCATTAGAGTACGACCTGCTGTGATGGGTAAGGTTAATATGAGTCCAATCACAGCGATCAATTTAATTAAAATAGAAGTTACAAGGACCAGATTCAAACGAACAGTACCATTATTTTTTCTTCGGAAGTTCGTATTCGACTGATCCCTGGCCCTTCGATATTGATAAAGAAAAGACAGCCTTTCTGGAGGAATGGTTTCATAAACGTAGGCATCTTGAATCCAGGCTGTTGGAAGATTTTGGGCAATTACTTCTGCGTAAAACTTGGAATCTGTTCCACCCGTATGCCGCATGGACTCATCGAACCAAATATTATGTTCGGAGAAGAGTGAAGTGTCCGCTAGCCAGTTATTGGTTACAATCGTGACTCCCGAAGTTCCTTCGAGGGAAGCTCTTCGGGAGGCTCGCGCCTCTTTTTTTCTGTAGCGACTCTTTAAGTTATTAAACATGAGTCTCTGAAGAAGTGTCAGATTTTCTTCGGGTAGGCGCGCTCGGAGCGGGGCACCGATCAGCTTCGCCTCACTGTTTCTGTAACCTTGAATTATTTTCTTTAGCCAGTCCGTGGCCACTTCTTCATCATCATCAACGAAGAGTAGAAGGTCAGATTCCATTTTCAGAGATTCCCTAGCCGCACGGTTCCGGGCAAAAGGAATCCCAGGTTCAGTTTCAAGAGCATAGGCTAACTTAGAATCTTTGAATATGGGCTGAAGGGTCTTAATTAGATCCCGTGAGTGTTCATTAGTATCGTTTTCAATGACGAGAAAAGTGATCTTCACTTTTTCAGGAATAATTAATGATGACCATGAGCACAAAAGTGCTTCGAGCATTTTAGGGCGTTGCCGTGTTAGTGTTGCGACGCAGGCCTGGAGTTGTTTGTTTTTGCGAGACACAGCCGAAATCAATTGGCAGGATTAAAAAGGATCTGTCAAGGATTGCCTAATGATTTTCCTTATAGGGGATCATGTTTTTTAGTAAAGGTAGTCAAGAAACTATCGTTATGTTATTAAAATTTAACAGAATGAGTTTACCCAAAGTCATCATAACAGATTTTATTAAAGACTCTCTTTCCATTGAGCGTAGCGTACTGGACGGCTCTGCGGAAGTCATTGCACTTAATGCAATGAGTGAAGATGAACTGATTGGTAAGATCGAAGATGCTGAGGCAGTTCTTTGTTATCATTATTTATCCTTGAATAGAAAAATTATTGAGAGCCTTGAGAAATGCAAAGTCATTGTTAGGCCAGGCGTGGGCTATGATAATATTGACTGTGTTGCTGCGAGGGAGTGCGGAATTCCTGTTTGTAATGTGCCGGACTATGGGACCGAAGAAGTGGCGGATTCGGCAATGGCAATGGCTTTGATTTTGGTGAGAGGGACGCACTTCCTTCAGAGCCGATTGAGACGTGGCCTAGGAGAGTGGACCGTTGAGGAGGCTGCGCCTATCCCAAGGATCCGTGGCCGTGTCTTTGGTATTATTGGTTGTGGGCGCATCGGATCGGCAGTTGCCTTGCGCGCAAAAGCGTTTGGATTTGATGTCGTTTTTTATGATCCTTATGTTCCGGACGGTTTGGATAAGGCTCTCGCGATACGGAGGGTGGATACTCTGGAGGAATTACTTTCACAATCCTATGTCTTGAGTCTTCATTGTCCACTGACTGAGGACACAAAAAATATTATTGGTTCAAATGAAATTACCCTGATGAGTCAGGGCAGTTATGTGATTAACATGGCCAGAGGGGGCACCCTAGATACGGAGGCTGTCGTCGATGCGCTCGTTTCTGGACATTTGCGCGGCGCAGGCATCGATGTGCTTGAGGTGGAACCTCCTGACCAGGAGTCCTTAGTCATCAAGGCCTGGCGTGATCCAAAGCACCCGGCGCATGATCGGCTCCTGATTAATCCTCACGCAGCATTCTTTTGTGATGAGGGTGGCGAAGAGTTTCGCACTAAGGGGGCCAAGGAATGCCTTCGTGCGTTGAGAGGGGAGCCTTTAAGAAATGTCGTGAACTGACATTATATTTGAAGTTTTCCAGGTTCATCTTCTGAGGCAAAAAAGGACTGCATGCGACCACGTAAGTCATTATAGAAGGTCTAAGCCATCTCATCCAGCATAGTTGAATGTTTGGAGCCGGTCTCGCCTTTTTCGGAAAGCTTGAGCCTTTCAGTTTCAATGCGTTCTTCGAAGGACTGTTCAAGTTCCATAAGGTTTTCCAGAAAGGACCGGTCGCCACCCTCGATCAGAGTATGTTCAAGAGTCTCATTGATTATTTTAAAGAGAATAGCAGCGCTCAAAAGAATTTAAGAGAACTAAAATATAAAGTCTACATTAGTTTGATTTAAGAGCTAAATGATGAGGCAGCAGTCGCCGTAGCTGAAAAAACGGAACTTTTCTAGAACCGCTTTTCTATAGGCTTCTTTCATAAGATCTGTTCCCGCCAGAGCACAGACTAACATGAAGAGAGTGCTCTTTGGTAAGTGAAAATTGGTTAACAAAGCATCGGCACCAAGAAATTGATGACCCGGGTAAATAAAAATATTAGTCTGCCCTGATGCACTTTCTATATCACCGATACTTTCCAAAGACAGGTGCTCTAGGACACGAGTCACGGTCGTGCCAACCGCAATCTTTCGTTTAGCTGAGTTTATAGCCAGGGCTGAGTCCTCAGATAAATGAAATCTTTCACTGTGCATTTTATGGTCAATGATACGATCCGTTCGTACAGGTTGAAAGGTTCCGACTCCGACGTGCAGAGTAATAAAAGTGTGGGGAATACTTTCAAGTAGTTGTGGGGTGAAATGTAAGCCTGCTGTGGGAGCAGCGATAGCGCCGGGGTTCTTTGCATAGACTGTCTGATAACGCTTTTCATCAATTGGTTCGGCATCCCTTTTCATGTAGTGAGGCAAGGCAAGTTTACCATGTTTCTCGATATTAATTGGATTGCTAAATCGGATCATACGTTCTCCGTCAGGAAGAATTTTTTCGACGGTACCATCGACTCCTGCAATATTAATTGGACTATCGGCGCGCATTTTTTTCCCAGGTCTGACCAGACATTTCCAAACATTTGGTTCAGGTTCCTCTAACCGGATGATTTCTATTTTCCCATCCTCATTAAAGAACCGGGAAGGAACTACCTTAGTGTCATTTAAAATACAAATATCGTCTTTGTTAATGTAGTCCTTAAAATCTTCAAATCTTCGAAAGTTGATTTCACTTGATGAGCGATCTATGACCATCATTCTAGAACCACTCCTGTCCTTTCTTGGCATTGAGGCGATAAGTTCCTCGGGCAGATCATAGTTAAAATCTTCAGTTAGCAATTCTTTAGCCATAGATTAATATCTCTTCTTGTAACTCTTAACTAGAAGCTTGAAAGTAATATAATGTCGAACTTCTCTTTTGGCTTATACATAGTCATTGCCGGAGCATGCTGTCTTGCTTCGTGTAAGACTGTACGGGAAGTCACACACATTGAATCAAAAGGCATTAGTGACCCTCTATCAGACCGATTCATTGGCAGTTCGGTTTCGAAGTATGAAAGTGGAACGAGGCATTTCATGGATAGCCAACGGACCACAACTAAAAAGATATTTGGAGGAACACATAATAATTCTATGTTTGGAGGGACCTATGATAAGAAGCTTTTTCAGGGAAACAAAAAAAGTTCGTTAACAAATAATCAATTTAACCCTGGAAATTATTATTTTGCAAAAAAGCGTTCACTGAGCCGTAAGACATCTAATTTGTCTGATGATCAGTTTTCTTTAAGTCAAAAGAAAGCTAATGAAGGGACTAAAAATTGGTTTGGCCAGAGTAAAGGTTTTAAGAAAACCAGTTTTTTAGGTGCAAAGAAAAAGATTTCCCGTAAGCCCTTAAAGGCTGCTGTTGACGCACAGGAAAAGAACCGTAATACCAATTTAGAGATTATAAGCTCTCCAGGAATTGAAAGATCTCCTCAGGGAATGAGTATTGATGATGTTCGAAAGTTGTTTGGAAATTAGTGTCAACTTGATGCGGGGCAGATTTGGGGGCACTTTGAACTCTCTACCAAGTTATTACTAAAATACAACATGTCGCCCAAAGAACAATTAGAACAGTTGACTCATGGAACGGCCACGGTCCTTAGTGAGAAGGAACTCTTAACTAAGTTAGAGAGAGGGAAGCCTCTGCGTGCTAAGCTTGGGGTAGATCCTACGGCCCCTGACATTCACCTTGGTCACACCGTAGTATTGGAAAAGTTGCGCCAGTTTCAGATCCTCGGTCATCAGGCCGTTCTCATTATTGGAGATTTTACGGCGACCGTAGGTGATCCGACCGGTCGTTCGTCTACCCGACCTCCCCTGACCCGCGAGGAGGTCCTGGCTAATGCGGAAACATATACGGATCAGGCTTTCAAGATTCTGGATCGAGAACTTACCGAAGTGGTTTATAACGGGGACTGGTTCCGCAAGATGAGTTATGAAGAAGTCCTAAAGCTCAATGCGCGGGTCACGATGCAGCAAATGCTTCAGAGGGAAGATTTCAAGACCCGATTAGATGATGCGAAAGAGGTGCGGTTACATGAGATACAATACCCAATCATGCAGGGATGGGATTCGGTAGAAGTTCGTTCGGACGTTGAGTTGGGAGGAACTGATCAACTGTTTAATATTCTTGTAGGAAGAGACATGCAAAAATCGGAAGGTATGGAAGCTCAGGTAGCAATGTGTTTACCAATTCTAGAGGGTACGGACGGAGTCAAAAAAATGTCGAAGAGTTACGGAAATTATGTTGGTGTGAATGAAGATCCGGGCCAGATGTTCGGTAAGACAATGAGCGTTTCCGATGATCTAATGGACCGCTGGTATACTCTCTTATTAGGACAGGAAAGAAATGAGACATTGCATCCGATGGAAGCAAAGAAGCAACTCGCAGTTTCTATTGTGGCACGGTATCATGGAGAAGAGAAAGCCAAGGAGGCGAGAGCTGATTTTGAGTTGAAGTTTGTAAAAAATGATGATGAAGCAGTGTGGCCAGAAGTTGACCTTGGTGATGAGAGGCGGCTCATCGCATCCGTTTCGACGGCTTTCCTTGAAGGATATGACGTGAAAAGGAGCGGTGGTGAAATTCGTCAATTAATTATGCAGGGAGCGGTTCAGATCGATGGTGAAAAGTTTGCCGATGTGAAGGGAATATTGCCGCAGGATGTGAAGGGAAAGTTATTGCGTCTTGATAAGAAACGCCGTGTTAGGTTGTTATAATACCAATAAATAAAATGAAAAAGTTTCAAGATAGGAACTATATTTAAATTGTTTAGTTTTTATCCAAAATAAATTTTTTAATCAAAAGTGTAAGTGAGTATCCTTGGCCGAGCCGTTTTGAATTCCCTAGCTTATCTTGGGCAGTTAGGCAGGCTCCTTAGTGAGATTTTTGGATTCATCTTTAGGGGAAGGATCCGGTTCAAGCTGATGTGCCGGCAAATTGTGAACATAGGATTTAGTTCTCAGATGGTTGTCATTGTGACCGGCGCTTTTACGGGTGCTGTTTTTACAGCACAAACCTATTATCAGGCGACTAAGCTTGATCTTGAATCTGGGATTGGAGGCCTGGTCTCTATTGCTATTTGCCGGGAATTGGGCCCGGTCCTAGTTGGTCTAATGATTTCTGGTAGAGTAGGAGCTTCGATGGCAGCCGAGATAGGAACGATGAAGGTCACCGAACAGATTGATGCTTTGCGCTCGATGGGAGTGAGTCCGACAGGTTATGTGGTTGTGCCTAGATTCGTTGCAATTATGATATCCATGCCCCTCTTGATTGCTGAAGCGATCGTCTTTGGGATCACAGCTTCGTATTTTATTGCTGTAAAGTTTTACAATATCAATTCGGTCTGGTTCTTGAACCATCTTAACAGCTATACCGGTCTCGAGGATGTTGCTTTTGGAATGATTAAGGGGTTCATTTTCGGAATTTTGATATGCTTAATCTCATGTCACCAAGGATTGGTAGTTCGGGACGGTGCGGTTGGTGTGGGAAGAGGCACGACTCGGGCCGTTGTACTTTCGTCTTTAACGATACTGATCTTCAATTTTTTTCTTACAATTATCCTCACGAAAATGTTTCCGTTTGGAGACGGTTAAGAAATTTTCCGTTTAAAGACCCTCTTTGCTAAGGACGTTCCGCAATTCGGTTTGAAAGACTGCCAGATCCTCTTGCGTAGGGTTGTACCCTTCCTCGTCGGGATTCAGTCCCAATCTTCCGAGTTGATCAATGTACCATGCAGCTCCCTTGCCGTCACTGAAAGTCACCTTTCCACTGATGACGCATTGTGGTTGAGTGAGAGAATCGACCGTTAAATTAACATTGGTCGGTTGGTTTTCATTTTCATCATCCGCCTCCGCTTCAAGATCCTCCGGCAATGGCTCCTCCTCTTCAGATTTAGCTTCCGGTTCTTCTTTGTTCGATATTGCTGAGAGGTCTTGTTCTTCTGAAATAGATTCCTCAGGATCCGTTTCTTCTTCTTCCTCCTCCTCCTCCTCCTCTTCTTGTCTGACTTCCAATCCGAGATCTCCTAATAGAAAACGTGTGTCTAGATAAGTCAGATTCAATCCAAATTCTTCTTTCAGACTTTGCTGTATCTTACTAAGATCAGCACCTGATTGGATCCATTCCCCAATGGCTTGTTTTTGATCTTCCGTTACTTGCATTGAAAGTTCTAGATTATAACCCTCCGGTCAGTTGATTGCTCTTTAATTTAATTTGTAAAAGTGGTGCGCGGGGACGGGATCGAACCGCCGACCAACTGGGTGTAAACTATATAAGTAACACAGCATTTCAAGGGTTTTAACTTAAAACCTAAATCTAATTGATGCTATTTGATCTCTCTAAGTGTTGCCACTTTGTTGCCACTACATGGGGGTACATCCATTTCCTGTATTTGGAACCCCATATTATTTGAGAGCTATAGCAATTTGAAACTATGGCTACTGTATACAGAAAGAAAAAGAAGGGTGGAGGATTCGCAAGCCCATACTGGTTTGCGAAATATAAACTCGCCAATGGTAAATATGGGTGGAAGAAGACAGGATTAACCAAGAAACGTGAGGCTAAGCATCTCGCTAATGAATGGGAGGTTGAGCAAAGTAAGCTCAGTAAAGGCCAATCTAAGCGAGGTGAAGAGGTGCAGGAATACCTAGAGAGGTTCGTTGCTGAACAGAATAGAAAAGGGTGGAATGCAGAGGATGGGATTAAAGCAGTCGTTAAACTCCACGAGATTGCGACAGGCAAAGACCTTAAACTTCCAACACTCAAAAGGCATTTCCTAGATTGGATGATTAGGAAGAAGGAGATGGTATCCGAATCGACTTATAAAACTTACGGACATGCTATTAAGTCTTTTGATAGAACGTCTGTCGGCATACTGGATAAGAGATTGGTAGAACTAGAACCTGTTGATTTATACGAATTACAGCGAGGGTTACTAAGGGAAAGAGAGGAAACGAAGATCACCAAGAAGACTATTAATTACAAGATGTCTGTAATTAAAGGGGCAATCAAAGATGCTTACGTTGATGGTCTGATCTCAAGAAATATTGGGCTAGGGGTGAAGGAGTTACCAGAAGATGATTCTACGCTCAAGGTTCCTTTTACTCGTCCAGAAATACAAACGCTCATTCAATCTGCTGAAGGGAACTGGAAAGGTATGATCCTATTTGGAGCTAACACAGGTTGGAGGATTTCAGTATTAGCCAACTTGAGATGGGAAGATATAGATCCAGAAACTAGAATAGTTGTAGATCAAAATAATAAGCAGATGAGGGCGAAGAAGCTTAAAAATAGAAAGCCGATGGTAGCTTATTTAAAGGATTCTACTTGGAATTACTTGAAGTTTATAGGGCTTAAAAAGAAAGGTTATATCTTCCCCGATATCCAAGCAATGAATCGGGATATGAGATCAGATTACTTTGCTGAGAAGTTGATGGTGAAAGCAGGAGTCCCCAAAGCAGTCCCTCACCAATACCTTAAAGACAAGAAGGGGAAGCCGATAATGGGCGAAAGGACTTTCCATTGCCTAAGACATAGTGCCATCTCTGATATGGCTAACAACGATGTCTCTATGGATGTGCGGAAGAAATCTGTAGGGCAGTCCACAGATAGAGTTAATGAGATGTATACACATATAGATCATGAAACCATTAAGAGGAATTTCGAGAAGGTTCCCGATATAGAGTGGCAAGCTGTGCAGTGAGCGGTGAGCAGTGAATCCTAATACATAACCTTTTCTGTATGTACGTTAAATAATGGCGAGAGCTTGCGACACATAAGCGACAAAAAGGGCCTCGTGTCGCAAAACCCCCAGAATGGAGCAGGGGGTGGGGTCGAAAATTCCGAGCAGGGGGGGGGTCCAAAAGCTGTTATTTAGCGACCTTACAAATTTTATGTAGGTTCGTTTTCTATGGGGGTACATGTGTTTTCTGCGAAGGGATCTTGATACAGTAAAATGGATCTCCTATTGTGTAATTGATGCGATTACGTGAGGGGGATGATCTTAAAGAAACTAATGAGCAGTTAATAGCTGATATAGTTAGAGATGAAGGGATTTCACCTGCGCAAGCTAGCAAGAAGTTTGTTCCAGAGGCGTGGGATTTTGAGGAGAGATATCTTCAAGAATGTGAAGGGTTAAGAAGGTGGCAAAAGTATAATTCATCAAAGCCCTACGAAGTATTAAAAGACCCAAGCAAAGATAAATATCCTTGGGAAGATGCTAAGCACTTAATGAAATTAGGTGCAGGACTTCCTCCAATAGCTATCGAATACGAACTTAGTAATTCTCCAGAGGCTACTGATATTACAAATAAAGCTCTTGAAGCATTTAAAAGAGAGTTAGAAAAAGATGCTTCATTTGGCGATGTTATTGATACTCTCAAGAGTGGTGAGAAGAAGCATGAAGAGGTGAAAGCCTTGAAGAAAAAATGGAATGATGAAGCGCCAAAACCTATTAATAAGCCTTGGTATTACACTGAAAAATTAAGAGACCAGTGGCTAATCGCTCCCACAGTGAAGGTTAAGCTGAGGCGTGATGAACTGCTAACAAGAGATTGGAATTACCTCCCTCCCACATGCCCTCTCTATAAATTAGGGAATCGTGAGTTCTTTAGATTATTCTATGATTTCAATCCTTTACTGATGTCCATATGTGATGTGAATGCATCACAGGTCGGGTCTCTCATAGCCTATCACATGGAGCTTAAAGGCGCATTTGGTTGGTTTCAGCTTAATGAGGAAATGGAAGATGTTATAGGCGCATTTAAAAGGTGGTTAGATGGGAATGGTTGTCCTGACGGATATGCAAAAGGGTTTCTCCGTACACGGCTTGAATTAAGAAAAAGGATTAAGGAGTTTAAAGAACAGCCGAATAGATATCAGCTAGTGATAATGGCTTACCTAGATATTAAGTATGGGTGGCAGGATGATGTTGGGAATCTTACTATTAAAGATCTCAAAGAGTACCTAATGGAAAACCACCCTAAACAATTCCCAAGGGAATTATACGATGGGAATAAAGAGATCTGGAGGAATCCAATGACCAAGGCAAGAGAGTGGGTTCCGTTGGCTATAGCTTTTGAGAGAGATTACAATACAAAGCAGACACCAGATCAGGATGTTCAAAGATGGTTAAATTCGGCTCCTTCTGGGGAGCCAGATCTTACCTAAGAGGTATGGGGGTACATCACTTATTTATCTTAGATACCCCATAGATTGGGAAGCATGGGATTCATTTCCCCATGCCAGAAGAAATTGGAAATAGGGCGAGTGATCAAACATACATTAGCCCTAAACAGTTAGGAGCCAGATTCGGCAAGAGTGCTGAATGGGCTAGAATCTTAGTTAGAAACAATCGCATAGAAGCGATTAGAGAATTGGGATCGATAATGATCCCGATCTCTCAGGTAGGTCGAATCCTTAATAGTGCGGAAAGGGGAAAGGTATGAGTGATATGGAAATGATGGATGCGATGACTGCCGATCAATTCGGTAAACGTGTTGGTAAAAACGGAGCTTGGACTAGACGCATGGTTAACCTTGGGAAGTTGAAAGCGATCAGAGGATGGGGAGAGATTATGATCCCGGCTTCAGAGCTAGATCGGATTCTAGATTCAGCATCAGATAACCTTCAATCTATTGGTAAGGGGGATATGATCTAATGGAGGACTTTAATTTATTTGGGCATGGCTCCATAGAAGAAAGAGATAGGAAGGAGAATCTGT
>Ga0114996_10008340_pt1 | contig 11550 bp, 9 predicted proteins | sample ArcticOcean_MG_C_4_FD_87039 | JGI IMG/M metagenome (GOLD analysis project Ga0114996, IMG submission 87039) | Marine microbial communities from western Arctic Ocean - ArcticOcean_MG_CB4_134 | ecosystem: Environmental > Aquatic > Marine > Oceanic | place: Arctic Ocean: Canada Basin | collected... | reverse complement strand
CGTCGGCGATGTCAATACCGGCAATGTTGTCAAGGTGACGGTGGTCCGCACGGCCGGCAAGATCACCGGGTTCGCGTCGCCTGACCAACGTTCACGGTCACGTGATCGAGGGCGTCCTCGCCTGAGTTCGAGTCCGATTGCCGCTGACCGGCGAAGTCCATTCGAAACAGTAGCCCCGAGGCGTCGTCATGTACAGCACCGGTACGGATGTCATGGCAACGCGCGGATCTCCTCCGCGACGCGAACGTCGGAGCTGATGGCGCCGTTCATCGAGGAGTAGAGAGGTGTGCTCGCCGGCAAAATGCACGCTTCCTTCTGCTTTCCCGGCGAGGTCGCGGTAACCGCGTTGGCCGACACCGAGGAAGGAGTAGCTGCCCTGCACCCAGATGATCGGCAGCTTCAACCTGATGAAGCTGCTCCGGTACAGCGTCGGCCTCTACAAGTCGCTCGAGGCTGAGACCGGTCAGGCCGTGGACTTTCACGAGTGCGGAAGCGTTCGCCTCGCCTTGACCGAGGGGCGGCTCGACGAGTACCGCTACCGGCAGCGCATCGCCCAGAACCTCGGCGTCCCGTACGACATCATCGGCGCGGATCAACTCGAGAAACTCTGGCCACTCGGCGATTTCAACGACGCGCTGGGGGCCGCGTAAATCAAGACCGACGGGTACGTCGATCCCACGGGCGTCACGCATGCCCTGGCCAAGGGCAGCCAGAGCAGAGGCGCCGAGATCTATCGACACACCGTGGTCGAGGCGATGGAACATGTCGATGGCCAGTGGCTGATCAAGACCGACAAGGGCGACATCCGAACCGATATCGTGGTCAACGCCGCCGGCCAGTGGTCGCGCCAGCTGGGACGCATGGTCGGGCTCGAACTCCCCATCATCCCGCTCGAGCACCACCATCCGATGGAATACCAACGCGGCCTCTACGACCTGTTGATGGCCGAGGGCGAGCAGTACGGCATGGTGGACTGGGGCTACCGGGCGCTCGACTCGATGCGGCTCGAAAAGGCCTACCGCCTCTGGGGTGCCGACATGTCGGCGGACTGGACGCCGCTCCAGGCCGGCATGGAGCGCTTCGTCGATTTCGACAAGGGCGACTTCATCGGTCGCGAGGCGCTGTTGAAGGAACGCGCAGCTGGCTCGACCCACACGCTTGCGTGCATGGTCGTCGACGTCGCCGACGCGGATGTCCACGGCTTCGAGCCGGTCTTCAGCGACGGTGAGCCGATCGCCTACGTGGCATCGGGTGGCTACGGGCACACGCTCGAGAAATCGATCGCGTTCTCTTATCTCCCGATCCAGTATGCCGCGCCGGGGACCGTGCTCGATATCGGAATCTTGGGAGAGCGCCGCTCGGTCGAGGTGGTGGAGACGCCGCTCTACGATCCGAACAGCGAGAAGCTGTTGGGCTAGCCGCGGAACGGTGCTGTGTCCGACGACGCGGTGGCCTAGGCGAAGACCACGCGGTCGAGTTCCCCTACTTCCCGATTTGCGCCAGGATCGCGGGGCTGAGTTCGAGCTTCGCGGCAAGTGCGACGCCCTGGAGGACGGCGACCACGCAGTTGATGCTGCCGGACGGGCCCGGAATCGTGATCTTGAGCTGCGCGGAAGATCCCGTCGAGTTGAGTGCTCCGATGGACACGAGCAACCCCGTGAGCGGTGTGTAGGCGAAACAGCCGGGGAAGCCCGCGGCTGTGAGGTCGACCGTGGCAACGGGCAGGCCAGCGAGGAGCATCGCCGGGGCGTTCGGCGTCCCGCCCGTCAACTGCAGCGTCATCGTCTGGTTGAAGGAGGCGGAGCCCGTGGCTGTGATGTCGAGCTTGCCATTGCAGCCCAGGCCGTACTTGCCGATGCTGCTGCTGCACGTCACGTTGTTCAGGCCGACCATTATCAGTTTGACGTCCACAGCGGAAACGGCGAAGTTGTAGATGCGCAGGTCGTCGATCACGCCCTTCGTGAAGAACCCCGGGGCGCCTCGAACGAGGCAGCCGATCGTCGCCGTGTTCGTCGTGAACGTGCCGTAGCTGGCAGTGCCCGGTGTGGTTGCGGGGTTGTAGCGGACGCTGTGCTTGGTGTCTTCCACCCCATCCACGTACAGCTTGAACTTGTCCGCGGTCCCGACGAGCGCGATGTGGTGCCACGTGTCATCGTAGACGACGACACTCGAGAGCCCCTGGAACACCCACTTGCCCTGGTCGTTTCGCGCGTAGGTGCGAAACTGTTGGTTCTGCGCCGCGTACTGGCCGCTACCGAAGATGACGAGCGCGCTCGTGGCATTCGGCCCCTCGGCGTACACGAACTTGTTGGCCTGCGCGGGCGCCTTGATCCAGTAGGTGACCGTGAACGGTGTGCCCGACGCGTAGGTCAGGGGTAGTTTCTTGCCGATCGGGAGCGAGACGTGATCGTCGACGCCATCGAACGAGAGGGCGTTGTTGACCTTGCCAGTAACCCACGGCGAGGGCGTGGTACTGAAGCCGTTCAGCGTGCCGTGATTGCCGTTGCCTGAGACGTCGTTTGCCGTGGTCCCCGTGGTTTCGTCGAGGTGCCACTCGCCAGCCCATTGCGCTGGTAGCACGCAGGTGAGTGCGGTGACGGTGAGGAGTTGGGCGAGGGTCGAGAGTGAGGTTGGGCTTGGCATGGTTTCAGTGTCTCCGGGTTGCAGACTGACTGTAATGTCGGCCCGGAAAATAAAGAGTGAGAGAATGCCCCGTTGAAGCCCCAGTGACTTCCGGACGAGGGCAAACAGCGTTCACGCTTGTGCCTTGGCCGGCTCAGTGATTCTTGAACACCGGATTGTGCATCGGTGCCGTCGAGATCGAACTCTCGAGTCCGGACTCTTCCCCGAACATCAGCCACCGTTCGGACTCGCCGTGCGTTGGTCGCCGTGATTGTCGATTCGGTTGCCCGCAGGCTGTGAGAAATCTGGGCTTGGAACCGACCACAACGCAGAAGAGGCGTGATCCGCTCGTCAGAGCGAAGCACGCCTCGTCGTTGGCTACGAGTTCAGCTACTCAGTTGATCTGCTTGGCTTTCTCGCCAATCGCGGACATGGCCGCGAGCATCTTCTTCAGATCGGCCTTGGCCGGATCGAAGCTCAGCTTGAACTTGGTTTCGCCACGCGTCAGTTCGGTGATCTTGACTTCGAACGGCTTGAGGGCTCCGCGCACGGCGGAGACGCAACCCCCTCAAGGAACCTTGGCGAGCTCGAGTGAGACATTGCTCATCACGATCTCGTTCGAGCCCTTCTTCTCGACACCCTTCTTCTCGGCACCTTTCTTCTTGCGACCCTTCTTCTTCTCGCCGCCCTTCTTTTCTTCGCCTTTCTTGCCCTTCTTGCCAGCGCGTTTGCTGCGCTTGCTCTGCTGGGCCGCCATGTGCTTTGCGAGTTCGTCCTTTTCGATCTTGCCGTCGTCGTTCGTATCGATCTTGGCGAACGCCTTCTTGATGCGGCCCTTGGCTTCGTCCTTTTCGATCGAGCCGTTCTTGTTGCCGTCATGTCGCTTCAAGGTGGCGGCAACCCGGTCGCGCTTGCCCTTCTTGGCACCCTTCTTCTGGGCGTCCAGAGGAGCCAGGAAGCAAAGGCAGAGAGTCGCGAGGGATATGGTGTTGAGTATCTTCATTTAGGAGTTCTCGATTCTGGGGAGGTGGGTGTGTTGGTTCCTCTTACCGGGGCGGTGACTTGACGAGGTACGCCTGTTTGGGTCCACCCCCAGGAGCGCTTGTTACACTGACGACAAGACTCGCTGGATGGCCGCACGCGCGTGGCGATGCGCTGCACCGCCGTGCCATGGTGGAGACGCCACATCGTCAGGCACCCCGCACCATCGGGTTGCCGGCCTCGATCACGAAGGATGCACTGCCCAGCGCGGTGACGACCTCTCCTTCCTGGCGAGAACAGGCGCCCCATGGGTGGATCGTTTGTGACGGACTCAATTCCCCACTCTAGAATAGATTGAACGAGGACAAGCGATGACATTGACCCCCGAAGAGCGAGAGGAGATTCGTGGACTGCTGCAGAACCTGGTGACGAGTCTCCAGGAGCGCATGGACTCATCGAGCGATCAGGCTGACCCCGTACAGCTTGATGAACCCATAGGCCGACTCAGCCGCATGGATGCGATACAGATGCAGCAGATGGCGTTGGCCGGCCTCTCCCGGGAGCAGCAACAGTTTGCCTGCGCGAGCTACGCTCTGAAACTCGTCGACGGCGAAGAGTTTGGGAACTGCGATTCCTGCAAGGGGCCAATCGGGATCGATCGACTGCGGTTCCAGCCCGAAATCCTCCTCTGTGTGCGTTGCGCCTAGAGAGGGGTGAGAGAAGCCCTCTACGGCACCGAGCTTGGCGAGGGCCGCCGGTCCCCGCGAGTCTGTGCCCACATTGTGGGACACGAGTTCTTGGGCAGTCATCCGGTTCGATGCGCCTGTCTGATCGCTCGAGCGGTGCGCCGTACAAGTCTGCATCCGGCTACGGATCTCCCTACGGCGACTATCTCGAGCTCGAGGTCGACTCGCAGGGTAGGAACCACATCGTCTGGGGTGCAGGTCCGAGTTGGAGCGGGTATGGCGGCGGCATTTGGTACACACGCGGAATCCAGGCAGCAGGCTCCAGCAAGCTCATCGGAACGAGCTGCAAGCACAGCAAGTACCCGGCTTCCGCGTTCGGGCCCCGAATCGCGGGCGCCATCCCGTACATTGGCGATCCGTTCGCACTGACAGTGACGAAGCTGCCGCCGGCTTCGACGAACTTCAGCGCGATAGGGCTGCTGGGATTAACCCAATACACGACGCCAATTGACCTCTCCATCACAGGGCTGTTTCTCCCGAAGTGTTTCCTGCATGTGAACTTCTTCCTCGAAGGACCACTCGCGCGTGACCCGTCGAGCACGTCGAATGCAAACTGGGCATTCGTCATCCCCTGCGACCAGGGTCTTGTGGGACGCAAATTCTATGCGCAGGCGGCGGTCGTCGATCTGGCGAATCCTCGCTCCTGGATGCTCACCAACGCCTACGAGGGTAAGATCGGGTCGCGGTAGCGGCGTCCTCCGGAGTCATCTCAATCGCCTTGCTCCACACGTCGATCGCTTCCTCGAACTCAGGGGTAGGCTCCCGATCGACGGACGACTATCCGGGAGCGTAGGATTCGCGTACCAACAACCCTCGTGCCGACACCGATGAATCTCCTCGATACAACGCTCTGCGTCTCGCTCCTACTCACTTGCGCACTACTCCCGGCGACCGCAAGTGGACAGCGCGCTGCCACCACGGAGTCTCCCTATTCGGACTGGGCACACTCCGGTGCCGCAACCATCCTCACGACACCAGAGGGTGCCGACTTGCCGGCGTCCGTGTCGGTAGATAACTTCCCTCTGCTGCTTCGCTTGACCAGGGCATCCTTCGACTTCAAGCAAGCCAGGCCCGAGGGTGAGGACTTGCGCGTCTCCACTGCCGAGGGGAAGCCGCTGGCGTATCAGATCGAGGCCTGGGACGCGGCGCAGGGGAAAGCCACTGTTTGGATACGCATCCCCCGAATCACCGGCAACGCACACCAGAAGATCCAGCTGCACTGGGGCAAGCCGGATGCGGCGAGCGAGTCCAACGGTGCCGCGGTGTTCAACGCAGCCAACGGCTACCTGACTGTCTGGCACATGGATGAGTCGAAGGCGGATGCGGTCGGAACGCTGACGGCCAAAGACACCGGTACGACATCTTCCACGGGGATCATCGGCAGCAGCCGTCACTTTCCCGGCGGCAAGGGAATGAACTGTGGTGAAGCGTTGACGGTTCTCCCCCGGGGGTCGAGCCCGCACTCCACCGCGGTCTGGTTCAAGGCGGAGAAGACCAGGATCCGTCCCGTTGCCTGGGGAAACGAACAGCGAAATGGCAAGGTCCAGATGTGGTTCGGCAGTCCACCACACATCCGGATGGACTGCTACTTCTCCAGCGGCGACGTGTCGAGCAAGGGTGCGTTGGTCGTGGGCGAATGGACTCACGTCGTGCACACCTTCAAGAGCGGTGAGTCGTGCATCTACGTGAACGGAGTGCTCGACGGTGTCAACCGGACCAAGAGCAATCTGCTGGACATCCAGTCGCCGGCCCGGCTGTACATCGGTGGTTGGTACAGGCAGTTCGGCTTTGTCGGTGATATCGACGAGGTCCGAGTCTCCACGGTTACCCGGTCTCCGGAGTGGGTGAAGCTGCAATACGAGAACCAGAAGCCACTGCAGTCCCTTGTCGGGCATCTGGTCCGACCGGGTAGACGCTTCTCGACCGCGAAGCAGACAATCAAGATCACCGAGGGCCAGAGTGCCATCGTCACCGGTGAGGCCGGTGGTGCGCACAAGGTGTACTGGGTGCTGAAGTCGGGTGGCGTGGAGCGCGTCATCGCCGTCGATCGATTTGCCGTGAGACTGGATGCCGGGCGGGTCACGAGCACGGAGTCTCGCGTCCTGCAGTTCAAGGCGGTGTATCGCGACGAAGTCAAGATCAAGAACATCCCGGTCACGATCGAGGAGGCCATTCCCGAGCCGCGCTTCACCCTCGAAGCAGCCGCCACCTGGAACGGCAGGGAGACTCTCGTGGTGACGCCACGGATCAGCAACATGGCGGCGTTGCGAGTCGCCGGCGCCGCCGAACTGACGTACAACTGGAGCGTGTCCGGTCTGGCTGTGATCAAGGAAGTCGCCGCGGACCGATTGATCCTGAAGCGAGCGCAGAACAGTGGCAAGCTCGAGGTCTCGCTGGCGCTGAGCAACGGCGGCACGCCAACCTCGTCCAGGGCGACCATCGCGATCACGGAGCCGGCGACGGACCCCTGGGTTTCGCGCACGCCCGGCAAACACGAGAAGCCGGTGGACAACCAGTTCTACGCCCGCAACGACAAGAACGAAGGCACGCTGCACTGCAACGGCATCCTCGAGCATCCCGCGGACAAGCTACTCCTCAAGCTCTACGCAGATGACACGCTGATCAGGACGCTGGAGCAAAGACCTGCGGCGGACAGCTCGTACTCGTTCGCAACGATGCTCGAGCCGGGGCTGATCAAGTACAGAGTCGAACTCGATTCCAGGAAGGGCGACACCGAGACCAGGCTGCACCGAGCTGGCAACCTGGTCTGCGGCGATGCCTACCTCATCGAAGGCCAGTCCAACGCATTGGCGACCGACACCCGGGCAGAGTCGCCCCGCGAGACCAGCGAGTGGATTCGTAGTTATGGGCGTCCGCGGCATCGCGCCGAGACGGGGCCATCGAACCTGTGGTGCTATCCGGTCTGGAAAGCGCAGAAGCAACACAAGGCCGAACTTGGTTGGTGGGGCATGGAACTCGCCAAGAATCTGGTGAAGGCCCACAAGATCCCGATCTTCATCGTCAACGGTGCCGCTGGCGGAACCCGCATCGATCAACATCAGCGAAACCCGGACAACCCCCAAGACCTGAAATCGATCTACGGCCGTCTGCTGTGGCGCGTGAAGCAGGCCCGCCTGTCCCACGGCATTCGCGCCGTCTTGTGGCATCAGGGCGAGAACGACCAGGGCGCGGCCGGTCCTACTGGCCGCTACGGGTGGGAGTCCTACCAGCAGTACTTCATCGAGATGTCCGCGGCCTGGAAGCAGGACTTCCCCAACCTGCAGCACCACTACGTCTACCAGATCTGGCCGAACTCCTGCAGCATGGGCAGGGGCAATGGCAACATGCTGAGAGAAGTGCAGCGGACCTTGCCGAGGCTGTTTTCCAACATGGACGTCTTGTCGACGCTGGGCGTCACACCTCCGGGGACCTGTCACTTTCCGCTGCTCGGTTGGTCCGAATTCGCGCACATGGTCCAGCCGCTGATCGAACGGGACTTCTACGGCAAGGTCCCGACCGGGCCGATCACGCCGCCGAACGTCAAGCGGGCGTGGTTTGCGAGCAAGGCGCAAGACACGATCGCACTGGAATTCGATCAGCCCGTGGTTTGGGATGACTCATTGGTCAACGAATTCTACCTCGACGGTATCAGGGGGCAGGTCGCCACCGGCAGCGTCGCCGGGGTGGTTGTCACCCTCCGGCTCAGGGGACCTTCCACGGCGCGGAGCATCACCTATCTGAAGGAGATGTCGTGGAGCCAGAAGAGACTCTTGACGGGCAAGAACAAGATGGTGGCGCTCACCTTCTGCGACCTGCCGGTCGACCCGCCGAACTAGGCTGCATGAGGTTTTAACATCGAAACAGTCCTGACCGAGCTTTCCACGCGCTGGTCTCTGATCCTCTCGGCCTTTCATTTGCCAGTGGCGCGGAAGTGATCTCGATCACTGTGCGATGAGGATGCGCAGCAGCTTGCGAGAGCGACGACCGCGGGTCCTCTAATTCAGGAACCTCACGACCCCAAGACTGCCGGAGTTCGGACCCCAACCGAGCCGGAACTGGCTGCCACCGAGACCCTTGCCGCCGCTGGTCGCGTAGAGGAACTGCGTCGCTGTATAGGGGTTCACCGTTGGGGCCGCAGGGAAGACGTGTCTGCGGGCGCGAGTCAACTGGAGCGTGCCACTCATGTCACACGCCGCCTGGGACCAGAGGATCTTTCCGACAGTTGCGGGGACGTACGGTACCGTCATGAAGTCCGAGAAGTGATCGCCCTGCGCGTCCGTCATGTAAGGGTACAGCACGTAGCCCTTGCTCAGGTCGAGGAAGAGTTTGTTGCACGATGCGAGGAACGTCTGCGGGATGGCGAGACCATCTATCGTCATCACACCGAAGTGGAGGAGGTTGGCTTCCGCCGGCGGACCATACTCGTAGATTTGGGTTCGGAAGAGATTGCCCGACTTCTTCGGGGGCATTCGGTCCGCGTGCAGCCAGTTCTGGAAGACGCCACTTGCAGGGCACGATCCGGAACCGAGAGTGGTGCCGGTGGCCACAGTCGACATGTTTGCGGTGAGGATTCCGTCGATGATGTAGTTCACTCCGGTGGTCCACGCCCCGCTGTTCGCGAGGGTGCCGCCGTCGTACGTGATGTCGACCGTGAGTCCTTCGCTCGAGACAAACAGAAACTGCGACTTGAAGTTGATCTGCAGATCTCCGGCTTTGGCGCCGAGACCCCACTTGGCAGGTTTCGACGGGAGCCCCGTCGTGCTCGGGAGCGTGAAGTTGCCTGAGAACACCGTCGTCGGAGTCATCCCGAGGTTCATCGCCCAGTTGTCGGTGACGTTCATGTCCCACTTGCCGAGTTGCATCGTGATATTCTTGTACGTCCGTCCGACGTTGGCGTCCGGTTTGGTCGAACTCCGGCGAAACTGCATTGCTTTCCAGGAGAAGACATTGAGAGAGCCGTAGAGGTCGCCGTACATGATCTGCCAACGTCCGGCGTTGTGCCGAAACTGTTGGAGGCTGTGGTGTCCACCGTCCACGCTGCTGTATGCCGGCGGGAAGGCTTGCTGCGCGAACACCGGTGCCGTGAGCAAAATGATGGCGATCGAGAGTTTGAATCTGTGCATGGCTGCTCCTCGCGGGGGATTATGGGAATTAGCCTGGGTGCGCGATCGTGGATCGCACCCCATACCCTGCCACGGAAGCCTCGCCCGTCAAGTGGGAACCGTGATTGTCCGACTCCGCCGCCGGGTTTGGTATGGGTTTGGGACGCAGGTCGGTTCGCAGATCTGGCGAGATGCCTGCTCTTTCGCGGTTCTTCGAAACCGTCGTCAGGTTTCGACCTGATCGGCGCGACGGCGAGATACTCTGCGCGGGTTGGCAGGCGTGAACCGTCGCGGTTGCCTTGCTGGTGCTCAGCTGGCGCGCGGGGCAGGTTCGAGACCCGATGTGACGATTCCGAAATCGTCGGTGCTGAGGGCGGTCCTCACTGCGATTCCTCGCGTTCGAAACTATCGAGCCACGCAGATGTGACGCCGTGCAAGCGCTCCTGATCGAGTCGATAGATGTGCTGCGGCCACTCCGGTGGTTCTCCACGAGACCGGCGGCGAGCAGAACGCTCAGGTGACGCGTCGTCGTCGGCCATGTGCAGTTGACCAGACCGTCGGGTCCGACGACATCGGCGGCGGTCAATCGCTTCTTCTCACTCGACGAGACCTTGTAGACCGGAGGCCAAGTACGCTGCGGGACGGGTGCCTGTGTCGGCGTCGCGAGAAGAGCGAGGGCTACGAGTATGGATGGGGGGAGTGGTTTTTAGTGATAGTGGTCATCAACGAATGACAGAAGCACCCCATATGGTACAGATGTGAAGCTTGGCGACACGAACTAGAAAGCACGATGAAGAAGGCACGTAATTGGACGCTGCTGCTCGCGCTGGTCGCGCCGGTCGCGCCGGCAGGGTGTGTCGCAGCGGACGAGGCCCTCAAGTACTGGCCGCAGTGGAGGGGGCCGACTTGGAACGGCATCGCGACGCAGGCTGATCCGCCGGTGACCTGGAGCGAGACGGAGAACTTGCGGTGGAAGACACGCCTCGAGGGCCGTGGGAAAGGAACTCCGATCGTCTGGGGTGACAGCATCTTCTTGCTGACCGCGACCGCCCTCGACAAGAAGATGCCCATTCCGGATGTGATTCCTGAAGGCACGCCGAACATCAACAAGCATCCCCAGGTGGTCGGTACGTGGAAAGCACAGAGGTTCGCGATTGTGTGCCTCGATCGGAGCAACGGCAAGCTCCTCTGGAGCCGCACCGTTCTCGAGGCGATGCCGCATCAGAGCCATCACAACAAGGGTGGGTTTGCCTCGGCGTCACCGGTGACGGACGGCGAGCACATCTACGCCTACTTCGGTTCGTTCGGGCTCTACTGCTACGATTTGGAAGGTCGACCCGTCTGGAAGAAAGACTTCGTCCCGCAGGCGATGGAGGACTCGTTGGGCGAAGGCAGCTCGCCGGCGCTCTCCGGCAACACGCTGGTGATCGTGGTTGACCAGGAAACCCAGTCGTACGTGGTGGCGCTCGACAAGAGGACCGGGAAGCGAATCTGGAAGCAGGATCGCGATGAGACCTCGAACTGGAGCACGCCGCGCATCTTCACCCATGCAGGTCGTCGCCAGGTCGTCGTCAACGGCAAGACAGTTCGAGCGTACGACCTGGCGACGGGCGAGCTTCTCTGGCAATGCGGCGGCCATACCGCTAGCGCGATTCCCATGCCGGCGGTCGGCCACGGCTTGGTATTTACCGCCAGTGGTTGGCAGAAGGACAAGCTCCAGGCGATCAAGCTGGGGCAGCGCGGCGACTTGACCGGCAGCAAGAGCGTGATCTGGTCGCTCAACCGCGGCACGCCCTACGTGCCCTGTCCCCTGCTCTGGGGCGATGAGATCTATCTGCTAGAGGATCGAACCTTCTTCTCGTGCCTGGGCGCGACCGATGGCACGCGTCACTATCTCAAACACCGCTTGCCCGGGATGCTCAACTTCAGCGCTTCCCCAGTGGGCGCGGCGGATCGCATCTACTTGCTCAGCGAGGAAGGCAGCACCGTTGTTCTGCAACGTGGTCGCGAAGTGAAAGTGCTGGCGGTCAACGAACTGGACGAGACGTTCTTCGCGTCACCGGTCATCGTTGGCGACGCCATCTACCTCCGGGGAAGCG
>Ga0114996_10008338_pt1 | contig 11551 bp, 14 predicted proteins | sample ArcticOcean_MG_C_4_FD_87039 | JGI IMG/M metagenome (GOLD analysis project Ga0114996, IMG submission 87039) | Marine microbial communities from western Arctic Ocean - ArcticOcean_MG_CB4_134 | ecosystem: Environmental > Aquatic > Marine > Oceanic | place: Arctic Ocean: Canada Basin | collected... | reverse complement strand
TAGTCAAAATCATAAAAATTCAGAAGCTGAATGTGCTTATTTTTTAGTTTCTCATATTTTTCAGTAAAATCTGAAGCAGAAATATCACCAACCCTAAGTCCATTTCTACCTGTCTTGTCCATATAAGTAGGACCAATCCCTTTTAAAGTAGAACCAATTTTATTTTTTCCTTTAGATTTTTCAGAAGCAGCATCCAAAAGTTTATGAGTAGGTAAAATTAAATGTGCTTTTTTAGATATTAAAAGATCTGACATTTCCACATCCAGTTTATCAATTTCATTGATCTCATTTTCAAAAATAACAGGGTCAATTACAACTCCATTTCCTATAATATTCATTGCACCTTTATGAAATATTCCTGATGGTATAGTGTGTAACACATGTTTTATACCATCAAATTCCAAAGTGTGTCCAGCATTTGGTCCTCCCTGAAATCTGGCAATGATATCATATTTTGAGGTTAGAACATCTACAATTTTACCTTTCCCTTCGTCTCCCCATTGTAGACCTAAAAGAACATCTGCCTTCATATATTAGTTTTCTTTATTTTGACAATTATTACAAGTTCCATAACGTCTCTTCTCCATTCTATTGTACCCTTGCAATCGTATTTTGAACACCATTCTCCTTCTCGATTTACTACGGCATCATCCATGTCTCATGCCAAAACCTTCATGTAGTCCGAACCCTTGTCTGTCAAGCTACGACCTCGGGACGTACTCTGAAGTAGCCCAAGCTCGCGGGGACGGACTTCAAGTTCCGACTCTACGTTATCAGAATTGATCATCATTGCCAATGCGATATTAGCAACAGAGATCGTACCATGATTAGCAACGATCCGAAGCAACTCTACTTCCTGTCGGTTCAGACCAAGCTCCTGAATCTCAAAAACCTGTTTAAGCTGTGTCCATGCCGTATTGTTCAAGACTCGCAGGTTGCCCCGTTTAGCAAGGCGATTGATCTTCTGCGCAAGCTGAAACGCATCTCGACCTCGACCTCTGCAAGCATTCGCAAGCTCGTCCAAATTGCAAGAGAAAGAAATGTCAGGGCTATATAGTTCCAACATATCAAGCAGTTCGCCGCCATCGTATCCATCGAAGTAAATTCGCTCGCAGCGATTCACCAAAGGACCGAACATACGATGAGCATCTGTCGTTGCGAAAACAACGTTGATCTTGGACATATCGAAAACGATCTCCCAATTCTTATGATGAAGGACATTCGTCATATCATCCGAAGGATTCAAGAGCGTCAGCAAAACCGTTGTAACTTCGGGACTCAACCGATGCGACTCATCAAAGAAAATGGTGCAAGGAGTTTCTCCGATTACCCGCTTAAGCAGAACACCCTCAATTAGAGCGCTAGCCGTATCAAGCATGCCGCAATTGACTTCGACGAAACGACGACCCATACAGGTTGCAAGTTTCTCTGCAACGTAGGTCTTACCTAAACCATGCGAACCTGTAAAAAGGAACGTAGGAACCGGCGTATCCGAATCGTGCGTTTCCAAGAAGAAACCCAACTTATTGAGCGCAGCTTCTTGCCCGATAACGTTGTTGAAAGTAGGAGCAATCCTACCTGATGGCTTATTTCCTGTAATCAGTTTGATTTGTCCATTCATAAGTTTGCCTTCCTTTATTATGGTTAAAGGATAGCATAAAAGAGGGGTCAGGTCAAGCCTTTTTCCTTGGTCTGCCCCTCTTCTTTTTTGGCGGTTCAATAAGCGATTCGACAAGATCCTCAGGGAGCGTATAGCCTGAAACGCTCATGCGACAGACGATCTTCTTCTTCAGCTTCTTCAAAGCCTTTTCCTTAATCTGACGAACTCGCTCGCCGCTGATACCGTAACGATCTCCCAAATCACTCAGTTTGGTTTTATCCGCATCGAGAATCTGAGCCTTGACGATATCCTGACTCATTTCGTCAAGCTCGCCCATAGCATCCGTAAGGAAGTCATAACGAGGATCGTCGAGTTCGCTATTACCGGGGATTTCCGCATTATCGTCAGGCATAATATCACCAAGAGTAGAGTTTTCTCCCGCTGAGGAGTGGTCATTCGCATGTCGTCCGACAGGCATATTCAGCGAAACCGAAGAGATATGCGCCTTGTTTATTCTTTCCAACTGCGCTTCAGTCAACTCCAACTCATCGCGGAGTTCAGCATCAGTCATTTTTCCATTTTCTTCAACAGCCCGATTCTTCTTGTACAGACCATTAATGATGTGCAAAGGAATCTTGACAGGCGAGTTGCCATGAATGACTTCCCGAATACCCTGACGAATCCAAGGCGTAGCATATGTGGAAAAACGAGTATTGTACTTGATCGGATTGTAGTCGTGCGCAGCCCGAACGAGACCCGCCCTTCCCGCATTGTAAAGTTCATCAACCGCGACATTGGACCGACGAGCGTACTTGTACGCTTCTTTAACCGCAAGGCGCAAGTTGTGCTCTACCAACTCAACGATGGCAGAATCCTTTTGACTGCCTTGCTTGAACTTTTGAATAGTAGAGCCAAGCTCCTTTTCCCGCGCAGCGGTCAAAAGAGGCAGTTCCTTGACTTCTTTAAGAAAACCTGTGTCAGCGTTTGTCATACATTCTCCCATAGTACCTTCGTTTAATGATGTCGCAAGCGTACCATAACTTGCTCGGCTTGTCAAGCCGTTTCTTACATCAAAAAAGCAGCTTCGTACTTCAGACGAACGTTCTCAGCTTCAAGCCTTGCAACGTGGCGATTCGAAGCGGCAAACGATGCTCCTACCATTTCAGTAAGAGTTGCTTTTGACGGATTAATGCCCGTAGAACGATCTGCTTCAATTTTCATGCGAGCATCGTAGCATGGGGCGGAGAAGAAGTCAAGCTAGAATTTGGTTAAAGTTCAAGGCTTCCGATAGAGCCTTTCTCTTGGTATTCAGCAAGAGCGTCTTTAATTGACTTAGCTTCTGCATTTTCTTGAGATTCAATAGCGGGGTCAACAAACTCTTTTGTATTATTGTATTGATCTACCAAGTCAAGCTGACCAAGATGCTGCAAAAGCAGAAGTAGTTGTTCTTCTGTATCACAGACTACTCCAATTGTCGCCTTGACATAGTTGCCAAGGTTTCTAGGTCGGAACTCAAAGTTCCTATCAATCAAAGTGGCTTCCATTATTACTCGCTAAATTCTGCGGATATTTCTTCCATTTTTTCTTTCAACTGTTCCCAACTCCAAGGATAGAAATTGTGATTATCTACCCCAATGTCAAAGCTTCTGTAGTACGGTTCAGCAAGATTACCGTGGCTGTGTCCGTAAATATGCCAGCAATTCCTGAAGGAAGATGGCCAAGTTCGATAGGCATAGTGACTCATAACGAGCCTTTGACCGTCAATGGTTAGTTGCTTGGCAACGATCAATGACTTATCGTTGATCGCTTCTTCGCCACCAACTATCTCTATCTTGCCAGACTTGATCAAGTCCGCAATCAATCCTTTTTTGTAGGCTTCTCGAAGAGCCTTGTCATGGTTCCCTAAAATGATATGTCGCTTACCGTTGAGTTCTTTCAACGCCTGAGCAACATCCCAAGGCGAGCAACGAAATGCAACGTCTCCAAGATCCCATACATCATCGCTATCGCTAACAACTGCATTGTTGCGAATAATAAGGTCTTGTGTCATTGCATCAACATCAGGATAAGGACGCTTGCATATAGCAACGATCCCTCCATGACGGTTCTTGTGGTGAAGGTGGAGGTCAGCAGTAAAAAAAATCATAATTTAACCCTATTTTGGGAATGTATCTAAAAAGGCCAAAAGTGGTTGCCCTAGAATTTCCATTAAATTACACAGTTCATGGCTTCATGTCTTAGAAGGAATCGAAGCTTCACTTTATGGAAAGAAAAACGTTTTTAGATCAAAAATAAATAAAGACGGTTACGCTTTTTTGTGCATATCTGATTCGCAAACATGTCTTGACCTAAAAAATCACGCCATAAAAGGACTTTTTACGCAAACATAATACGTTTCTTATTATCGTCCGACCCTTCCAAACAGGGCGACTGGGGGTAGTTAGAAGAGGGAAGATCTTTTCTGAGCTTAGCGTAGAAGTTCTCATATGTTATTGTTGGTTGCTTGCGAAGAATGTTTAACGCATGATACGACATGGCTCCCCAATATTTACCACCAAGACGCGCATCGTAACTGTACTCCGTTGGCAAACAGCCTGAAATTAGAATTTCATTCATACCTTCTTCAGGATAAAAGATCCTATTTTTAACATCGGAGCCTCTTGTTGAAAAGGCTTCGGTATCATCTTCAGGCGGCATATAGCGAGGTCTTGGCGCATCTTCGTTATGCATAAGAGAAACAAACGCTCTTGTCACCGTACCAGAATGGCAAGAGTCTGAGATAAAAGTCAAAGTTGCATCAGGGTGCAAGTTTTTGAACATGTCCCTGATTGCATCGTCGATAAGCAAACCGTCATACAAACAGAGGGCTTCATCTCGACCATCGCTTTCATCACCATTTTTATCAGGAGTATGTGTCCCGTGTCCAGAATATGTTACGACTAGGCTATCTCCAGCGCGACTGTCAGCTATCATATTGCCCATCGCTTCTGTAAACGCGCTATGATTTGCCTGCTTATCTAGCAGAGTAATAACTCTAAAACCGTAAACGTCTTTGAGCATCGATCCCCATCCTCGGGCATCGTTAACGCAACCACGCAAATCATTTTGAGTTCCAATGTAATCATTGATTCCTGTACAAAGCGCTCTCTTCTTATCAGAAGAAGCTCGCGTTGTATTGGTAGTTGTCGTTTTGGTAGTTGTCGTTTTAGGCTTACTGCTAAATAACATGCGGGACTCCTATTTATTGGACATTCGAATCATTCGGATCTGCATCACAAACATCTCCAACTCCATCCCCGTCTGTATCTAATTGATTGTTATTTGGTGTATTTTTACAATTATCGACTGTATCACCGATTTGATCCAAATCAGTATCAATATCAACTACGAACTGAATGTTTGTTGCTTGAGCGCCGCTTTGACACTCTGGAATGTCAGCCTGAATTTCAAAAGGCATTACAATCCTATTGGCAAAGTCAACGCCAGTCTCGTTGTTATATTTGTAACCCAAAATGTCTCCATTTCGAATAGCAGTTGCGGCAACGATAGTAAAACCGCTACAACTTAGTCTACGCCTAGTGACGAACGCCGAACTGTCAACCCAAACTGCATAGCCTGTGTCCAATCCATAATTGGCGACATAACCGGATCTAGGGCTGTTTACCGAGACTACAGTACCTTGTCCTATGAGTGTTTTGGAATCAGACGAAGACGAAGAAGAATCGTCATCTTCGCAACCAACAAACAAACCAATGGACAACAGGCACAACAATGCGATGCATCTTTTTTTCATAATCTTCTCCTGCTTGTTTATAGATTTGCGTTACTGAATGGGTCCAGTCTGTGGAACAATACCGCTCGTATCGGGAATGCCAGAATTATCGACGGTGGTGGTATTTCCATCTCCGTTGTTATTGATAATTGTTGTATTTCCGTTGTTGTTCTCTGCGGTAGAGCTTGTACTCTTATCTTCGTCATCGCTACTTCCGCTTTGATCGGCTAGCCATTGAACTCCTTCAACGCCTCCCCATATGATCAAACTGTCACCTATAGCTGCTCCTGTCTGTAAGACGGGACGTTCGCTTAAGGCTTCCCATGTTGTAACGTTAATACCTGCTGCTTGAGGAGAATCACCATTCTTAATCGCCATGATTGCTCTTTCATTATTGGCAACGATAGCCTTGCGAATCCCTACGCGCTGCTTGCTACCTTCCAATGTATTATATGAAAGACATCCACTAGCGAGAGCAATTACTCCTATCAGTGTTGTCAGTATAACTAACTTTTTCATCATCTTATCTTCCTCCTACTTGCTGTTGAATACACAAAACTATTACCGTATGCAGTTTTGTAAAAGCACTTACAGCATTATACCATTTTTCCAACAAATGCGGACAAAATCCTTTGTTAGTGTATAATTTCGTCCGCTCTTGCAACTGCCCCAAGATACCCTGAATGATGGCATTTTCCGAAATCCTTATGGGAAAACCCCATTTCTTCAGCCACAACAAGGGCAATTGCGTCTGTCATGACCTGCATTATCAATATGGAAGTCGTTGGAGCAATCTTCAATTCGCCTGCTTCCTCAAAGTCCCCCATATCCAAAACAATGGTGGCTTTTTCTCGAATAATGCTATCAGGATGGGAGGTCAAGCCAATAATAGGTTGATCGTTAATGGTACGACTAAGGTCTATTACCTCGATAACTTCTCTTGTCTTTCCTGACGTTGAAGCTACAAACAAAACATCCTGTTCTCCCATTACACCCAAGTCTCCATGAGAGGCTTCGCCCGGATGTAAATAACAAGAAGGAGTTCCCATTGAACAAAGCGTAGAGCTAAACTTTCGCATGGCTAATCCTGCCTTCCCCATTCCTGTAGTAACGATCTTGCCTTCGCAAGCAAGCATGGCGTCTATAGCTTTACTGAAATTGTCTTGTAACTCAAGATGTGTAAGTGTGTATGAAAAGTTATCAATTATCTTCTGAGCTTTTACGATTCTTGGGTCGAGTTCTTCCATCCTTTTTCCCCGTTTGTGTAGTCTTGGGTTTTACCTTCTTTGTCGTAGGCTTCTTTGTCGTAGGCTTCTTAGCAGGCTTCTTAGCAGGCTTCTTAGCAGGCTTATCTTCTTGAGTCTCGATAACCTCTGGTTCGACATGTTGCCCGATATGTTGCGGAGCTTCGCCCTGAACATCGATAACGTGTCCAATATGTCCATCAGGACCAATAAGGATTTCGCCTTTGGGTAACGATATATGCAAATTCTCCATGAGCATCTGTAGGAAAGGAGGGATCTCTTCCTCTTCATATTCTAGTTCAGGTTCTTCTAATGTTATAGCTTCCAACGTTTCGCTCATGGTCATACGAGCATACGGATTGGGAATAGGACCGTGACGACGAAGAACCATTTGTTCCAACTCTTCTAAGTTGCACTCGTTATGTTGAATCATCCTCTTGAATACATTGAACTGCTGCTTAACATCGTTATGAAATTCCGTCGCAGTATCTACATCTTGCGGAAGGGCAATCATACCCTGAGAAGACTCATAGGCAGCAAGACTCATGAGGTATTGATCCATCCTCATGACCTCCTGAAGGGAGTATTTTTTGTGTCCAGCCATCATATAATCCTTTCTCCTAACAAGCTAAGATGTCCTCTTCCTCTTGGACCTCTACAGCTTCTACATCGTCAGAATCTACATTCCCTGTAAAGACTTTAATATCATCATGCAAAGAGTAAATGTCATAGTATTCGAAATACTCCACGATCTTATTTTTGTCGCAGTCGTTACTCTCAATACTCGGAAGACCCGGAATGTCGTCATCCATCTTCTTCAAAGAGTACGCAAGCTTAACTCGCTCTTCAAAGACCAATGCCATAATCGCAGACTTGGGCATCTTGACTGAACCCTTATCAAAAGCCCATAAGACTCCTGAGAACGGCATACCCCAATAGATCTCAGGATACTTAAACCTTGAAGTCTTTTTGTCAGGATCGCTTTTCTTCTTAGCAAGCTCCTTGAAAAACTCTTCGCCGCGAACACCCTCTTCTTTCGCCCTCTTGGTATGAAGATCGGGGAACTGCTTTCTTAGCTTGTCGTACTGAGCATGCAAGTCCGCGTAAACGGCTTTCCATGTTCCGTGCTTTTTCAGTTCCTTTAAAGCCGTCTTTTCACCCCATCCCGGAATTCCGAAGATGTTGTCGCCTGAATCCCCCGTCAACGCTCCAATGTCAATTGCCTTGATTGCTTCCAATCCATACTGTTCTTCCCATGAAGCTTTTGTTGTTGTCTGTTCCTTCATGCCGTCCCATAGGGAAACCGTATTATCAAGCATTTGCCAAAAATCCCTGTCAGAAGTAACTACCGTAACATCATTGTGCTCTTTTAGGATTCTAGCATAACTAGCAATCACATCATCAGCCTCAAATTCTTGAATACGAATCTGCGGTATGCCTGTTTGCCCAATGCCTTTCTGTAAAAACGCCGACTGAGAGTAGAAGTCCTTCAACTCTTGGGGCAGATCATCTCCCCTAGCGCGATTCTCTTTATATCCTGAGGGGACTAGACCTTTCTTTACACCCTCTTTTGCCTCGGCTACTCGTCTAGCAGACTTTCCATCCCATACGATTAGGAATTGATGATCGGGGAAATTGTTCTTCAATAGAATCAATGATTGGAATACGCCGTAATGCACTCCTGTTGGAACGCCATCTGTATTCTTTAATTCAGAATTTGCAAAAGCGGAACGTATCGCTAAGTTATTACCATCAATGAGTAAGTATTTCATCTGTATTCTCCTTGGTTAAATCTTTATTTATTATACAGTTTTTTGCCCATGATCGGACAACTCTTCCAATTCTTTGATCCAGTTGAGACAAACCCATCTTCAACCATTGTTCTTCAGTCTCTTCAACGGTTCCAAGGTGGCTGTAAACCCATCGCCTTGATTTTAAATAAGGCAACCCCATACGCTTGATGTAATTGGAGACATAAATGCGCCATAAAATAGCTGCGTACAACTCAGTGTTATATCCATTCTTTATGCCGATCCATTTCTCGCCTGATTCGGGCATATGTTTGGTGAACAAGGCTGGCCATATAGGAGAGATTAAGTTGTGGAAATTCGACTCGCTCTCATACTCAAGGGGGATACCGAACTTTTTCAGGTAAGCCGCAGAAAGTTCGTTATAATCAACATACTGCTTACCTTGCCGTTCCGTCAACGTCCCTGTTGCTAAAACTCCTGCCATAAATGAAATGCTAGCTTCGTCATATTTCAGATAAAGAGCGGGGACTTGATGCCAACGCTGATGCGTGTCTTTGTTGTTGACTTCTCCTGCGAAAGGAGTCGTTGCCAAAACCTCAAAGATGTCTCGGTTGGAAGTCCAATGCATACTCGGGAACGTTCTTGAATTCCATTGAATGCCTCCGCATGTAGACAACCCCCTAAGAAAAGAACCATTCCAAACAGGATCATCAACCTCTATAAAGTTGTTGATGTACCATTTTATGTGTTTGTTTTGAACCTTCTTGAATGCGACATAAAGAGATGGCGGGAAATCATCATATGTCCACGCCTCTTCAAAACGCCTTTGCGTCACCCCTTCTCTGCCATGAAACAGAATCAATTCAGAAACCACAGAGCAGCATAGAAATGGGGACACTCTTTTTTGTCCCTTAACCCAACTCATACATCTTCCAATGGATCAAAATCCTCAATAGGAACTTGAGGAACTAAAACGATCTGCTTTCCCATCTTCTCGGCTTTCTTCACCGTATCCTCTGTTCCGCCAGTTCGATCTGCTGCAACAACAGAAACCAGAACGTCAGCATCTTCAGCGATATAGGTGTTGCGAACGAATCCCGCTCCCTTGCCATACTTATCCCATTCAGGACGATGCAGTATAAGTTTCTCGTTCTCTTCCGTCAATCCGAACTCGTCAGCAATAAGTTCCGCCATAGCATCCGCACCCTTAGGGCAATGTCCAGAAACTATTTTATCACCATCTTCATATATTTCAAAGAATATCTTTCTAAGCAGTTTATAGTCAGCCTTTGAGTCTCTTCTTCTTGAACCTATGATGCCAATTGTTTTCATGGGAATATTATACATCAAGCGGCTTATTGTTGACCATCCATTCGGCAACTTGAATCATATATATGATACCATATCCTATCTTAAAATCAAGCAATAAAACTAACATTTCTTGCAGGATAAATGGTAGGTTTGGAAGAATTAGTATTATGACAGCAATTTTAACCTCAATATTAAGGAATTATTATGAAAATGAAAGACTTTTGCAAACGAACAGACATCAAACCCTCAACTGCCCGAAGGATGGAAGAAAAAGAGCTAATTCATCCTATGAGAACGCATGGTGGGCATAGAGTGTTCACTGAAAAAGACATACGTCTTGCGAAAGCCTGTATTGATAACAAAGAATTTAATAGGGAGTGCGACGATTTCCCATTACAGACTCAAATGAAACACTTTGCAATGAAAGAAGTTGTCCATACAGTAGATCAATTTGCCTCATTTGGAGAAAATGATAGTTATTTTTTGAACATCCATCGAGATTATGCTCGCAAATGGATTAATAAATTCATTGAAACATTCACACCGTATCTGCCTCTGGATGTACTGATGTCTCAAATAAAAGAATTCGAGTGGTGGGTTTGTCAATGGATGCAGCCAAATCGTCGAGCCTTAAAAAAATTAGAAGATGACCAATTGATAGAAATACATTTTGCTAGCATATCAACACGGCTACAAGGCATACAGAAAGCTTTGATTGAAAATGCCTCTTCTGGGATAAGGAGCAAAGAGTGAAACAAGATGCAATATATTATGTCTATGCCTTGCTAGATCCACGAAAAAACGGCAGATATACCTATGGCGAATATTCATTTGAATTTGAACCAATATATATCGGGAAAGGCTCGGGCAAACGATGCGAAGCTCATGTAGGTTGTGATCTCAAACGAGGTTACAATTCTTACAAAGATAACAAAATAAAAAAAATACTTAACAACGGATTAGTTCCAATAATAATTAAAATTGCAGAGGAGTTAGACGAAAAAACAGCCTTTTTGATAGAGATAGACGCTATCAACATAATAGGAAGGAAATCTAGTGGGGGTCCATTGACCAATATCTACGAAGGCGGAATGGGAAGCAAAAAATCCGAAGAAACAAAAAAGAAAATCAGTGCAACCAAAAAAAGACAATATGCAAACGGCGAAATCACTCACCATTTTTTAGGAAAGCCTTGGAGCGCAGAAATGAGAGACAATATTTTGAAGGCGAAACGAGGTAAAGACTATAGTTGGACAGATGATCAAAAAAACAGCCTTACAGTTATTCGATGCAACAGAAAAAACCCAAGTCAAACTGAACAATGGAAAGTAACCAACCCGAACGGAGAAGAAATTATTGTCTATGGATTAGGAGAATTTTGCCGCAACAATCAATTAAATCAAGGACACATGTGGTCGGTTGCCGCTGGGAAAAGGTCACACCATAAAGGATGGGTATGTAGCAAAGTAGTTACGGACTCAAACGCTCCCCTCGAACCATCCATTTAGCAACTCTCAGCGCGTCAGAATCTCCGATTTCTTTCCCTAAATCATCTGACAACTTTACGACTGGGATTCCATTAATTGCCCATAATTTGATGACCATGTTAAGAGGGGGTGAGCTTTTCCCAAAGTCTCCTGTGAAGAATGTTCCAATGCCATATCCATCCCTGATCTTACCTTCGCAATAATTGTGGATCTTAATTGCCTTCTCGCAATTAAGAGCATTGCTGAAGATGATTGTCTTGGTCATGGGATCAATACCCAAGCTCTTGTAATGATTAACGATGATATCAGTATACCAATATGGATCGCCCGAATCCCAACGAACACCATCAAACAACTTTGCATAACGAGTGCTGAAATTCTTTAGG
>Ga0114996_10008337_pt1 | contig 11552 bp, 9 predicted proteins | sample ArcticOcean_MG_C_4_FD_87039 | JGI IMG/M metagenome (GOLD analysis project Ga0114996, IMG submission 87039) | Marine microbial communities from western Arctic Ocean - ArcticOcean_MG_CB4_134 | ecosystem: Environmental > Aquatic > Marine > Oceanic | place: Arctic Ocean: Canada Basin | collected... | reverse complement strand
GATATTCAATCACAACTTGAAAATCCTAAAGTAGAAGATGATGACAAAATTACCCAAGAAATGCTTCAGTCTGTTCTAGACAGAAATGCCGAGATGCAAGGAGAGGATTCTGAAGATTTATCTGAAGGTTTAAAAGCTATGATTAAAAAGTTGTCTGCTGAAATGATGAATCAAGAACAATTTGATGGTTATCCTAACAAAAAAATCTCAGATCAATCTTTAACCTCTAATTTATCTGATAGTGACGAATCTTTAGAAATAAAAGAAACAGGAGCTTTTTTATATGATGAATGGGACTTTAAAGTAAGAGATTATAGAGTTGATTGGTGTTTAGTAAAAGAAAAATTAATATCTGAAGGAAATTCAGAATATTATGATAGCACATTGCGTGAATACTCATCAATGGTTACTAAGATTAAACATCAATTTGAGCAAATCACTCCTGAGATGTATCGTAAAGTTCGTAAATTAGATGATGGAGAAGAGATAGATATTGATGACGTAATTGAAGCTATGATTGATATTAAATCTGGAGTTGGCCCAAGCGAAAAATTATATTGGAAAAGAAATAAAGTTCAAAGAGATGTTGCTGTGTTATTTCTTTTGGATACCAGTGCTTCAACGGCGGAAGCAATTTCAGATATCTCTAGTTCTTATGGCGCATCTGAGGGTTCGGATATTAATACTACAAGAAGTTCATATAAAAGAATTATAGATGTTGAAAAAGAGGCTGTAGTTTTATTAATTAACGCTATTGAATCTCTTGGAGACATTTATGGAATTTATGGTTTTTCTGGTTACGGAAGAGAAAATGTTGAATTTTATACTATTAAAGATATAGATGAGCCTTTTTCAGAAAAAATTAAAGGTAGAGTTGATAGTATTTCACCTTTACATGCAACAAGAATGGGACCTGCTATTCGTCATGCAACTACAAAATTAGATAGAGTCGATGCCAGAACTAAGTTACTTTTTTTAATTAGTGATGGCCGACCACAAGATAGAGGATATAGTAGAGAAGGTGTTGAAAAAGAATATGGTGTACATGATACAAAAATGGCTTTGGATGAGGCGAAAAATAAAAACATTAATGCTTTTTGTTTAACTGTTGATAAAACAGGACATGATTATTTAAAAACAATGTGCCAAGATATGGCCTATGAAGTTTTAGATGATGTACATATATTGCCTGAAAGATTGCTATATTTGTATAGACGATTGACCACATAGATGATGAATTAATTTTAATATTTTAGAGGGTTTTTATGAAGGTTGCATATATACAACCTATAGGTGGAATTAGCGGAGATATGCTTTTAGCTTCTTTGATGCATGTAGGATTGAATATCACACAGTTAAATCATGATTTGAATAAATTAGGTTTAGGTAAAATAAAGATCATCTCGACACAAAATTCAGATTCAGGTTTTAGTGGGTTATTAGCTGAAATTGAATATGAAAATAAAAACTGGAGGGCTGAAAATTTTCAAGATTTTATTTCAATTGTTCAAAAATCTAATTTAAATCAATCAGTTAAACAAAAATCAATTAAAATATTCACACGATTTGAGAAAGCAGAAAACATCGCTCATCAAGGACAAAATTCCATTCACTATTTACATGAATTAGGGACTTTAGATACGTTTATCGATGTTGTAGGTGTTGTTTTATGTTTGGATCAATTACAAGTTGAACAAGTTTTTTCTTCTCCTGTTCCTCTAAATTTTGGTACCGTATTTACTAAACATGGATTGATACCTGCTACTGCACCAGCTACTTCTGCTTTGTTAACTCAAGCAAATGTACCAGTGGTTCAACCTATCATTTCAGCAGATATGCAAATTAATGTTGGTGAAATTGTGACTCCTACTGGCGCTGCAATATTAACAACCTTAGCAAATTTTGAACTACCATCAATAAAAGTCGACAATTTTGGCTATGGTTTTGGTCAAAAAAAAATAGATGGATATTTGAATGTACTTACCACCTGGATTGGAACTACTAAGGAAGAAGAAAATGAAAGGAATCAATTAATTTTGATAGAAACAAATATAGACAATATGTCTTCTGAAATTATTGGTTTTATACAGGAACGTTTATTTTCCATTGGTGTCAATGATGTATGGACCAAGCCTATTTACATGAAAAAAAATCGTCCAGGAATTACTTTAAGTGTTTTGTTGCCTAAAGATTTGGAATCCCAGGTAATTGATATGATATATAATGAGACTACTACTTTAGGGTTAAGAATTCAAACAGTTTTACGGGATCAATTAAAGCGGAAAATATTTTCAATTGAATCTGAATTTGGAAAAATTAATGTTAAATTAAAATATATTGACGGAGTAGTTACAAGTTTTCATCCTGAATATGAGGATTGTAAAGTAGCTGCGGAAAAATTCAACAAACCTTATAAAGAGGTCTATGATTCTATTCTAAATCAAGCAAAAGAAGTTTTTGAAAGGGCATCTAATATTTAATGGAAAATAATAATTATATTTATATGGATCATGCTGCTACTACTTCCGTGCATCCTGAAGTTTTGGAAGCGATGCAGCCATATTTTTCGGAATATTATGGCAATCCTTCTGGGCTTTATAGTATGGCTCAAGAGGCACGAAGATCTGTTGATCAATCTAGGAAAATAATTTCTAATTTTCTAGGATGTAGGCCAAGTGAGGTTATTTTTACTAGTGGTGGCACAGAATCGGACAACTTAGCTATTAAAGGTTCTGTTTTTGCCAATTCTTTTGGTGGGAAACATATTTTAACAACATCTATAGAGCATCATGCTGTTATAAATTCCTGTAATCAATTGGAAGAAATGGGATTCGATGTAGAGTATATAAATCCAGATTTGAATGGATTGATTAATCCACAGGATATTTTTAATCGCATTACTAAAGAGACAGCTTTAGTTACTGTTATGTTGGTCAATAATGAAATCGGAACTATACAACCGATTTCAAAAATTTCTGAACTTATAAAACAGAAGGCAAGCGAATATGGGCATGCTATAAATTTCCATACTGATGCAGTACAAGCGATTGAATTTGAAGAAATTGATGTCAAAAATCTTGGCGTTGATCTCTTAAGTCTTTCTGCGCATAAATTTGGAGGTCCCAAAGGCATTGGGGTTTTATATGTTCGTAGAGGTTTACCATTTGAAGCTCAACAAGTTGGAGGCGGACAAGAGCGAGAAAGACGTTCTGGGACTGAAAATGTCCCTAGTATTGTTGGCTTAGCTAAAGCAATGTCTTTACTTGATTATCGTAAGGACTCAAGCGTAATTCATTGTCGTTTTCTTAGAGATCGTTTGATTCAAGAGATAAGTAATAAAATTCCTGACACTTTACTAAACGGACATCCTACTACTAGAGTGGCTAACAATGTAAATTTTTGCTTTAAAGGCGTTGAAGGTGAACCATTATTAATCGGACTTGATTTTTCTGGAATATTTGCTTCAAGCGGAAGTGCTTGTTCTTCAGGTTCTTTAGAACCTTCACATGTTTTAACATCTATAGGCAGATCTCCAGAACTTGCACAGAGTAGTTTGCGTTTAACTGTAGGTCATAATAATTCTGTCGAAGAAGTCAATTATGTGGTGGAGAAATTAGTTGAATTGGTTTCTAAATTACGTAGTATGCCTACATTATAGTTTTAATAATACAATTGTTTTGGAATTTTTTGATGAAAGTTTTTTGTATCTCGTTTACAATTTGATAAGCAAATAAATATAAATTAGGAGATATCAATGGGTAATACTATTCCTGTTACTGATCAGACTTTTGATGAAGAAGTCTTAAAATCTGAAATTCCAGTATTGGTTGATTTTTGGGCTGAATGGTGCGCCCCTTGCAAGATGATTGCACCTATTTTAGAGGAATTATCTTCAGAATACCAAGGTAGATTAAAAATTGCTAAAGTTGATGTTGATTCTAATCCTGACAAAGCTGGTCAGTATGGTGTCAGGGGGATACCTACTTTATTGATATTTAATCCTGGTGATCCAGAACATCCAAAGCCAGCTGACCAGGTTGTTGGGGTTGTACCAAAGGCAACTTTGAAAGCTAGAATTGATAAAATTTTATCCTGATTATTGATTAAGTATTTTTTTGGGAGCGGATGAATTCCGGTGGGTTCTGCGGACTTCAAATCCGTTTGTGGCAGTCCTTCGACTGGCACGGTAGGTTCGACTCCTATGCGCTCCCGCCAAATACAACTTCATAGCTATAACTATTCTTCATGAATCAACGAACATCGGTAAGATCAAATCCTGTAAAGTAACAAAATGTTCAATTTCGGGCTAAAACCGGGAGTTAGTTTTGTGATGTTGGGTGGTGGTGATCGTGATGGGTTGTTAGTTTCTTTAAGTTACTGTAACTATTACTCATGTTATTAATACTTTTCCCGTTATATCTTTACTTGCTAATTACGCTAAGCAGTTAATTTACTTCTGTTTATTCATAGGCATATGTTGTGGCAGTTTAATTTCTGATTTTTTTTTGTATTTGTACATCATTAATAAGATTGATATTTACTGCATCATACATCGTAAATGAACATCTACATGATCCAATGATTGGTATATGCATGACAGTTTAATTTTTGCAAAAGTGGTATAATTTTTTATTATGAACCTTATCAAGAAATTGTTAACGACATCGTTATTACTTTTATTTATCGCTTGTGTTAACGAGTCTGTGCCCACGCAAGTATCTGTTCAATTAACACCAAATATTCAATCAGCCATAGGTTCAAATCATGCAGAAAAAGTAATTAAAGTTCCTGTAGTTACTCCAATCCTTCCAGTTACCCCATCACCTAACGGAGACAAAGACACACACAATATTGTTGTGGTTTTGGCTACTGAATTTGCTAAAAGTCAATGCATTTTTTTCGAGGGAATTGTAGATGGGAATCAAGTGGTATATATTCAAGAGTATAAAATTACTGAAAATATCAACCCAGTAATAATTTCTGAAAATTCCTCTAAGTATTGGGTTTTTATTGATTATTCTTCAACTAAATCTTCAAGTTTAGATCCAATTCGTATAGAAAAAATTACAGGATTTTTTATCAAAGATAATGGTAGAAATTTACCCAAACATACTACTTATTTATATGATGCTTCTTCTTATTCACGTGAGGCTGAGTTTCTTGTTGATTTAAATGATAAGACTGTTCAATTAAATAATGGTTTTTGTTACATAGATCAACTTGATTTTACTAATACACTAATTCCTGGAACTGCTACTCCAGGGCCAACCACAAAGCCAATCAAAGTGATGCCTACTCGTGGTACCGAGTCCTCTTCTACGCCTGTACCTGTAGAGTCAAGCAATCCGTTTTCTGTAGCAATACCATTAACCGACATAGAACTACCAAATGAAAATGAGAAAGCAGCCTTAATCGACAAAACAATGACTGTATTTGGGATCAAGATCTTCGCATTGGAAGGGGTTACAGACCGAGATCTGAAACTGGTAGCAAATATTCTTGCTCAATGGATAGATAACGATGAAGATGGGATGCCAGACAATCCAGCCGTTCTTACTGAGATTGTTAGACAAAACAGTCGTATGGTTCTTGGTGTCACCTTTGATCAAATTGGCCCTTGGCACGAAAATTCCCAAAAGATGTTGAACGATGAACATGCTCCGACTTATGGATTGGATGTAACAAGTATCAATCACAATTGGTATGGTCTTCCCATTAGCAATTATTCCGAGGATCATTATCGAACCGATGGTCTTATGCCACCGGATGCAGCAACAGAGGAAACCTTTCACCTCATAACGGACATTGGATACGAAAATGTATATCCAGATGTCTTCTGGCGAGGTATTAAATCAGACAACCCCTCAGAAGCTTTACGTGCTCATATCGCAAAATCTGGAGAAGGATATAAGGATGCCTCATTGTTAACAACAGCGATGGATAATGCCCGTGGGGGTTATTTCGAACACCCACCAAATCTATATCCCGATACTGCATGGTATACCCGATCGGATGATTGCGGATATCAATGTTTTGTCGGAGAATATATACATTGGGGAATGATAAGTCTTCTTGGTTTTAATGAAAAACGTGGAGAAAACATTGAGTTTGAGTGGCAAATAACGAACGCCAATTCTCTGAGTAAGAAGGATCCTGTGTTATATGGATTGTTGACTAATAGTGAATATAACTTCCCTAAAAATGCCCCGGACGGATCTTACGGAGACTGATTTTCAAGAAAATTTACACTGACCATGTGAAAATTTATCTAGGTTGTGATTCAAATCTTCAAAGCAAATATATGCCATAATGTTTAAGAGGAATATCGCTAATTTCTTATCACTTTCTGTTTTCTCCTACCTGTTCGATCTTGTGCTGTTTGCTTGTTGTTGATGGGGTATGTCTTAGCCTTTATGATTATTTGTTGGTATCTTGGTGTGACAGTTTAAGATATTTCTATAAAAGGTGATTCATGTTTGATAACATATAATTGGTGCGTTGGTAGAATAGTTGTGAACAACTTTAGTCTTCACGGGCTAAAGTAACTATCTACCTTCGCATCATCATAGTTCAGAATATTAAATATGGTTGAAACTTTAACCACAATATTGATATTATCTATGGTATCTGCAATTGTAACACCCTTGTTTATACTTTATATAAAGTATCGAAAACGATAAGTTTGTACTACCTTTTAGACACACAATTTACCCAAGTACCTACCACAGGGACAACAAAAATAGAACTCTTTATTTAGCATAATTAGCGCTTAGCACCCTGAAACATTTCTGTCGTCTCTATAATTGTGATAACAAATCAATTAACAAAGTAAGTAACACTTTTCAAAAGGATGATTATGTTGTTATAGTTGTTTTTTAAATGAGGGATGAGATTACGCATTCGATATCTAAAACCCTGTTATTAACACATAATTCGTTTGTGACTGTCCTTCGATAGGCACGTGGGTTCGACTCCCATGCGCTCCCGCCGCTACAATTTATGTCTGACGTAAAATCTATTAAAATAACAATTATTCTTAGATTTTATCAATCGTTTAAAAATAGGAGATGAGGGTATGAAATATGTGTGATTTTCTGTGTTCAAAAATGACTTTCTTATATACATTGATTGAATCAAAAACATTTATTCATGGTGTGAAATGAAGTTAGAAACTGCATTTTCTATAGATACTTCAAATATAAAATATGGTCCTGGTGTTAGTGAGGAAGCAGGGTATGAGCTAAACCGTTTAGGAAGTAAAAGAGTTATGGTTTTAACAGACCATAATGTTTCTAATACAGAAATCTTCCAAAATGTGATGAAAGCTATCAATAATACTAAAGTAGATACTTTTTTGTATGACAATGTTTCGGTAGAGCCGACGGATAAATCATTTAAAGATGCAATTAAATGTGCTGAAGAAGGGGGTTTTGATGGTTTCGTGGCAATAGGTGGAGGTTCAACGATGGACACTGCGAAAGCTGCTAACCTTTATTCGACGTATAAAGCTGACTTTTTGACATATGTTAATGCTCCTTTGGGAGATGGAAAAAGTGTTCCAGGTCCACTTAAACCACTTGTGGCGATACCTACAACTACAGGTACCGGTAGCGAAACAACCGGTATATCGATATTCGATTTTTTAGAAATTAAGGCAAAAACTGGTATTGCTCATAGATATCTTAGACCAAATGTTGGTTTAATAGATCCTGATTCAACTACTACATTGCCAAGTATGGTTATAGCTTGCAGTGGGTTAGATGTTTTATGTCACGGATTGGAGTCATATACGGCTTTGCCGTATAACAAAAGAATTGCTGCTGAAGAACCAGGAGCAAGACCAAGTTATCAAGGTTCTAATCCCATAAGCGATGTATGGGTTACTAAGGCGATTCAAATGGTAGGAGACAATATAGTTTTAGCTGTTAATGACCAGGACAACGAAGAAGCGCGAGCAAACATGTTGTTAGCTGCAACTTATGCAGGTATTGGTTTTGGCAATGCTGGGTGCCATTTGCCTCACGGAATGTCATATCCGGTTTCAGGAATGGTCAGAGAGTTTATTCCTAAAGGATATTTAGGTACAGGACCTATTATTCCTCATGGGATGTCGGTATCTTTAAATGCATCTGCTGTGTTTAAATTCACTGCATCCTCTAATCCAAGTAGACACCTAGAAGCAGCAAGATTTCTTGGAGTTGAAGTTAGTGAAGCAGATAAAAATAATGCTGGAGAAATTTTGGGAGATGCAGTTACAACCATAATGAGAAAAATAGGTATGCCTAATGGATTGCGGGCCGTTGGATATTCAGAAAAAGATGTGGATAAATTAGTTGAAGCAACATTGCCTCAACATAGAGTTACAAAATTATGTCCAATTGCATTTACTAGAGATGATTTGAAAAACATGTTTTTAGATTCCATGGATTTATGGTGAATAAGCACATATTACAGTATAATTTTGATATACAAATCATTAACTATAGGGCCTCTTCTACTTCAGATTCAGATGAAGATATAAAAAAACTTTCACATGATGAAATTCAAAAAAGAAATGAAAAAAGAAATGAAATTCTTCACAATTTTGTCGCTCATTACGTGTATAGATAGTATTGCAGATATTGAACCTGTTATTCAAAGTATAAATAAACGATTCGATTTATGGGAAATGCCATAAAATGACATATTTGAATTCTTTTGTTTGGATAAATATAATTTTCGGGCTTTTGGTTCTGGTTTCTTATATCGTTGGAATTTCCCAATTTCCTGAATATCATGAATCTTTGTGGGGTGGGGTACAAGGGGAATTGAGACAAAGATTTATTATATCGATGCTTTTTGCTGCCTTAGGGTATCTAATGTTTTTTTCATTTGTAGTTTATTCTTATATTTCAAATGGAGATTGTTTGAAAGAATTTAAATTTTTTAATTATTTTAAATTTTCTAATTTTTTAAATTTTTCTGTGTTTATATTTTTAGTTTCTTCAGCTATTTGGATGCCAACCTTGATATTGTTTCTACTCTCATCAAATTCAATTTTCTTGTATTTATCTAATGTGTTTTTATGGGTTGCCGCATTTGCTGCAATATTAATTTTATTGTCCACAACTTATGGATTTTTAAATTTCACTTCTGATATAAAAATATCTCTTTTTTCATTCATTACTTTCTTAGGTCTATTACAGGTTGTTTTTCATTGTCTTATTTTTGACGGTATAATTTTTGTAATGAAGTTTCCTCGATAAATATACAAATTCTATTGATCAAAATTACTGATACATCACTTCAATTATTCCCCATTCTTTACTAGTCACTGGTTGTACAGAAAGTCTAGAATTTTTTACCAATACCATATCAGTTAAATATATATTTTTTTTGATATCTTGGAGACTGATTGGGTTTTTTAATAATTTTTCTGCTTTTAAATCTACCATAAACCATTTTGGGTTTTCTGCTGTGCTATTTGGATCATAGTGTTTAGATTTTGGATCCCAGGCGGTGAAATCGGGATATCCTTCTTTTACTACTATAGCCGTACCTACTATTTGAGAAGGATTAGAATTTGAATGGTAATATAAAACCTTATCACCAATTTTCATGTCGTTTTGAAGTATGTTTCTAGCTTGATAATTCCTTACTCCATCCCATTCTGCTGTTTGGTTGGTTTCAGCAAGCAAATCACAGAAGGAGTAGTCTGATGGTTCTGATTTAACTAACCAATAATTGATTTTTTTCATATTATCTTTCGTTAGCAATGATATATAATTTTAACAATACAATTATGTGAGTTAAATTATGCATGTTAGATTACGTGTTGGAAATACAAAAAATGGATATTTATGGCCCACTTTAGACTTTGGTTCTTCTCAAATTGTTTTGGCTGAAGATCAAATATATTTACTTGGCCAAACTGGTTTGACGTTAGATGGCAGGAGTTTTATTGGTAAAAATGATATTGAATCACAAGTCAATACTGCTATACAAAATGTATCTATTCTTCTTGAAGAAATCGGAAGTAGTTTCAATGATATTTGCATGATACATATTTATACGACCAATGCGAAATATTTCAAAACTATTTATGAAGTTATTGGACAAATTTTCAATCAAGTTTCACCGGCAGCTAGTAATCTTGTTGTCAAACTTGCTGAACCTTATATTGATTTCGAAATTGATGTTTGGGTCGTTTTGCCTGATGAAATTGAAAACAATCACCAAAGAAATTCTATGATAAGTTCTGGCAGATTTATTGGAGATACGGGACGCTTAATTACATCTAACATAGTTAAAGCAAATAATCATATTTTCTTGTCGGGGCAATCAGGCATTTCTTTAGATGGCAATTCTTTTATTGGTAAAAATGACATTGAATCTCAAGTAGAAAATGCTATGAATAACACCGAAGAATTGTTGTCTACAGTTGGCAGTAGTTTTAATGACGTCTGCAAAATCACTCCCTATATTAGAGATATTAAAACTAGACATTTAGTTTACCCATCAATATTTAAATTTCTTAAAAATATCATGCCTGTATCAACAGGTATCGTTGTTCAAGATTTTCCTTTGCCACAGATGGATATTGCTATAGATATTTTTGCTAATGCTTCCGACGATATTTATCAAACACATCAAAGGGTTTTTCCTTCAGATCCAAATTATATTTCCCATCCTAATTATAAATTAAGTAAAATTGTAGTGGCTGGTAAATTTATTTTTCTTCAGGGGCAGACCGGTTTAAAGCTAGACGGAAGTGGTTTAGCAGGTATAGGTGATCCTTCAAAACAGGCAGATGTTGCGATGCAAAATGTCATAGAATTATTAAATCAAGTAGGTTCTGATATAAATGATATTTGTAAAATAACAACGATTGTAACTGATATCAATCATAGAAAACTTGTTTATCCAGTTATTTCAAAATATCTAAAAGGTGTGAATCCCACATCGACTGGTTTGATTGTCAAATCACTAGCTAGCCCGGAAATTGATTTTGAAATTGATGTATTTGCTGTGAAATCAGATAAGTAAAATTAGGATTAATATGAAAAATAATTTCGGTACAAAAAACCCAATTTCTTTACAGGCAAAAGCTGGCAAAAGATTAATCAAGAAATATCTATTTGGATCTGAATCTTCATTGTCTGATGCTGAGCATCTTAACTCATTAAAAAATTTAAAACATTTGTTGACTAGCGCTCACGCACCTCAAGATTTGAATAATTTGAGATTGAACATAGCATCTGAAGAAGATGATTACAGAGATTTTTCAATATCAACGATAAAGTTTTTTATTGATTCACTATCTTATTTCCCGAATATAAGAAAAATGAATATGCATTTTCCTCCAAAAAGATGGTTTAAAGCGACACAAACTAAAGGTCGTGTAGGGGAGTATTCAATAATGATTGATTCTATAATTAATATTGCATCTCATGCTGCTAGACATGATATTATTTTGGTACTTGAAAATTTAAATTCATATTGGTTCGATAATGAACTTCCTGATGGAATTGATTTCAAAGATATTGATTGGGAAACTAGGGATGAAGCATTTG
>Ga0114996_10008335_pt1 | contig 11553 bp, 15 predicted proteins | sample ArcticOcean_MG_C_4_FD_87039 | JGI IMG/M metagenome (GOLD analysis project Ga0114996, IMG submission 87039) | Marine microbial communities from western Arctic Ocean - ArcticOcean_MG_CB4_134 | ecosystem: Environmental > Aquatic > Marine > Oceanic | place: Arctic Ocean: Canada Basin | collected... | reverse complement strand
GGAACGATTGGGCGTCGCCGCGTTGCGGCGATGGACCGGCAAGATTGCCGGTCCCTACGGCGCGCGCCTCGTACTGACGAGCCACCGACGCGCTTCGTCTCGGCGCGTGGCGAGAAATGCGGGCTAGTGCCAATACTGTTGACTTAGCAGTTCCGCGGACAGTTTTTGTTGCCTGGGTCGTCGTTTTGTTTTGGGGTATGGTCGAACGCTCGCCGCGGATCGCGTTGCGCGGAGACGAGGGGGCCGGTTTGCTCCTACGCCCTTTCAGGGCTTGCCCGTTGAGGGGTTTTTACCCAGGGTTACGCTTCGCTCCACCCTAGGCTACGATCCTGCGCCGCTTCGCGGCTGAACGGCTCTGGGCTTGCGGACTCGGGGTGCGAGCGCGCTAGGTCGACAGTATTGGAGCTAGGGGTCATCCTGAACTTGCACGAAAAGTTTCGCGCTGAACTTGCACGAAAAGTTTCGCGATCGCCCGCACCGTTACCCCCTCCGGAAATGAACTGCATAATGGTCGTCCACGGATAGCTGTCCACGGATAGCTGTCCACGGATACCTGTCCACGGATACCTGTCGGCGGATACGTCATGGCAGGATAGCGACTCCCCAGGGCCGCTCGCCTACTGGGATTTTGTGGACAACTTTCTGGGTCTCGACGTCGACTACCGAGACGTCATCCGAAGGGCCGTTCGCGGTGTAGAGAGTCTTGCCGTCCGGGCTGATGGCGATGCCCCACGGACGCAAGCCCACTTCGACCGAGCCGGTGACCTCGTTCGTAGCCGTATCAACTACGACCACCGTTTTGCCTCTTCCCATGGTGACGTAGATTTTCTTGCCGTCCGGTGCAACGGCGATGCCCATGGGTCTTGCCGGACTCCCGGTCACCGGGATGGTCGCAATGACTTCGTGGTTGGCCGTGTCGACGACCGCGATCGACTCTCCCCGCTCCGCCGTGATGTAGGCTCGCGAGCCGTCTGGCAGAAAGACTGCGACGCGCGGCCGCAGTCCCACTTTGAAGCTTTTTGTCAGCGTGTCTGTTGCCGTATCGATGACGAAAATCTCGGCGTCGTCTTCGGACGTAATATAGACCGTTTTCCCGTCGGGGCTGATTGCCACGCCTTCGGGCTCGTCACCGACCGGGATCGTTTTGATGACTGTGTTGGAGGCAATGTCGACAATGGTCGCTAGCCCCACGTCCTCATTGGCGACATACAGTTTCGTCCCATCGGCGCTGACGGCCATCTGCTCGGGATCGGACCCTCCATCGAGTATCTTGATGAGCTTGTTTTGCTCGATATCGAAGACGCCGATTCCGTCGGCGGCCTTATCGGCGGGAGGCAGAGTGTCTCTGTCGACATCCGGGCCTCCAAAGGGAGAACCGCTGAGAGCCACGTAGATCGTTCTCTTATCGGGACTGAACTGTATGCCCCGAGGCCGCTTGCCCAGGGGGACGGTGGAGATCACTTCGTTGGTGGCCGAGTCGATGATGCTCATGTCACCGGACGCCTCGTTGGTCACGTAGACCCAGGGCGAGGTTTTCGGCGGGAGGGAGGGGCTCTCCGTTGCAGAGCTTTCGGGTGGTGTATCGCCGTTTCCGCCGCAATTGCTCAGCAAGCCAAGACAAACCCCTAGCGCGAATAATGATGTCAGCCGTTTCATATTGCTCTCCGGTACTTCAAGTGTTTTTGGGAAGTCCTTGTCGGTTCAAGCCGGTTCAACTTTCGGCCATTCAACCTTCACCATACCCGCGCCAGCCAATATGGGGAGCGTCGCCGCAATCGGATGGGCGCCTCGAAGGGACTACCCCCTCCCCGACGGCCAGAGCTCCTGAGTCTGGTTCCCGAAATGTGCTTTTCCGACAGCACCCATGATACTTCACGCGCAGGCCCCACCGACCGCCGACAGAGCCATAGCCTCAAGTTTCTACATGCTTTCGACGAGAACCTGGCCCTAACCCGCATTTCTCACCGCCTGACGGGCGAATCACGCGGTGAGAAAAGCGGGCTCACATGGCCGGCAGGCGCAGAGGGCGGGGTGAAACGTTCCTTGTCAATTTGACAAGTGTAAGGCAACGGGCTACAGTATGACGGGTGAAGATACGGAACTTCGTCCATAAGGGTTTGAGAAAGCTCTACCTGGAGGACAGCGCCAAAGGCCTGCCCCCGGATGCCGTGGGTAAGATCCGTGCGATGCTGACCTTCCTGCAGGACGTGCAGGACCCGGAGAAACTGCGCGTCTTCCCACTCTGGAAAGCCCACCCGCTCACCGGGAACCGCCAAGGGGGCTAGCCCGCATTTCTCACCACCTGACGGCCGAAGCACGCGATAGGCGTGACATTACTTCGTTGCGCTTGCTCGCCGTGCTCAACGGACTGTCAAGTACGCCTCCGCTCGTCAAGCGGCGCGCGCCTCGTACTGACAAGCCTCTCACCTACTTCGCCTCGCCACGTGGTGAAAAAAGCGGGCTGGAGCCTGCACGTCACCCGCAACTGGCGGCTGACGTTCCGGATCAAGGACGGCGAGATATTGGACGTTGATTATGAAGACTACCACTGAGGAGAAAGCCATGCGTATGCTAAACCCCGTTCATCCGGGCCGCTTTCTGCGGACCGAAATTATCGAGGCCCACGACCTTTCCGTGACGGCGGCGGCGAAGATACTGCACGTCTCTCGCCCGACGCTCTCCAGCTTGCTGAACGCCAAGGCCGATCTTTCCGGCGACATGGCGCTGCGCTTTGAAAAGGCATTCGGGGTAGAGATGGAGACCCTCATGCTGATGCAGAATTCCTACGACATCGCCCAGACGCGCAGCCGGGCGAAGAAGATCCACGTCGAGCGCTACGAACCGCGGCCCGCGGCTTGACTGCAATATGCGCGGGCCGGTGACCGAAACTCCACGCTACGCCGTTGATCGTTACATATCCGGCGAAGTTTCCTTCAACCGAACTTCCTGGAAGTTTCCGAGCCACTCTACTCACCGAGTGAGCGTCTCAGCCCACAATCCTGGTTGCGAGTGTCCTCCACCAAGCTAGATCCGCGGCTGTCGCAAAGAAAAGGTGATTTGTACCGAACAGGATAAGCGTCAAAACGAATGGCGCCCGCAATTGGCCCAAACGAAGGTCGTTGAGGATCAGCCCGGCCGTAACCATTTCAAACAGGAAGTAGTTCGCGTTCACGGCATCGGTCTCCGAAGAAATACCGGGGGCCCAGTTCAGGAACATTCGAAGGGTTCCGGCAAAGGTCAGAACGAGCCCGGTCGAGATCATGTATCGGGCGTGAAGCTCAGGACACCGCCAGCAGGCCATCGCCAGTGCGTAGCTCAGGGCGCATTGGGCGATGGCAAATGCCGGTACGGAGAGGCGTTGGAGCGCCTCTCCCCCATCTCGATTCCATCGTAATTTTCGCGGATGACGAGGACGCCCGAGAGAACCATCAGCGGCGCCAGCGCAAATGAAAGTTTGCCGACTCGCCGATGAAGATCCATCCGATGGGTCCGAATGAACGTATCTTGCGCGATGAGCGCCCCCGTCCAGGCAAACATCAAAAGTCCGTGGACGTGGAAGGTAAAGCTTGTATCGAGAAGCTTGGAGAAGTAACTCGGGTAGAAACCAATGATCACGAGCCCGGCCATGGCGGCGAAGAGAAAGGTCAGCGGGCCTGAAATCGCGGTTGTTCGCGGCATGGCAGGTGGAATCGGCGTTGGGTGCGTCTCGCGTGTCAATTTTTCATCAGCGGCCGCGGCCGCGTCACGAACGACTGCTCTTTCCAGCCCTCAGGCAATTCGAACGAGAAGCCAAGTTTTTCATTCGTATACTTCATGGTTGCGCCCGTATCGTGCTTGCATAATATGCTGAAGTATTGCCCATTTCATGCATTCACCTGACAGGGTGCTTCCCCTCATGCAACGGTGGCAAGCCCTTTCTTCTCGATCAGCGATAGCAGCTTGAGCGAGGCGCCAGAAGGCCGCTTTTCGCCGCGCTCCCACTTGCTGACCAGACTGCTCGTGACGTTCAGGTAGTTGGCGAAAACGGTTTGGCTGACGTGTTCTCTCTCCCTGATCGCCTTAATCTCTTCAGGCTTCAATGGCCGGATCGGCGTAAGGCAGGCATCATCAAAACGCCGCATCGTCTGTTTGTCGATGGCCCCAACATCCTGCAAGGCCTCCATGGTTTCATGGATGGCCGCCATCGCGTGACTTCGATACTTTTTGCTCATCCGCTTTTCACCTCCATGAAATCGCCTCTCTTCAACAACTCCGCGAGCTGCTTCTCCGTCAACGCCAAGACGTGCTTCGCGGCTTCCTTGAACTGTTCTTCCTCACCGTCATCGATGTTTTCCCGCTGGCTTTTGGCGAACCCGTACACGAAGAATGCCTTGGTTCCTCGCCGGAAAAGGATGATGGTCCGGTAGCCTTTCGATCGTCCCTGCCCTGGCCTGGCGATCCGCTGTTTGATGACCTCACCGCCAAGGCCGGCGTCGATCTGACCTTTTTCGGCCCGAGCAACAGCCTCACGCAAGACCGCATCCGCAATCCCTTCCTTCCTGGCGAAGCGTTGAAACCACCCGGATTAAAAGATTCGCACAGTGCGTCTCAATCTATTCTATAGCACTAGGTACCATAGTTCAAGACTCATACGCTCTGGAGTATCTACATCAGATTGTCAACCCTCACAAACGTGAAGATCTTCTCGTAGCCCTTCTGACGCGCGGTATCAAAAGAAGCTTGAAACAGCTTTCGTGCAACTCCCTGGCGTTGGCAATCCGGCGACACATACGTCCCGAGGACTCCAACGTGATCGAAGGCATGTGCATCACCGCGGCGCCCTGCTGTTGCTGTTACGGCTAATCTCTCTGCCGAAATCCCTCAAGGGACATGCCTTTCAAGGCCGTGCTTCAGCGGGTTCGAAACTGATTTTCAGGCGCGTTCCGGTTGCGCTGGCCAACCGCTCAAGCGTTTGCGTGGATGGCCGCGTGCGCCCGCTCTCCAACCGCGCGATGACGGATTGAGTTGTGTGCATGCGTTGCGCGAGCTGCTCCTGGGTGAGGCCCGCCGTCACACGCGCATCGATGACCGCGCGGGCAAGAGCGAATTCGGGCGCGAGCTCTTCATGAGCCTTGCGGTATTCCTTGTTCTTCATCCATTTCAGGTGAAGGGCGCTCACTTTGGTCATGCTAAATCTCCTTCGATCGCTTCAGGGCCACTTCGATCTCTCGGTTTGGCGTCTTCTGCGTTTTCTTTATAAACACACGGACCACGACGACACGCTTGCCAACGGCGGTAACGTAGAGGGCTCGTGAAATTCCATCTTTTCCCTTCACCCGGATTTCCCAGATAGCTCCGCGCAAGTGCTTAACGTGCGGCTCCCGGACCCGCTCCAATCCAAACTCCTCGATCAATTGAGAGATGTAGTGGAAACGAGCGAGCATATCAGCGGGCAGCTCTTCGAGTTCCGCGTCCACAACAGCATTCAAGGTTTCTACCGTCCACGTCATTGCGGATTCTCGTAGTATAGCTTTTTTGCTATAAGGCGATGGGGTCGACTCTCTTTGCCTCTCCCTCGAGGGACAGCTACCTTAAGAATTTCGTCTATTGTGACGATTCTCTTCGCGTCACTCCGAGGGTACTATGCGAAGACCCTCTGCTTGAGCCCCGGCGCACAACTTTGCGTCGAAGCACGCAAAATCCGGGAGGTTCAGCCATAGCGCGGAACACAGATGCACGGCGTCGGCGCCCCGCAGCCGGTGACGCTCGATCAGATCGGCAGCGGGCTCAAGAATTTCCTCAGTCACCTCGACTACCTGGAGTGTGCTCCAGTCGCTCAGAAAGTCGCGTTTCTTTCCGGCGCAGACCCGCGCCGAAATCCGTCGTTCCCGGTGGCATCTATTCAGAACCGAAAGCAGTTCGGTGTAAGTCAAGCGACTGGTGAATAGACCTGGCTCATGATTTTTGACCAGCTCGGCCACCGCGGCGCTTTCGGGTTCGGCCAGATACAGTTTCGCCAGGGCGGAAGAATCCAAGTAGAGCATTAGCGGCGCTCTTCAGATATCATCTCTGTCACGGATTTGCCCGGTTTCATGACCGCTGGGCGACGATGTCCAATAGGCGCACCAGAGCCCGGACGAATATTCCCTTTTGCGAGGACCTTCAACAAATCGTCGTCGGGCCCGGCGGCAGAGGGCAACGGAAGAATACAAGCGATCGGGCGGCCGCGGTCGGTGATCTGGACGGGCTGGCCCTCGCGGACGATCCGCAAATACTTACCTAGCCGATTCTTGAGTTCCCTGCTCGCAACGGTCATCATGTAGCTACATTATAACAATGTAGCTACATTGGCGTCGAAAGTGGTAGTTGATGTTCGCCTTTGCAGACTTTCGCCGGCCGCTAGCCGGACTGATGGCGCTTGGTGGCTTCGAGGCGCGCTTCGGCTCGCCGGATCGCTCGCGTGGCTCGCTCGACGTCGATCTGCATTTCGTGGCTCTGCAGCATGTCATTGGCGCGGCGGCGGGATTGCTCGGCTCTCTCGATGTCGACCTCGTCCGCCCACTCGGCGGTGTCGGCGAGGACCCGCACGTGGTCAGGCAGCACTTCCATGACCCCGCCGGTCAAGGCCATGTAGCGGGCTTGTCCGGCCACCTTGTAGGAAAGCACGCCGATGCCCAGCTGCGTCATGAGCGGCGCGTGATCGGGCAAGATGCCGAGGGAGCCATCCTCGCCGGGAGCCTGCACTTCGTCCACGTCCTCGGAGAGCATTAGCCTCTGGGGAACCGCGACGTCAAGCTTGAGTTTGCCGGCCATCGTTACGCCGCCTTCGCGAGACGTTCGGCTTTCTCAATCGCCTCTTCAATCGTGCCGACAAGATAAAATGCCTGCTCGGGCAAGTTGTCATGCTTGCCGTCGACGATCTCTTGGAAGCCGCGAATCGTATCCGCTACACGAACATACTTCCCAGGCATTCCGGTGAACTGTTCGGCCACGAAGAAGGGCTGGGAAAGGAAGCGCTGCATCTTGCGTGCGCGTGAGACGCTGAGCTTGTCTTCCTCGGAAAGCTCTTCCACTCCGAGAATGGCGATGATGTCTTGCAGCTCTTTGTAACGTTGCAGGACCTGCTTGACCGCCTGCGCCGTGTTGTAGTGTTCGACTCCGACGACGTTGGGATCTAGAATTCGCGAGGTCGAGGCCAGCGGATCGACGGCCGGGTAGATGCCCAAAGAGGCGATCTCGCGGGAAAGGTTCGTTGTGGCGTCCAGGTGAGCAAACGTGGTGGCCGGAGCCGGGTCGGTGTAGTCGTCGGCCGGCACGTAAATCGCCTGCACCGACGTGATGGAACCCTTTTTCGTCGAAGTGATGCGTTCCTGGAGTTCGCCCATCTCGGTGGCCAAGTTGGGCTGATATCCAACGGCGGAGGGCATGCGGCCCAGCAGCGCCGACACTTCCGAGCCCGCCTGCGTGAAGCGGAAAATATTGTCGATGAAGAGCAGCACGTCCTGGCCCTCCTCGTCGCGGAAATATTCGGCGACCGTCAGGCCGGTCAGTCCCACGCGCAGGCGCGCGCCGGGCGGTTCGGTCATCTGTCCGTAGATCAGAGCGCACTTGGATTTCCGCCAATCATCGGGGTCGATGACTTTCGACTCCTGCATTTCGAGCCAAAGATCATTGCCCTCGCGAGTTCTCTCCCCCACGCCGGCGAACACGGAAACGCCGCCGTGCTCGGTGGCAATGTTCTTGATCAGCTCCATGATGATGACGGTCTTGCCGACGCCGGCGCCGCCAAACAATCCGATCTTCCCGCCCTTCTGGTAAGGCTCGAGCAGATCGATCACCTTGATGCCGGTTTCGAGCATCTCCAGTTCGGTGGACTGGTCTTCGAGCGACGGGGCGGGGCGATGAATCGGGTAGCGCTTCTCCGCCTCGACCGGACCCTTCTTGTCGACGGGCTCGCCGAGAACGTTCAGAACGCGGCCCAGCGTATGCGGGCCTACCGGGACAGTGATCGGCTCGCCCAGGTCTTCGGCCGACATGCCGCGCACGAGTCCCTCGGTGGGTTGCATCGCGACCGTGCGGACGCGGCCTTCGCCGAGGTGTTGCTGCACTTCGCAGACGATGTCGATTGGATCGGGGACCTCGAAACCCTCGCTCGTGATACGCACGGCGTTGAGGATTTTCGGGAGGTGCCCTTCACTGAATTGCACGTCGACGGCTGGGCCGGCGACTTTGATGATTTTGCCTATTGTCGACATTTGTTTTCCTGGTTGGGTGGGGCTCGATTTAGAGCGCCTGGCCGTTATCGGATGATCGCGTCACAGCGGAAACCGCTTCTTCACGGTCGCGGCTCCGAGCTGCTACTCGAGCGCCTGGGCGCCGCTTACGACTTCAATCAACTCCTTGGTAATACTGGCCTGGCGCACTCGGTTGAGGTGCAGGGTCAGTTTGTCAATCATTTCGCCGGCGTTGCGGGTGGCCGATCCCATGGCCGTCATACGTGCCGCATGCTCGGAGGCGCCCGACTCGACCATGGCTTGATAGATGGTCGTATCCACGTATTTCGGCAACAGCGTCCGGAATATCTCCGCCGGCGGCTGCTCATAGATATACTCTCGCGAACCGCCTTCCGATTCGGGCATCTTGACCGGCAGCATGCGTTCGACGACAATCGTTTGCGTCATCACGCTCTTGAACTCGTTGTAGATCAAATACACCGAGTCGATCTCGGCGGCGATGAAGCGGTCCATCACCTTGCGGCTGATTTGCTTGGCAACATTGAAATCAACGTTCGCGAAAACATTGATCCACTCTCCGGCAACAGGCACTTCTCGGCGGCGATAATAGTCCGCGCCTCGCCGGCCGATCAGCTCCAACTCGATACTGGCGTCGGAGTGGTCACCCAAAAACCGCTGTGACGCCTTGAGCGCATTACTGTTGAACGCTCCACAGAGGCCCTTATCTCCGGAGAGCAGCAGCAGCAGAATTCGCTTTTCTTCCCGGCGCACTAGTAAGGGATGAGTCAGCGCTGGCGAGTCTTCCGCTTGATTGCCGAGGATGCTGCCCATCATCTCGCCTAACAAAGAAGCGTAGGGCCGCGCTGCCAGAACCTTTTCCTGAGCACGCCGCAGCTTGGCCGCCGAGACCATCTTCATGGCCTTGGTGATCTGTTCCGTGTTCTTGACGGACTTTATGCGCCGCCGCAGATCGATCAAGCTTGGCATTTAGCTGGCGACCGCCTCCTGGCTATGGCGGGAGACGAAGCGCTCCTTGAATTCGGCGAGCGTGGACTTGATCTCGGCGGTCAGCTCGTCGTCGAGCGCCTTGCGTTCCAGGATCTTGGCGAGGACGCCGTCTTGCTGGCGGTCGAGATGATCGTAAAGCTCATTCTCGAAATCGCGGCACTGGGAAACCGGCAGATCGTCGAGGTAGCCGTTCACGCCGGCGAAGATGATCATGATCTGCTTCTCAACCGGTATCGGCGCGTACTGCTTCTGTTTGAGAATTTCGACGAGCCGCTCGCCGCGCTGCAATTGCTGTTGCGACGCCTTGTCGAGGTCGGAGCCGAATTGCGCGAACGCCGCCAGCGCCCGGTATTGGGCCAGATCGAGACGGAGCGTTCCGGCGACCTGCTTCATGGCCTTGATCTGAGCGTTGCCGCCGACACGGCTGACCGAGATGCCGACATCGACCGCCGGGCGAACGTTGGCGTTGAACAGATCCGATTGCAGGTAGATCTGGCCGTCGGTGATCGAGATGACGTTGGTCGGGATGTAGGCGGAAACATCACCAGCCTGGGTTTCAATAAAGGGCAGGGCCGTCAGTGAGCCGCCGCCATGTTCGGCGCTAACTTTCGCTCCGCGCTCAAGCAGCCGGCTGTGAAGATAAAAAACGTCTCCAGGGAACGCTTCGCGACCCGGAGGCCGGCGCAGCAACAGCGAAATCTCGCGATAGGCGGCGGCGTGCTTGGAGAGATCGTCGTAGATGCAAAGAGCGTGCTGTCCGTTGTCGCGGAAGTACTCGCCGATCGCGCAACCGGCGAAGGGGGCCAGAAACTGCATCGGCGCCGGGTCGGCGGCCGAAGCCACCACGACAATCGAATACTCCATGGCGCCGTGGTCTTCCAGCGTCTTGATCAGATGCGCAACGGTCGAGCGTTTCTGCCCGATCGCCACGTAGACGCAGATCATGTCGCCGCCCTTTTGATTGATGATCGTGTCGACGGCGATGGCGGTCTTGCCCGTCTGGCGGTCACCAATGATCAGCTCGCGCTGACCGCGGCCGACCGGAATCATGGCGTCGATGGCTTTCAGGCCCGTTTGCACGGGCTCTTTGACGGGGCTGCGGTCGATCACGCCGGGCGCCAGGCGCTCAACGGCATAGAAATGCTCGGTCTGAATCGGCCCTTTGCCATCCAGCGGCTTGCCGAGCGAGTCGACGACGCGTCCGATCAAAGCCTCGCCGACGGGCACCGAGACGATGCGACCGGTACGGCGAACTTCGTCTCCTTCTTTGAGCTCTTGGTATTCCCCGAGCAGCATCGCGCCGACTTGGTCTTCTTCCAAGTTCATGGCAATGCCAGCGACGTCGTGGGGAAACTCGAGCAGTTCTCCAGACATGACCTTTTCGAGGCCATGGAGCCGCGCGATACCGTCACCGAGGGAGATGACCGAGCCGGTCTCGGCAACCTCGACGGCGGTGTCGTAATTTTCAATTTGCTCTCGAATCAATTTCGAGATTTCATCCGCACTGATTTGAGCCATGGACTTAAGATTCTCCTGCGACGGCACGGTCGAGAGCCTTCAACTGGGCGCGAAGCGAGCCGTCAAATAGGGTGGAGGCGTGGCGCACGGTGGCGCCCCCGACCAGATCCGAAGAGACATCGAATTCGGCAACGACGGTGCTTCCGGTCACCCTGCTGAACTTTTCAATGAGAGCGCTTTGCTGTTGCCCTCCGATGGGCGTAGCCGTTGTTACCAGCAGCCGCGCGACTCCTGCCCGATCATCGAGCCACTCCTGGAAGGCCTTGACCATCTCGCCGAGAAACGACATGCGGCGGTGGTCAATGACAACGAAGAGAAAGTTGCGTACGACAGCGGCGACTTCGAGACGCTGGCACAAGGTTGCCGCCAGAGCCCTCTTATCGGCGGGCGTGACGGCGGGTGAGACAAGAACGCCGCGCAAAGGCTTGGATAAGTCAAGAAGCTCTTGAAATTGCGCGAGCTGCCCGATTGCAGCCTGAGGTTCGACGGCGGCCCCGGGCTTGCTGACGACATCAGCGAGTGCTTGGGCGTATCGATTTGCTAGAGCCAGAGCCATGATTGAGACCTATCCCCGCCGCGCGATTCAGCCGTAAGGCTACGTTTGACGCTCGGCCGGAGTGGAGGTAACTTGGGGAATGGGATGACGCCGATCGGGTAGCTTCGGCAAGCCTTAACCTTCAAATTACCACAGCGTGCCGGAACGGGACAACTTATTCGCTAAGGGTTGGGCGGTAATTACGCGGAGTACGCGGTTTCGGAGGCGCCGCGGGGAATCGAAACACGTTTTTCATCTAGCATTTTCCAATGCAAGGAT
>Ga0114996_10008326_pt1 | contig 11563 bp, 6 predicted proteins | sample ArcticOcean_MG_C_4_FD_87039 | JGI IMG/M metagenome (GOLD analysis project Ga0114996, IMG submission 87039) | Marine microbial communities from western Arctic Ocean - ArcticOcean_MG_CB4_134 | ecosystem: Environmental > Aquatic > Marine > Oceanic | place: Arctic Ocean: Canada Basin | collected... | reverse complement strand
CTGGGAAGGCGAGGGCGTTGGAAAGAGCGCGATCGAAGCGCATGCCTGGATTCAGTTTGCGGTTGCACGGGGCGAGGAGGAGGAGTTTCTCGCTCGCGGCGCCGACTGGTTGAAGACGATGGATGCGACGTTCACGTCTTCTGAGCGCGAAGAGGCGGAGGAGAAGTACTACGAGTTCGAGGAGATGTTCGCGCCCACACACGAATGCAGCCAGTGACGACGGGGGCCATGAGCCCCGCCCTTCCATGCTATGATGCCGCTCGTGTGCTGCTGGGAGGTTGTGGATGGCTCGTGCTGTGGTGGCTGTGGTGGCTGTGTTGATGTGGTTGCTGGTTCTGGGTTGCGGTGATGAGGACTCTGGAGGCGACGAGCTGGGTGTATACACCGGTGGTGGGTTCGCCGGAGTTGTCGGAGGCGAGTCCGGACCCGGTGGGAACGAACCCGACGAATCTGAAACGGGCGAGATCGAACCCGACGTCCCTGGTTCTGGCGAGACCGGGTCCGACGAGTCCGGGTCTGACGAGTCCGGGTCCGACGAATCCGGGTCCGAAGAGACCGGTGGTGAAGAAACGGGCGATCCCATAACCCCTCCTCCTCCCGAACCGATCGTGGTCGAGCGCCGCGTTGACTCGAGCGCGGATGACGCCGAGGAGCAGCCAGACGGGAAGGTCGTCATCATCAGTCAGGATCTGGACCTCGTCACGTCGAGCGAGGTGCAGACAGTCGGCGTGCGATTCAAGCTGAAGGTCCCGCCCGACGCCACGATCGTCGCCGCGTTCATCCGATTCCAGGTCGACGAGGTCAGCGTCGAACCCGCGAGTCTCACGCTTCGCGCTCAGCTCGTGAATGACGCGGGTGACTTCGAGGTCATTCCTCACCACGTCACCATGCGCCCGCTCACCAAGGCGTCCGTGAACTGGGAGCCGTCTCCCTGGGATGTGCTCGAAGCGACGCACGATACCCCGAGCCTGGCGGACCTCGTACAGGAAGTCGTCACGCACTCCGGCTGGGAGGACGGCAACGACATCGCGTTCGTCATCACCGGTAGCGGGGCGCGCACGGCCAAGGCATTCGATGGTCCGGCCGGAGAGGCGGGGGCCCCGCTCCTCCATGTCGAATACCTCCCACCCGCGTGCGAAGCCGATGGCAGCTGTCTCGCGGATCCGGGCGTCATCGCCTGTCCGTTCATCGGGGACGGAGATCAGGCGCATCCGAGCGATGCCTTCTTCGACCGTGATCAAGTGGTTCGCATCGATCTCGAGATGGATCCGGCCGATTGGCAGTTCCAACTCGACAACCCGGATCTCGAGCAGTACGTCCCGGCCGCGCTGGAATTTTGCGGGCAGCGGCTCGAGGGGGTCGGGATGCGCTTCAAGAAGAGCACCCATCCCAAGGCCGATCTTCCCGAGGGCTACAAGAAGAACCCGATGGTGTTCGACCTGAACGAGTTCAACCCAGGCCAGAAGTTGCGGGGCCTGCGCAAGATCAACATCGAGTACGGCAATGACCAGGAGCTGGTGGCGCAGCGGTTGAACTGGGAGATGCTCGCGGACTTCGGATTGAACGTGTCTCGGGTGAATTCGACCCGGCTCTTCGTGAACGGCGAGTACATCGGCGTCTTCACGAACATCGAGCGGGTCGACCGCTCGTACGCGAAATTCCATTTTGGCGAGAACGATGGGCAGCTCTACAAGCACGCGTACTGCGGCACGTTCAAGTACCAGGGGGACGATGCGAGCGCGTACACTTCCGATCCCCGGTGCTATGCGCCCAAGCCGAACGACTCGGTCACCGATTACAGCGATATCATCGAAGTCATGAACCAGCTCAACAACACCCCGGCGTCCGCGTTTTCGAGCGTGTTTCCGCAGATATGGGACGTCGATGAGTGGATCCCCACCACGGCCGCGCTGCAGGTGATCCCCTACGGCGACTCGCCGAACGCGAACGCCAACAACTTCTACACCTACCATCCCGCCGACGGGGGCCCCGCCCGCTTCGCCTTGTGGGATCTCGACGCGGGGTACTGGTCGACCGTTCAACCCTGCGAGAAGGGGGCCGACTCCATCCATTGGGATCTCTATCGCTACTCAAAGTGTTATCAATCGCTGCCGCTTTTCGAGCGCATGATCGAGGTGCCGGAGTGGAATCAGACCTTCCAGCAGGCGGCGTACGATTTTGTCGTGGGGCCCTTCGCGCCGGCGGCCTTCCAAGCTCGTGCAGACGCGCTGGTCGCGCTCCTCGCTGGACCGCTGTCCGAAGATCCCAATCGGAGCGGTGATGACGCCGAATGGAGCGAAGGTGTACAAGCGTTGATCAGCGCTCAGGCATCCCGAGCGGACGCGGTGAAGAGTCAACTCGAAGGGATGGGATTCACGTTCTGAAGCGTCTGGGGACCAGGACTCGCCCATGATGCAAGCATTCCTCGCCGACCACGGGCTCGAATCCGGCGCGCTCATCAAAGCGCTCTTCGAGCCGAGCCTCATCGCGCTCTTCGTCGCGTGTGTCTGGCATTCGGTCGCGACGCATGGGGCCTCGCGAACCGTCCGTGAGTTTGTCGGCGGATTCACGCTGACGGTTCTCGCGGAGTCGACGGGCGTGCTCTCCGGCGCGTACGTGTACCCCGGCTTCGAGTTCTACGTGCTCGCGACTCCCTTCGTGAATCCGGCCTCGTGGGTCGCGCTCGTCTACGTGCTCATGGAGGTCAGCAACCGGATCGTGTGGGGGCCTCGGGGAGTGGACCCGGAGCATCCCGGCAGGAGCCGGAGGATCCACGAGGGCTCTCCGCTGCTCTTCGGAGGAGGTCTGCTTCAGACCGTGGCGCTCCTCGCCTGCGTGGACGCGAGCCTCGCTCTGATGATCGACCTCGTGCTGGACCCCCTCGCGACGATCTACAACCTCTGGATCTGGGTCCCGTCTGCGCCCGAGGTGCACACGGTGGTCGCGGGGACCGTACAACCTTTCAACTTCGACGCCCTCGTGTGGATGACGACGCCGGACAACGCGCTCGCTGATCTCTGGGCGCCCGCGTTTGCCGACGGGCTTCGCTATCCGACACGCCTGCTCGGGATCCCGCTCATCAACTTCATCGCCTGGTGGGTCTTCGTGTTCGTTTATGCGGCGCAGTTTCGTTTCGTCGAGACCCGTCGGGAGTGGACGGAGCTGCGAAAGACCCTCGTGCTCTGGGGGCTGGTCCTGGTCGACTGGCCCATCCTCGCATTTCTACTCATCACCCCCAATCTCTGATGCGCTTCATTCAAACCCATTTCCACATCCTCCTCTTCGCCGGCTTCTGGACGAGCCTCGCGCTCTACGGCCTCCTCGCACCGCCGGAGCGGGTCGCGCTCCTCGAGAGCTCCGTAGTGACCGAAGGGTGGCATTTGGCCGCGCTCGCTGTCCTCCTCGGAGCCCCAGTCATCGCGCTCTACGCATGGCGGATGCGGTCACGTTGAGACGCTCTCAGGCGGGCCGGAGCTGGCGGATCCTTCGAGAGAGCATCCCGCCACCAACCACAGCGCGAGGCCGTGGAACCGGCCCTCGGGGCTCGTCACCGCGCACCCTTCGCTCACTGGGGTGTGGGCTCTCCCCGGGGTCGTCCAGGGGTTGAACCCGGCGGAAGACCCCTGACTGCTTTCCGGGTCTCCCGAAGATCCAGTCGCCGCTGAATCTCCCGTCGCCAGCTCGTCGGGTCCCGCCGTCGCTTCGCCGTTCGGCGAGGTCTCGTCGGTGGATCCGTTCCCCGAGGAGGAATCCGCTTCTTCGTCGGGGCTCGCATGCGTGGGGACATCGGGCGCGCAGCTCACGTCGTCGGGATCGTCCACGACCGTGAATGTCCCGACCTCGGTCCAGCCGAGACGCGGTTCGGGATCTCCCTCTCCTCCCTTGGCGTCAAAGAAGAGGGTCTTCTCCCCGGCGAACGTGTCCGTGTGGAATTGGACGTCGTAGTACACCCAACGCTCATCTTCGAAGTCAAAGAAGGAGGAGTTGGCGCAGTTGAGGTTTCCGTACTCGCCGACCAGGACCTTGTCCTCCCCCGGGAGGCAGCTCTGTCCGTGGGCGAAGAGGACCCCGTATTCCATGCCGATGGGGATCGAGGGGAGGTCGATGGCGACCTCGGTTCCGATCCACAGCTGGACGATTCGGAATCCACCGGCGCCGTCCTCGTGGGAGTAGCCCGCGAGGAAGGTCGTGGCGCATCCGGAGCCTTTGTTGGGCACGATGCCGAGGGACTTGAGCTGTGGTCCCTCCGGCTCCTCGGCCGGCTCCTCGGCCGGCTCCGGGTCCGGCCCCCCGACCAGCCCGTTCTTGTCCGCGAGGCACGCCATGGTGAAATGACCCTGGCCGATCTGAGGATAATCGTGGATCCCCATCCAGCGCTTGGAGCCTGCGGGCAGGTCCAGCTCGATCAGCTTCTGGGGCTCGTCGCAGACCAGGGAGTCCACGTATTCCAGGTGGTTCCAGGCGTTCAATCCCTGCTCCTCCCATCCCTGGCAGCGAGCCATGCCATCCTCCATCACCGGTCCGGTGTTGGAGGTGACGTATCCCATGCCGCCGTTGTCATCGAGGCAGACGAGAACCAGATCGGCACCAGCGGGCACAAAGAAGGCCGCGTCATCGCAGATTTCGCTGCCGTTGCGCGCCGACTTGATGCAGTCGTCGATGGTATAGGCGGTCGCCCACGACGTGGTCATGGAGATCACGATGGACACAGTTGTACACAGAAAGGCCTTGATTCTTCGCATCAGCTTCACCTGGTGAGAACACGGGGTTCCCCAGCAACATCCACTACGGCCCGTAGCAAATCCAGCACCCGCCCATGCCTCTCCCATACCTCGGAATCGAGGTTTGGTATCAAGGGGGCCGCGGCTTGATTCGCTCCGTGATACCCTGCTGCCTTCTGTCGGGGCGGAGGTGTCGGATGAGGCGTGAAAGGGGGGTGTTCTTCCTGTGTTTCGTGGTCATCGGCTGTGGGACGGGGGTTGGCACTCAGACGGGTTCCGAGGGCTCATTGCCTGCTTGCGAAGAGGGCGCGACCCAATGCGGGGATTGGGGCGCCAAGCTCTGCGTGAACGGAGAGTGGGCTGAGACCTCCTCGTGTCCGGCGGGCGAGAACTGCATCGACGGAGAATGCAGCGACTGCCCGCACGGAAAGCTCTTCTGCGCGGGTTCTGCCAGCAAGGAGGTGTGGGCATGCGACGTCGAAGAGGGCAAGACGCTCTTCGTCCAGGAGTGTGACGGAAACTCCGTGTGCACCAACGGGTTCTGCATCAATCCCTGCGCGCCCGACATCAAGTACAACACGAACGTGGGCTGCGAATATTTCGCTGTGGATCTCGAAAACCACGACACCATCGACGTGACCACCAGCGCCCAGACGCCCGCGAACGCCCAATATGCCGTGATCGTCAGCAATCCAGATCTGGAACATGCGCTGGACGTGAGCATTCATGAGACCTATTCAGGGCCTCCCATGCCCTCTCATTCGATGACGTTGGCGCCTGGCGGACTCCAGGTCATCGAGCTCCCATCCCGAAACCTGGCCGGCACCATGAAGGGCGAGCACGCGTACACCATTCGGGGGACTCGTCCGTTCATCGCGTATCAATTCAACCCACTCGACAACGTCAACCCGGTCTATTCCAACGACGCCTCGTTGTTGCTTCCCATCTCCGCCGCAGGTACGCGCTACATCGCCGTGACAGGCGCGAACTCGGGATTTGTGACCGTGGTGGCCACCGAGGGCGAGACCTGGGTGACCGTGGTTCCAACGGGCGAAGTGCAGGCTGGCGGTGAGATCGAGGCCATCCTGCCCGGAGAGGAATACCAGGTCCTCCTGCAGCAGGGCGAGGTCCTGAATCTGAGCAGCGGGGCGAACGGTGGCGCCGACCTGACCGGGACGGTGATCGAAGGCTCGAATCCGATCGTTGTCTTCTCAGGGAGCGTGTTGAGCGCGACGCCCGGCGGCAAATGCTGCGCGGATCATCTGGAGCAGCAGCTCGTCTCCGTGAACAAGCAGGGTTCCCTGCATGTCGCGACGCATTCTGTTCGGCGCGGGGTCGAGAAGGATTGGTGGCGTGTCATCGCCGTCGCTCCGAGCACGACGATCACCTTTGAGCCGCCGGTCGCCCCCGAGACGCTCCTCTTTGAGGGGGAGTTCATCGAGTTTCAATCGGACAAGGACTTCATCGTCACCGGTACGGATCCCATCCAAGTCGTACAGTTTCTGGCTTCCAGCCATGAGATCGTGACCATGGGCGCGTACTGCGAGAGCGACACGGACTGCCCCTCGAACCAGGAATGCGTCCTGGAAGGGGTCGGGCTGGGTCAATGCGAGGAGACTTGCAAGATCCCCCAGTCGGACTGTCCGTCGTCCCAGCTTGGATGCACCCCCATCCAGGACGACGAGTTGAACGCCGCAGGCTTCTGCTCCCCGAGGCCCTGCCTCAGCTCCGAGGGAGTTCAGTGCGGGAGCCTCGGAACCTGCATTGATGAACTCTACCAGGACGGGACCGGAGGATGCTACGAGGTCTGCTGGAGCGGCAGTCAATGCGATGTGGCGGGAGCGGTCTGTGAGGATTGGGAAGGGAATCAAATCTGCCTTCCTCCGCCCAGCCAGTGCTTCGCGGACGGCGACTGTCCCTCCGGTGCCGAGTGCATCACCTACACGGATGGGAGCAAGGGCTGCGTATACACCTGCACTCCCCAGTCGCCCTGCGCGGACGATGGTTATCAGTGTCGGCGCTTCTTCACGGATAGCGCCAAGACGTATTGCGGGCCGGATTATTGTGAGACGACGGCGGATTGCAACGCGGGGCACAGCTGCTCGCTCTACGAGGGGGAGACCTACGGCCTCTGCACTCCCATCGGGGATCCCAGCATGATCCTCTCGGTGCCAGTGGCGCAGTTTCGTGACGAGTACACCTTCCTTGTCCCTGACGCCTATGTGTACGACTACATCAACATCATCGCGCCCTCTGCGGCGAGCGTGGAGCTCGACGGGAGCCCGCTCTCAGAGGCCAAGTTCACCGCCGTCGGCGCGGACTTCAAGGTGGCTCGGATGAGCGTGGCGGATGGAGTTCATCGCGTGACTGCGTCGGCCGCGCTGGGAGTCGTCGTCTACGGATATGATGATGATGTCTCGTACGGCTACCCCGCGGGGACCAATCTCTCCGATTTGAATTAGCTCTCCAGGCCGTCGGCGGGTGCGCTTCAGTCTTCGCCGAGTCGAATGGCGACGGTGACGACGTCGCGGGAGGGGACGTCCACCCTCACCGCGCTCCCGTCCGGTGTCTCATGAACCGGCAGGGCGGGGCCTGAGCGCTCGTCGAGGTCGGAGAGCCAGGCCTCTTCAATCGGTCTCCAGAGCGTGAGCTTCGTGGTCTGGGGTGCTCCGCTCGCGGCTCCCATCAAACGTACGACGATGGCATCACCGGACGCGCTTCGCTTGATGGCTGCGAGGCGAATGGACGCGGGCTCGACGGCGAGGAGCGATTGGTTCTGGACGGTCGCGGATGGGACCGCTCGAGCGCTCGGCGGGAAGAGGAGGGGCTCCAGGATTCGGTGGAGGCTCGCCGGATCCTCGCCCTGCTCACCGAAGGCCAGCGCGTAGGGAAAGCGATGCTCTCCGAGACCCTGCGCTCCAGGCGTCGCGAGCGCTGGCCCGGCGTGACGCGGCCGATGGGGGGCCATGTCGCCCCGCGAGAGCCAGCCGACGCTTCGAAGGATCGTGATCAGCAGTGTGCCGTCTTCCTCGAGCTGCCCCTCTTTGAGTCCCAGTGTCCCTACGCCATATCGCGCATGGGTCAACTCCTGCGTCACCATCGAGGAGAGCGGAAAGGTGGGCTCGGACATCTCCAGCGCATCGGGAGCCCCCGGGTTCGGCTGGGGGCTGCGCTCGATCCAGTCAAAGGGAGCGTCGGCGACGGCCGAGGCGTGTGCGCTGCTGGAGAAGCGGGCCCGAAGGCGGTGATCGAGCGCTTCGTTGTCGATGCGGAGATCCAAGGCGACCCCGCGAATCCCGGGAGTCAACTGCGCCTCCAGCCGCATGGCCACCGACGCGTCACCGACGCGCTCCGCTCGATCGTCGGATAGCGTTCGCGGGAGGCGCCAGGTTCCCGTGAGCGTCAGGCTCGTCGCGGTGGCATCGGCGCGCTTCTCGACGCGCCAATCGATCGCGTCCGAGCGATGGATGGCTTCTCCGGCGAGGGAGCAGAAGTTGTATTCGTCTCCGCGGTCGCCCACGTCTTCGAAGGTGTGCTCGACGCGCTCGCCAGTGGAGCGATCCAGGATCGCGATCCCTCCCGGGATCGCTTCGAGGGCGATGTGCTCGTTCTCCACGCGTTCGGCCATGGGGGGGATCTTCTCGTCGGTCGGCGGAGCGTCTTCGATGCGAAGGATCTGGATCCCGAGCGGGGGCAGGGCTTCGGCGAGGATCTGCACCGTGAGCTCCCGATGGGTGGGCGGCAGATCTTCCGGGTTGTCCATCGGTGCTTCTTCCAGCCCGGCCCAGCTCAGGGTCTGATCTGCGAGCACGTCTCCGACGATCGCGTGGGCGACCTCACCATCGGGTCCCATCAGTCGGAAGGGGCCCTCCTCGGCGCCGCGGTGCAGGGTCAGCGTCGCGAGGGCGGGGGTCTCGAAAGGATGCGGATTGGAGAGCACGATGGCTTGCAGGTCTCCGTGCCGGCGGGCCGTGACCTCCCGGGCAGCGGGATCGTCCGCGAGCTTTAGGATCGCGTGTTCCCGGATGGCCGTGGCGAGCTGCGAGGTGCGGGCGATGCGGACGTCCACTTCCTGATGGACCTCATCCGTGGAGCATCCGCAGATGGAGTCGTGGGGCTGGCATTTCAGGAGCGTTCGCCACGCGAGGTCGAGAGGCTGGTCCGCAGAGATGCCTGCGAGCGTCGCGAGGGGCTCCGCCTCCCGGACCAATCGCCATTCGGCCGCGTCGTGGTCCCGCTGCTGCCAGCTGCGGGCCGAGAGAACGCCAGGCAGGAGGAAGCCGTGGGCGGGTCCCGTGTGCCGCATCTCGCCGTCCACGACCGGGAGCGCTCCCACGTCGAGGCGCTCGCGCACGAGGGACTCCGCGAGCGGCAGCCCGCCGTGAATCACGTCGACGCCGGGATGGGCTTCACGGATGGCCTCGAGCATCGCGGGGAGATGGGCCTGGGGCCAGAGATGATCGGCTCCGTTCATCCAGATCAGCACCTTGGCCGGGCTCGAGGTCAACATGCGATCCAGATCAACGCCGAAGCGCTGGACGACCTGGGAGGAGTCGTCTGCCAGATTCGCGGCGAATCCATAGCTCCATTTCAGCCACATGCAGAGGACTTCCGCTCCTCCTGGAGCGCGCCATCGCCATTCAGTCGTGTCTTCGCGCCCTCCAGCACCTCGCCAGAACACCGCGCTTTCGATTCCGAACCCCTGGAGCATTCGGGGGATCTGGGAGACGTGTCCGAAGGCGTCCGGGACGTATCCAACCGACATCGGTGCGCCGAATTTCTGGGAGACCTGGCGTCCGACGAGGAGGTTCCGGGCGAGGGACTCACCGCTCACGAGGAACTCGTCCTGGAGCACGTACCAGGGACCCACGGAGATCCGACCAGCCTCCACATGGCCCCGAAGCCGGGGGAGGAGCTCGGGGCGGACCGCCTCGATGTCGTCGAGCAGCGAGGCCTGTCCGTCCAGCATGAAGTGGCGATAGTCCGGGTCGCGCTCCACGAGATCGAGGAGGTCTTCGACCATGTTGCAGAGGTGGTAGCGGAAGGTCTCCTTCGGGAGATACCACTCCCGGTCCCAATGGGAATGGGAGACCACCACCACAGCGGGTCTGGTTTCGGTCGATGTCATGAGTCGCATCGTAGTCCCTGAGCTTCTTCGGCATCAAGTGAGGGGGGCCGAACCCTTGCCAAAGCGTGTCCTCGTGGAGTATCCGCTCTCTCGCCGACTTCATCGGCCGTTGGGAGGCTGAGGCAATGGCGCTTTGGGACTGGATCATCGTGGCTATCTTCCTGCTGGGCGTGCTCGGCGGAGGGCTGTGGTTTTCCAGGCGGGCGTCGGGCAGCCTCGAGAACTTCTTCCTCTCTGGTCGGACGCTGCCCTGGTGGCTCGCAGGAACCTCGATTCTCGCGACGAGCTTCGCCAGCGACACGCCGCTTCACACCACCTCCGTCATTCGGCAGGAGGGACTCGGAGGGGCCTGGTTCTATTGGTCCGGGATCCTGACTCATCTCGTGGTGACCTTCTGTTTTGCGCGCCTCTGGCGACGCACGGGCATCCTCACCGACGCGGAGATGATCGAGCTCCGCTACTCGGGTCGACCGGCGGCGATTCTTCGAGCCACCACCGCATGTACCCGCGGTCTATTTCTGGAGGGACTGACGCTCGCGTGGGTCACGCTGGGCATGGTCAAGGTGGTCGGCATCCTGCTGGACTTGCCGCCGACCGTGCACCTGCTCGGGATCGCTCTCCCATCGGACGTGGCGCTGGTCGCCGTCCTCATCGTCCTGGTGCTCATCTACTCGGTCAGCTCCGGGCTGTGGGGAGTCGTCGTCACGGACATGATCGAGTTCGTGGTCGCCATGGGGGGCGCTTTGCTCCTTGCCGTGATCGCCTGGTCCGAAGTCGGCGGATTGGAGGGGCTGCGGACGGGACTCGCGGAGCACTCTCCCCAGGGAATCGCGGCGCTCGACTTCTTCCCCGAGGTGTCTCCCCGGGACATGGGCGGCCTCGCGCTCGCGGTGTATCTCGGTGTCCTGTGGTGGGCGAACGGTGGAATCGACGGGAGCGGCAAGCGGGCCCAGCGCTTCCTCGCGTGCAAGAACGAGGCGCACGCGGTCGGGAGCGGCGTGTGGAACATCGCCGTGCAATGGATCCTCCGCTCCTGGCCCTGGTATGTGACCGCGCTCGCGTCCATCGTGCTCTATCCGGACCTCGTGGATCATGAGGCGGCCTATCCCCGGATGATGGCCGATCTCCTCCCCGTGGGGCTCAAGGGGCTGATGGTCGCCGCGTTTCTGGCGGCGTTCATGTCGACGGTGGACACCCACCTCAATCTCTCCTCCTCGTATTTCGTCAACGATCTCTACAAGCGCTTCTTTCGTCCGGATGAGTCGGACGCGCATTACGTGCGGGTCGCACGCTTCAGCCTGATCGGTCTCGCTGTGGTGGTGGGCGGGGTGGCGCTGCTGCTCCCCTCCGTGCTCTATGCGCTCAAGCTGAAGATGGAGCTGATCGCGGGCGTGGGTCTTGTGCTCGTTCTTCGTTGGTTCTGGTGGCGCATCAACGCCTGGTCCGAGCTCTCAGCGCTCGCCACGTCCATCGCGACGGCGACGGCGCTCCAGTTCAGTTCGCTGAATGGTCCCGAGGAATTCCCCGTGCGCATCCTGATCATCCTGGGGATCTCCAGCGTCGTCTGGATCGCAGTGACCTTCGCGACCTCCCCGGAACCTCCAGAGCACCTCGAGCGCTTCTATCGGCGGGTCTTCCCCTCGCGTCGGGGATGGGGGCCCATCGCCGAGCGTGCGCCGGAGGTGCAGCCGGGCATCGGGCGTCATGTCTGGCT
>Ga0114996_10008321_pt1 | contig 11565 bp, 8 predicted proteins | sample ArcticOcean_MG_C_4_FD_87039 | JGI IMG/M metagenome (GOLD analysis project Ga0114996, IMG submission 87039) | Marine microbial communities from western Arctic Ocean - ArcticOcean_MG_CB4_134 | ecosystem: Environmental > Aquatic > Marine > Oceanic | place: Arctic Ocean: Canada Basin | collected... | reverse complement strand
GTGCGGCGATCTGTGATTCTAAGTCAGAAATCAGCCCCTCGAGCACAGCGATCCGATCAGTCGAATCCGTCGTGCTGACAGTCGTGGTTGAGGTGGAAGTTGCGCCGAGCTGTGCCTAGAATGACGCAACTTTAGCGTCTCGATTCGCCTCGTATGAGAATTTCTGCGCTTCAAGCTCGAAAATTTGTGCCGTAATTATTGCTGCACTGCTAGCCGAACTATTCGACAGCTTAGCTTCGAGTTGCTCGATCTCTGCATAAATAGCGTTCATCGGGTTTTTACCGAAGTAGTAGAGGTTGTTCAGCTGGTCTAGCATGCCGCTTGCTTTGTTGTAAAGCTCGTTGGCTTCGTCACTACCGCCGTTTTGAAGAGTGGTCTGAAAATCGTACAGATCACGCAGTTTGATATTCAGTAATTCTGCTTCGATCTGTGAGTCAGTGTTTGAAGAACCCTGATTGGAATTGATCTCGTTGATCTGGTCCCAAATATCTTCGATCGGTCGGTTCCCAAACCTGTAAAGGCGATCGATCTCACGCTGCTTTTCCTGACGTAACTCGTCAAGTGCAACGTACTCAGGATCAGAATTGTTGCCATCCCAAATTACCTGCCACCTGGCATCATGCTCGTTCTGCGCTACCTGCGTAGCTCTCTCGAGCAGGTCGATTTCTCGCATCTGATCTGAGAACAGTGCCTGAGCAATAGAGGCAGATCCGCCCGACGCCCACATATCGTTCTGGGCTTCCCACAGCGGGGCGATCACGTCTTCTTGGAGTAGTTGCTGTTCGCGTCGAAGATCTTCGAGTTCGCTCTCGCGCTGCTGAATTTCGTCAGCCCAGAGAGTGTTTATCTTGTCTTCGAGCGGACGAATGTTTTCGTCTTCAAACTCACGAATCTCTCGCCCGTTAGCGATAGCCTCTCGGGCTCCCTCGGTCGCAAGAATGTCGCAGGCCGAGAAGAATGCCATTAGAAGTACCATTCCCATAGTCGCAACAATTTTGAAAGATCGGCTTCGGGATCGCACTGCAGTCATCATTTTCCGCCTAAGTGTGTTTATCCGTATTTACGATCAGCGTGATGTCCGCTGACTATCCCCAACCACTTCGGTCCTATAATGCGTCCCTACTAATCAACGCAAGTACCCTCAGGGGGCGCTGAGTGTTTGCTGGGAGTCGCTACTGCGATAGGTGTTGAACGTCTCTTTAATGTCTTTATAACCGGCGAAATCATTCTTGAAACAGGTATGAATCGGACAAAAAAACACCGGCTCATCAATGAACCGGTGTTCTGTAACTCAAGGCGAAACAGCAACTTTCTGGCTGGCTGGCACCCGCCAGAAAGTTGCAAAGGGCGATCAACCCCCCGTCAATTCGTTTGAACTATCTCAGGGACGGTAGTCGACTTCCTCGAATGGGTAGAGCGGTACTCGGCGCCGCTTGTAGGTGAATGTGCTGAGATCTGCCGTAGTAACCCCGGGGCTGTTTACGAGAATAATCTCGGCAGCGATTGGCTGGTACGCCGGTCGAGGAGAACTGACACCCTTCGCCACCACAACTCGATACTCCTCGGGGCGGATGCCCATCGAATACATCTGCTCACGAGCTGTATTGCCTGCTCGTATCGAGGTAAGCAGAATCGTCATACCGTTCACGGTATTGAAATACACGCGCTGACCATCGTTGTAATAACGACCACCACCGTGAGTTGGTCGAAGCTCTTCGTAGGCTCCGTCGTGGATTTTCATAACCGTGCCAACTACGCGGACCGTTTCGCCGTGCATGTCGTCTGTCTTGCCACCGACTTCAATCGATATCTCGGCTCCGACCCCAGCAGCCACACACGCCTGAACCGCCTCGGGGTCGTACAGGCTCTGTAGATACCGTTCGACACCCATTTCCATGGCCACTTTGAGTATGTGAGTTGAGTCGGCTGAAGACCCACCACCAATGTTGTCGCCAACATCCATTAACACAATCGGACCAAGGTGCGAATGGTCCGACGGCTCATTCTCTGAGAGGGCCGATCCATCGTCTGGCATGAAGTTCTCGACACCGTCCGGCTTCGGTCCAACGTAGCGTTCTTCTGCCTGCGTCAGCGCATCCTTGATGTTTGCGACCGGTCGATTAAGATCGACGCGAACCTCCCACGCACGCTCAGCCATTCCCTGAGCCGCTTCACGTGCCAGGTCGATGTCGCCGTCGGTAATTGCTATCCACGACATACCCATCTCTTCAACGTCAGCGTACGGATAGCCTTCTGCTATCGAAGTATCGAGAATGCCGGGTTGTTCGTTTACCGCAACACAGTCGGCGACGAGTCCCTTCATTGGCTCTTGCCCTGTGAACTGTTTGACGATGTTTACGAGCATCGGTGGCATTTCGATGAACTGCACGGGATTGATCTCACCGAGTGCTGCCCGATATATCAATTCAGCAGTCTTACGGCCACGAAGCTTGGTGTCTAAGTGCGGGCAGGTTCGCCAAACGATGCAGACGTCAGTGTTTTCGACGGTTTCTTTCGATATGTTCGCGTGCATGTCGAGAGTAATTCCGACAGGCACATCGGGTCCCACAATTTCTCTAACGCCACGGGTGAACTCAGCGTCCATGTCGGGGAATTCTTCCGCCACCGCGGCGCCGTGGTTAGCAATCAATACGCCATCCCACGGTCCCTGATCTCGGAGCATGTCTAATTCTTCAGCCGATAGTCGGTCGTAGGCATCCATCGTGATGGTGCCGATGGGTCCCGTTCGCGCATGCATTAGCGGAACAGCCTCGAAGCCAAGCTCTTCAGCACCTTGAAGATAGCCCGCAATTGTGGCCTGAGATTCACCGTATTGATCGATGATTGCCTGTCCTCGAAGAATGAGTCGGCTTTCGAACTCTTCGTAAGTCGCGGGCACTATCGAAAATGTGTTTGTCTCGTGCGAAATTCCAAGAATTGCAAATCTCATTTAAGGCTCCAGAACTGATAACAACCATCAAATTGACGTTCGAGATGGTATCCGTTTTTCAGTTATCAAGATGCCGGTACCAACTCGTGTTGACCATGATTGGAACCTCAAATCTCGTATCTGGTCATCTTCGTCCCCGCGCCGTACACTGCGCCGCGTGCCAATTCGACATCGGCACAGCAGTTAAATAGAAAGAAGAACCGGATCATGAAGATCACACAGATCGAAACCATTCGAATCGAAGAGCGTCCCCATATCATCTGGGTGCAGATTCATACGGATGAAGGTTTTATCGGGCTTGGTTAGACCTGGTACGCACCGACTGTTGTCGAGTCAGCGATCCACGACTTCTTCGGTCCTCTCCTTATCGGTCGTGATCCGGCGACAATTGAGCGTCATTGGGAAGCCATGTTCCGCCTGTCTGATCACGCCGGATACGGTGGCGCTGAAATGCGTGCGATATCGGCAATTGATATTGCGCTCTGGGATATCAAAGGTCAGGCTGCTGATCTGCCGATATACGAACTCTTAGGTGGTGCATACCGGCGGAAAATCCGAGTCTACGCAACCTCAATGCCATATGAGAGTGCGGCAGATGTTGCGAAATCCCTCCTCGACGAGGGCATCACAGCGATGAAGGGTGGTCCGACAATCGCGCTGGCTACCGCGTCACAGGGTCAGTTTCTCTCTCCAAAAGAACTGGACATGTCGCTCAAGCCAATTCGTGAGATACGTGACGCTGTCGGGCTCGATATGCAGATCGCCAACGACGCACACGGTAAGTGGACCCTGCCGATTGCCATTCGTATTGCGCAGGCGGTGGAGGACTACGAAATGATGTGGCAGGAAGACCTGATGCCACTGCTCAACCCTGATGCGCTTGCTAGGTTGCAGGCGTCGACGAAGACCCCAGTTTGTATCTCGGAAAGACTGCTAACGCGCTGGCAGTTAAGGCAGTACATCGAGAACGGATCGGCCCGAATCGTGATGCCGGATCTCATATGGACGGGCGGTATTTCCGAGACCCACAAGATCGCCATTCTCGCCTCGGCGCATCAAGTGACGTTCGCCCCGCACGATGCGACCGGCCCAGTGAATATCTTCGCCTGCTCCCACATCTGTTACAACTCGCCGAACGCCATGATGCAAGAGCACATTCCAGCCTGGCAAAAGGGATGGTACAACGATTTCGTTGACCCGAATCTCGATATACGAGACGGCTTCCTGCACGCATCCGACATCCCCGGTCTTGGAACTCGACTGAAAGCCGGAGTCCGTGATCGTTCCGACGCGACTGTTAGGGTGAGCGATACACCGGGTGTAAGCGTTATCGATGCGTGGGGTCACGCCCCACAGCGACTGCCGGAAACGCAGGCTCTCGTCGATGAAATGGAGATCGAGTGGGGGCCAAAGGCGTAACGGCTTAACCGGCACCGAGACTTGCCCCCCCCAATTCGTGTTAACCAGCGACAAATAGCAATCGGTTGCTATCAGCACAGCAAATACATGGATTTCATCCAGATGTCGTCGGGCGAAATAGCAATGCATTTCGATATAACGAATTCAAACAGAGCGGAGAATACGCACTGCTAATTGTCGATATGTGAATTAACTGTTGAGGTGATGTGTATTCAATTCGATGCGCATGAAATATGCGAGCCTGATTCTAATCGGACTTGTGGGACCGGGCTGGTCATGGCGTGTGGAGGTTCGGAAGTCGAACCAACTGAAGTTGCGGTTGAACTCACACCGACCGGAACACCGTTCCTCGTGCCGTATACGCCTACGCCTGTCGTGGTTGCCAAACCGGTCGATCCCGCTGTTGTGGAAATTATTGGTGCTGGCCCTCGAAAAGAGTTCCCACAAGAGCTAATGCCGGGATCTCCCGACCTGCCACAAGAAGAGGTGATTCGACTTTGGACAGAGTTCATTTCGAACACATTTCAAATTGAGTATGCGAGCTACATCTTGTTTAATTGCGAGGGTGGTCTTGCCGGAGCGACCAGAGTTGCGGTTGGTCCCGACAACGAGCACAAACTTGAGGGTGGGAGATAATTCCACCCGAGTCATTCGATCTGGCGGAGTGGAACCAAGCCAGATATGTGAGAATCTAGTACAAAGGGACCGGAAGCGACATACTTTCCCCCCGGGAGAAGATGGTCGGTTCCTGGCCAAAAGTTCGCAGGCCCCTCAAAATGCGGCTTACCACGTAAAACCAGACTGCCCCAAGGCGGTGGATCCAAACGTAGAGCCTACCCCACTTCCGATACTGCCCGACTCGGTGCCCCAGGAAGTGCGAACTTTGCCAGGTGAATTGACCGATTCAGTCGGGTCTATCGACCAGCAGATGGCAGCGTGGACTTCATATTTGTCAGGCACACACATGATGCCGATCGAAGTTACACAACACGGCAAAAACGAATCTGATGATGTTGACCCGACGATCCTCCGATATATGTTTAATGACCATCATATTTCCGGTTCTTTCGACTTACTGCTGTGCGGCGACGGCAAGTATCACTGGATGGGATCTGCTCCCTTAAGGATCGGGGTGTACAACGAGCCTAGCTGGACGTGGGGTCAGGACGGTGTCTGGGAGGTCATCGAGCGCGATGGGCAACCTGTGATGCACTTGCTGCCCGATGATCCGCAATTAGCGTTGAAAACACCACAGTTCCCCCTCGTGGTGGAAAACGACAAATTCCTTTCAACCATCTTGAGAAGATCCCGAAGAGGCGCTGACCTGATCTTCGAGTTGCGAGAAGCGAGCGGTTGCCCGTAGAGAGAATGCTGAGATTATCGAGCACCCCGTACGACGGTCTCCATGGCGCCGTTAAACCGGGGTGGTTCTCGACAACTGGTGCGAAACGAGCTGGGCGTAAAGTCCGCCTCGTTCGAGTAACTCGTCGTGACTGCCGGTATCGACTACCTTGCCCTGATCCATAACGACGATCAGGTCGGCGTTCATAACGGTCGACAGCCTGTGCGCTATCACGAGCGTCGTCCTGTCAGATGCCAGTCGATCCAACGCGCCTCGAACCATCTGCTCGTTCACCGCATCGAGATGCGAAGTAGCTTCGTCCAACACGAGAATCGGTGCGTCTTTTAGGAAGGCTCGCCCAATAGCCACTCGCTGGCGCTGACCGCCTGACAATTGCGATCCGCGCTCTCCAACCACCGTGTCTAACCCGTCGGGAAGCGTTTCGATGAACGTAGTAAGCCCGGCCGACGCAACGGCCGCCGAGAGCTGTTCCTCAGAGGCGTCTGGCCGAGCGATCAATAGGTTTTCTCGAATCGTGGTGTTGAACAGATATGTGTCCTGCGCAACAAGCGCAAGGTGTTCTCGAAGGTCAGCCAGCATGTAGTCGCGCAGACTGCTTTCACCCAGTTTCACCTGGCCTGTTTGTGGATCCCAGAATCTCATTATCAGGTGAGCCGCCGTAGTCTTGCCCGCGCCAGACGGCCCCACAAGAGCAACCGATCGTCCCTGCCCAATTGGGAACGAAACATTATCGAGTGCCCGGAAATCCGTGAAATCGTAGCTGAACTCGACATTGTCGAGGCCAATCCCTGTGCCCCCGACCTTCTCTCCCCGACCATCGGTTACCGGCACCGGCTCGAGCTGCACAGCGTAGATTCTTCGGGTCGACCCGACGGTGTCGGCAAGTAGTCTGCCCACTGTGGAAATCTCCGAGATCGGCAGGAATGCCGACATCGTTATCAGAGTCATGAGAGGCAGAAGACCGGCGTCGAGTGATCCGTTCGAAACAAGCGATGCACCAACCGCAGCTACCGCAAGACCACCGAGTCCTGTCACCATTTCGATGTAGATTTTCTGAAGCGTCAGCTCACGGAAAAACGAGACCCTTACATCGACGTAGTCCGTCGCCATCGACATGAACTCCGACTTGCGATGCTCGCCCATGTTGTACGCCGCAACCTCGTGGAGCCCCTGTATCGTGTCGACGCTGTGCGAGTTCATCTCCCCCAGCTTTTCACGCGACCTGCTGCCGAGTCGATCAACGCGGTCTCGGGCTACCAGCGGGCTTATAACCGTGATGATGAGGAACGGAACAATGGTCACCGCCAGAGGCCAGCTGTAGAAGCTCAGAGTGATAAGCACACCGAGCGGAACGGCAACAGCCACAAACGCCGGTGCAACGACGTGAGCAAAGAAATACTCAACCGTTTCGACATCCTGAGTTGCCATGCTCACGAGGTCACCCGTGCGCCTTCGAACAAGGTACGCGGGTGCAAGTTGATCCAGTTTTCTGAACAGGGAAATTCGCATCTCTGAGAGAAGACGGAACGCCACGTCGTGCGACACCCACGACTCTGCCCAGTGAAGAATCGCCGTTAGTGGCGCAACTATCAACAACCACATCACGAGCGTTCCACGAGGATCGCCAGATCGCACAGCCGCTACGATCAATCCGCTGAATATTCCAACGGCGATCAGCGTCAGGAATCTAGTTAATCCAAATACGAAGCTCAGGGTAAGCTCCTGCCACCATGGACGAATCAGACCCAGCAGTACCCTGAACGCTGCCAGCCACCCCATGCCTTCAGCCCGGAGTATGGCATCGGTCGGTTCCATACTCGCTACCTCACCGAGCTGGCCCGCAGGTCGATCGTCCGGTTTCAGCTGTTCGGCTTCTTCTAAGTCGTTTGCCGCCGCTTCGTATACGGGTGACTCGGCCTCGGCTGTGGCCTGTGCTGCCATCAACCTTGCATATTCTCCGTTGCCCGCCAGCAGTTCGGAGTGGACACCCGATTCGATGATCTTGCCCGCCTGCAACACGTGAATCTGGTCGGCTCTTCGCACGCTTGAAAGACGGTGCGCAATTACCAGCACCGTGCGGCCTTTCATCAGACGCTCAAGCGCTTCCTGGATGATGTGCTCGTTTTCGGCATCAACCGCCGACAGTGCTTCATCGAGAACGAGAATTGGCGAGTCCTTAAGCAGTGCTCTGGCGATCGCAATGCGCTGACGTTGCCCACCAGAAAGCCTGATCCCCCGCTCGCCGATTACGGTGTCGTAGCCGCGTGGAAGACGCTCGATAAACTCCGCCGCGTTCGCCGTTTTAGCGACCCTGCGCAGATCTTCGTCCGTTGCCGACTGGTCACCAAATCGTAGATTCTCAGCGACAGTCCCATGAAACAAATAAGTGTCCTGCGAGACAACCGCAATATTCTCTCTCAGGGCATCTTCACTCAGAGCGGATATCTCGGATCCGCCGAGCTTGACTGAGCCAGAATCGGTATCGAAAAACCTGAGCAGCAAGCGCACGACTGAAGTCTTGCCAGCTCCGCTCTCCCCGACAATCGCCGCAGTCTCTCCGGCCGCAATCTTCAGGGTGAATCCGTCAAGCGCTGGCTTACGACTACCCGGGTACGAAAAGCTGACATCGTTGAACATTATTTCCGGACTGGCGATCTTAGCGTTTGAAGAAGCTTTTATCTCAACTGACGATTTCGATTCGAGGAAACCCAAAATCCCATGAGCTGCAGATAAGCCGTTTAGCCCCTGATGAAAGAGCTGGCTGAGTTCCCTGAAAGGCCTGAACAGTTCGATGCCGAGCATGAGGATGATCAGCAGTTCCTCGAACTCCATATCTCCCGCGTCGACCCTGTCGGCTCCAACCACCAGAAGTACCGCGGCACCGACCGCCACACCGGCAATCGTCACTCCTAACGAACCGGCATTCGTCGCCAGCACCCACATGGTCGATTTGAAAACAGCGTGTGCCTTGTCGGCCAGTACCTTGGCTTTAGCATCGCTTTGCCCGAAAGATTTGAGAGTGAACAGACCCTGCACAGCATCCAGAAACTCTGAAGCAAAATCGCCGTATACGTCGCGCCGTCGAATCGAGGCGCTCTTGTTCCATCTGTGGAATACAGCCGGGGCAAATATCGTGAGCACCGAGAACGCTAGTGCTATCAGTGCCATCGTAAGGTCGAGGTATGCCAGATAGATGAAGATGCCGATCGGAGTGAGAACGGCGGTGAACAGTTGTGGCAAGTACTGCCCGAAAAAGGTTTCCAGTTGTTCAACGCCATCGACTACGGATAACAGGGCATCACCGGTGCGCTGCTGTCCGAAATACGAAGGGCCGAGCGCAAGTATCTGATCGTGAAGTGTCCCACGTAGAGCGAGCTGAATCGACGCGGCTGTATGGTGGGCGACCATCTCTTTCTGATACTGCAAAATCGCTCGGAGCAACACCATTCCGCCAGCTGCAATCATCAGCGGAATCAGGCTCTCGAACGCTTCGCCCTTCAGAATTTCGCCGAGCAAAATACCGAGCAGCACGAGACGGGCTATTCCGGCTGCCGCGGTTAGCAGACCGTAAATAACCGCAGCTGCAATGCGTAAACGCGCACCGCGAGTTATAGCCCAGAGACGAAGGTCAAAATACATCGGGCGTCATTATGGCAGAGGGTGAGGTTTTTAGAAGCAAAAACGCGACGAAAACGCTGAATAACTCTGGCACTTTCGAGTGGGTTGTTAAAAGTAGAGGCTGAAACGATTCACGGGTGCGAATAGAACCCATTCTTACTGTTGAACCTGATATCGTGCGCCCGCAGGCAGGGCAGTGGCCCCTGCAGGTGTAAATCAAGTACTCGCGAAACAGGAGCGGATACAGCTATGGCAGAGAACTTCGCAGTTGAGATGCGGTTAGATGTGAAAGTGCCCATGCGTGACGGCGTCGAGCTATCGGCAGACATCTACATCCCAGAAACCGAAGGACCGTTCCCGGTCGTCTTGATGCGGACGCCATATAGCAACAACATGGATCCCGTGATCGAGAAAGCCCGGAAACTGGCGAATCGTGGCTATGTCTGCATGGTTCAGGATGTCAGGGGCAGATTCGACTCTCAGGGTGAGTACTACGCTTTTCATCAGGAAGTCGATGACGGTTTCGACACCCAGGAATGGACCGGTCAGCAGGACTGGTGCAACGGCAGCATCGGCATGGCAGGCGGATCCTACCTTGGGTGTGTTCAGTGGCTCAGCGCTCCGCTCCAGAACAAGTACCTGAAGGCAATGGTGCCACGAGTAATGTGCACCGACTACTACCAGGGTCTTATGCACCCGGGTGGGGCGTTCCAGTTGAACGTGATGATGACGTGGGGTATGCGCACCAACGGTCGCACCGGGCAGAGCATCGATTATCACAACTGGACCGAGGCGTTCCGCTCGCTGCCACTGACGAATCTCGCAGGCAACGCTGGTCGTGACTTGAAGTTCTGGCAAGACTGGCTGGCCCACCCAAATGACGATGAGTACTGGAACGAAGTTAATACCGATCGACGCTTCAACGAAATCGAAGTGCCTTCGCTCATCATGGGTGGCTGGTACGACCTCTATGCAACGGATATGTTCGACAACTTCACCGGACTCCGCGAGCGAGGAGGCTCCGAGTTGGCGCGTGGTTCGAAGCTGATAGTTGGACCATGGCCGCACGCCCTGAGCATGTCGACGAAAACAGGTGATATCGACTTCGGAGCCGACTCGATGCTCGATCTCGATTCGATTGAACGAGACTGGTTCGACAGATGGCTTAAAAATGAAAAACCTGTCACGGAAGATGCACCCATCCGGATATTCGTTATGGGAATCAACGAGTGGCGTGACGAGCAGGAATGGCCGCTCGAGCGGACCGACTGGCAAGCGTTTAATTTAAGTTCCGACGGTCGAGCGAACACAGCAACCGGCGATGGGACACTCTCTGTGAGTGCCCCAGACGGCGAGCCAGAAGATCACTTCACATACGACCCCGAGATGCCGGTCCAAACACTTGGCGGTAACAACTGCTGCTCGCCCGACATCGTTCCGTGGGGACCATACGACCAGCGACCAGCAGAAGGACGCTACGATGTGCTTTGCTACACGACGGACGTTCTGGAAGAAGACCTCGAAGTCACAGGGCCGATACGCCTGAAACTGTTCGCAGCTACCGACGGACTCGACACAGACTGGACCGCCATGCTGCTTGATGTATCACCAACCGGGTATGCAAAAAACCTTTGCGACGGGATTATCAGGGCTCGGTTCCGTGAAGGATTTACCGAGCAAAAACTCCTCGAACCCGGCAAGGCCTACGAATACGACATCAAGGTTGGAGTTACCAGTAACGTGTTCAAAAAGGGACACCGAATCCGGTTGCAGGTCTCGTCGTCGAACTTCCCCAGATACGACCGTAATCAGAACACCGGTGGCGAGCTATACACCGAGACGGACATGAGAATCGCTCAGCAGACCGTGTATCACTCATCAGAGCACCAGTCGCAGCTCATCCTGCCAGTGATACCCAAATAGCGACTCGGTGTACCCATATTCGCTCACGTCCGAAACACAAATCCGGGCTGTGGTCGAATAGAATTCCCTCGATGTCACCCACACCGCTCATCCTGTTACCTCCGTCAGAAGGCAAAGCCTCTGGCGGAGAAGGACCGCCGCTGGATCTCGATACACTGTCGTTCGACTCCCTGAACAAAACGCGTGCGCTGATGGCCAAATCGCTCGGCCAACTCAGCGGAAAGCCGCGGGTCGCCCAGAAGCTTCTCGGTGTAAAAGGTGTCGCACTCGAAACCGCTCGGGCCGACAATGC
>Ga0114996_10008320_pt1 | contig 11566 bp, 13 predicted proteins | sample ArcticOcean_MG_C_4_FD_87039 | JGI IMG/M metagenome (GOLD analysis project Ga0114996, IMG submission 87039) | Marine microbial communities from western Arctic Ocean - ArcticOcean_MG_CB4_134 | ecosystem: Environmental > Aquatic > Marine > Oceanic | place: Arctic Ocean: Canada Basin | collected... | reverse complement strand
AACCATCCCCAGCGTCATCATTCTGGTCAGAAACCAATCTAAGGATAGCACTGGCGGCTTCAAGGTCAGGTTGTATGGTCATAATGTTAGCACCATAACTAAACATCGTAGTCAGCGTTCCCGAAACAATACCCTGAAAAGTTACAGTTGCATCCTCAGTTGCTCCAGTAACATCATCAGCTACTACATGAATACGAGCATTTATATTGTGGGAAGACCCACTACCTGTTCCGTCTCCAACATAAGCCCGAAAATCTATCCTTCCTATCTGGTCATCATCATTAATGCTAACATCAGAATTACTGATAATCAGTACGCCAGGATCATTGCTGATAGTAAGTGCCGTAATGGTAGATACAAGTGTACTGGCATTATCAAGAATGTTTTGAAACTCTGCGTTCAAGTCCGTATGGGTTAATATCTCCCCACTGTTCCAAGTCTTTATCCTAGATAGATTAGCCATGCTACTCTCCTGACATTCCTGCTCCGGTAATTGTTATACCAAGCGATTGTATTTCAGCATCTTCGTTTAATCCACCTTGAAGTATCTGGAGAATCATATTCCTGAATTCACCCTGAACGTCATCCCTTACGATGGACTCAAAGGTAGTTCCACCAAGAACAGTAGTACCCAAAACAAAACTTCCCAATGCACCTTGATCGGTTTGAGTGAAGGATGTACTTTGGTAATTACCATCCTGGATGTAGTTTACGTTAATATCATAAAAACCCTTCGGTATTGTATTTATTCTTATTTGGTACAAAACTTTTGTTTTCTCGAAACTACCCATATTCATATGAGGAAGTTCCACATTCATACCTATAGATTCACCATCCCAGTTCTTAAGGGACTTTTCTCCCACTAGAACCTGACCGTCAGAATATCCACCAAAATGAAGAGTGTCTACCAGATCCGTACTCTTAATTATCGCTATCGAAGCAGCTTTTGGATTTGTAAGAATAGACCATCTCGGGATTTCAAATCTATAATCTAAAACAAGAACTCTGTCATTGGTTACTGAATTCGCACTTGGTAAAGTTATGTAAATAGCCCCAAGATTTGTTTGGTCTACAGCTTGAGCGCCGGATAGACTCGCAGTTTTTAACCCTTCTTTTATGTAAGTATCTATTGGCCTCGAAAGGAATTTCTGGTTAAAGTCACCGAACTCTTCGGTTGTCTTCAGGCTATGCCAAGTCCCATCAATATCCATAAAAGCGATGTCGTCACCCATTGTAACAATACATCTATGCGTCAAAGCTCCGATTCCAGTTATGATTGGTCTCACAGTAAAAGAATCTTCGCCAAATGGAGCAGAACCCTTGATCCGCCAAATGCTACCCCGATATGGTCCCTTGAATACGATCAAATCCCCCTTATGTGTAACAAGACCAGTTATCCTATCTCCATCTTGGGGACTTATAGTTATGTTTCCGGAAGCCGTTGTATCGGTTGAGTCTTCTGGATTATTTCTAGCAGAATAGTAAACAGTAGATGGGTCAGTTAAAACCCCAGCCGAGAATAATCTACCTTGATGCCACTCAGAAAAAGAAAAATTAGGAGGAGATCCAGCTAAGTTCTGAAACGTAGTCTGATCCCAACTCCTTGGCACATCAGCCGCTGCACTGCTTGCGATAACAAGTATATCATTCGCTACTGTATAATCAGGGATAGCTCCATTAACAAGTCCAGTAGCCAGACTATCCCAAGTGCCGTCTACGTCTTCCTTGTATATAGAAGTTCCTGCATGACATACTCGTTTTCTTGTAGGGATACCATTTGAATTCTGTCTCCAATATTCAAACATTCCTATTACCGTAGGATTTCCAGATATGGCTGAAGAGTTGAACTTGGAAGCACCAAACGATTTTTTCACTCGGCCATTCAATCCATAAAGCGTATTTTCTGCTCTTGTTAGGAATGGGATATTGATAACAGCTCCCTGCTGAGGTACATTCATAGCCCCAAGGGTATTACCCAGATCAGTAGACCATCCACCATTCAGGACAAATTCTATCGAAGTTTGTTTCTGAGCTGGCATTATCTTTCCTTCCCAACTTCTTCACCATATACGGTAATAGTTAAGGTACTCCCGGAAGCACTTTTAAATGCTAAGTTTCCAGAAGAATTCCTCATAACAATCCCACCCAGATCAGACTTAACCTCCAAGATCATGTTGGTAGAATTAGCCGCAACCGAACCTTCCCATATCTCCGTAACGGCGGTATAGGTAGTACCATCCTCATCGTGATAAAGAGTTCCCACTACAGCACCACCAGAAGTATTAGTGACAGTGATCCTTGTCATGTGAGTTAAGATATCAGTATTCGGAGAGTAGATCGTAGCCGCACCAGTCCCAGATGGATGAGATTGGGCTAATTGCTTTACATTCCGAAAAGTTAAGCTCATACCTTCATCTCATCAAATTCCGTTCCAGTCTGATATCGACCGCTACTACCCCTACCCCAATACTGTATTGTCGGCCTAGCGACACGAATACGAGGACGAGGCGTTGGCCTACCGGTATCTGCTCTCATTTGAATGATAACTTCATTGTATTCTGTTTTAGCTTCCTGACTCCTAGCGTCATCATTTCTGTCCCTCCACCACTGAGACAAAGCGTACTGGACGATAGCATTTCTATACTTAATTGGAATTATTGGTTCATCGGAATCAGCAGACATGGCGGATTGTTCAGCACCAGAAGCTGATACGGCAATGTTAGAGGTTACGTACCTGTATTTAATTGTATAGAAACCAGCAGGGGAAGGATGAAAGACCATCCTCTGGACTCTTGCTGGGGTAGAACCAAATGTCCTATCAATGATAGTAGATAATCTTGGTCTTCCAGTAGTGTCATTCCTGACGAAGTTTCTATAGAAATCGCTAGTGGAAACTATGGGAATATCTAGATCACCCAGAAGATTCTGTGACCAGATAGGTTTATCGAAGTCATTAGACAGCGCATATTCATCCTCGAAGTAAGAATAGGATGATCCAGATAGTGTTGTCTGTGTAAAGTTGGATGACAATGTTATTGAAACATTAGAATTAACTGAAGATATCTCATACACTTCTGAACCGAGCTTTAACTTCCCAGTTATCCTAGCGTTATTAACACCAAGATCGTTCGCTGTGGCCCACAATGTACCTGTCCCGACAAGGGATGTGGAACCTTTTGATATGGCTACTGTCCCATCAGTATAGGACGGATTAGTAACAAAAGTCGCCCAACGCTTACCCCACTCAAACTCATCAATACTAACAATATGCTGAACTGACTGATTGACATACCTTTTTGCAATCGTAACAAGGTCGGTTATAGAAGGATTCGACTTTGTTCGATTAAGGACATCCGTATACAAATCCTGAAAGTCTGTTACTTGACTCGTTGTACTCATAGTTACGGAACCTCATGGATCTATTTTCCCTTATGGAATTTCTTTTTCTTTGTTACCATTAATCTCTTTCGCTTCAATACCGAGTTCAGAGTCTATGTAATCTTCCATAATCTGTATCTTTTTCGTAAGGATTATATTCTCAGTTTTTAGCGTTCCTATCGTCGCAATCAAGTCCTGGGTTGTTATGCCCACTTCGCTAAAATCTGGTCTTTCCTTTGCCACGAGATATCTCCTTGTTTACTTCATTATGCCTCACGAACCCCTTTTCCAAGTTGCTTGACCATAGAAACACTCCCATGACCATTCGTGTGGCTAAATCTAATTCTAGCTCTAGGTGCTGTGCCACCAAGGACTACATAGGCCCCACGCTTGACACGTATGGATGTATTGGATTCGTTGACCGGAACACTAGCTGTTGTATTCGCTACCTCTGCTACTGAAGTAGAACCATCTGTCGAATCCGCAGCATTGGTATCGTATATCTTCAATGTGCAATCAGCCGCTGCTCCGGGGATAAGAATAATATCATCAATCTGGCCCGCGCCAACAAAAACATGGGCTGTCTTACTTATCTCCTTATCCCACCTAGTAACTGGACGTTCAAGTTCTGCGTGAAGCCTACCATCATCAAACTTGAAATCGTCAAATAGAATTGTCCCAGTAGTTGTAGCCAAATGAGCCTGAACTCCAAATTTACTGGTAGTTACCCCACCCTGATCCAAATCTCCTACAGTCGCAGCAGCAGTGCTAGAAGCGGGGAAATCTTTCTCTTCGGTGACAAAGAGATTAACTGTTCCATTGTCTTCACTACTTTCATCAAGGATAACTTCCATTTCTACTGTATACCAAACACCCCTCTTAAGAGCTACGCTGGAGAATACAGTAGGCGCTACCTCACCAACACCCAAGTTGATAACATCAGTGGCTGCAACAACACGAAATCCCAAAGTAGCTTCAACAGTTGAGCTAGCAAGAAGTTCCAGTACATTAACTGTGTCATCTGCTGTTGCTGTAAAAGTAGGACTAAACCACATTTTAAATGAAACATATCTGTCAGTATTGTCTGCAACGTCTATGTCGCCTTCAATAAGAACCGCATCAGCCGTACCACCAGAAAGTGTAGTCCTCATGCAATAAGCACCAGAATAAGGAACAGCAGTAGGCCAAGCAGTATCTGCTAACTTTGTAAAATGTGGGAAGTCCATCTGAGCAGAAGTGTCTGTCTCAGAATCCCATTCCGAGTTATTACCCTGCTCGAAATTACTGTGGAAAATATACGGAAAAGCCATAACTATACCTCCATTGCTTCCTTGGCTTCCTGTTTAGCTAATCGCTTTTTCTCAGCCTGTTGTTTAGAATAGAATCTAGATCTGCAAGCAGAAGTAGCAAACTTAGCCTTGGCTATCTTCGGAATAAAAACTTTTGCACATCCACAAGAACATTCCCTTGCCTCAAATGCAGGTTGTTTCACATCTCTTCCTGTAGCGGTTGTTCGAGTTATTTGGTCCATTCCTACAGTAGATTCTTCTACTTTATCTGCTGCAATGATTTGACCCAGACCAGACCCTTCGGGAACCTTATCCATAAATCCTGGAACGTTTTCCTTAGCTGACTCAGAAAGTGCTACATGACCACTTATCTGGGCATCCGCTTTAAATGTAGAAGTGCCACCGGTAGTAATGACAGTGGGCCTAAGCCTTTCAACGTTGCAGAGGTCAGGGTCATCACTATCGTTCTCTAGAACTTTCTTCAGATTCTTCCATTTGATAATTCTACTTTTATTGTGGTTTTCCCAGGTAATATGATGGTGGACGGCGCCCACTTCATTCCTTCGCTGCGCTTCTCTTGTGGGCATACCATGCCGAATCTTACCCTCAATAACCTCGATCTCTTTTGCGATAATGTCCTTACTTTCACCATCAAGATCAGGAACGACCTCTCGATTGATACGTTCTTGAATCCTACGTTTATTAGCAAATGATTCACCAATATTTGTAGACGTAACACCGAAATATTGGGCATGTTTGATTCGTTCGGTCTCAGAGACCAAATCTCTTTCCAAGTCCTGACGTTCCTCTGATCGAAGAAACGTATGGCCCGGCGTACCTGCTTTCTTAAGAACATCATTTGCAGTCTGAGTCATTTCCTATTCCTTTATCGAAAGGTTACGTACCCCCTCCGAAACTGGAGGGGGCTTAGTAATCTAGTTACGAAGCAGCAGTAGCACCCGGAACAGCAAGCTGACCACCACCACCAGAATCGTTGGAGCAAGAATTATTCACACCTAAGAAAAATAGTATTCCCACGGTTCCCCAGATATTCGCAACAGCTACATCGGTAGCAGCCGGAACCTGAACAATGTTGTGATCAGCCATGCCTTCAGAAGCCGCAACAAGTAGAAAGACCTCAGAAGTACCAAGCTCTTGATAAACAGTGTTGTGGTTAAAGTAGAGATGCTGACATTTCGTACTTTTGTTGTGAACAACAGCGGTCTCGAAGTTACCAATGAACGTATTGTTCTCAATCCACACATCCTCAGTATCTACTAGATAAATAGCGCCCGTATTAGCAGCAGTATCAGTACCAGCAGGATCAACAGGCTGTTCAAACCTATTCCCATTGATGAAGAAGTTATCTTTCGTTGTGGCAAGATTGATGAAGTTAAGAGCTTCAGTCGCACTTCCCGTAACGAAGTGGCAAGCCTCAACTCGAAGGTTTCCAGCATCGGCGTCAACGAAGTTCTCTAAACTATTAACAGAACTTGACAACTTTAGGTTAGAGATAACACAATTCTCAGCACTCACATTGATATCTGCCGCAACAGCCGAAAAGGTAAGAGTGGGTCGAGCATCATACTCGCCCATACCATAGATACCTACACCAGCGGTATCCATCCCAACGCCAGCCGCCGCAGAGATAGTCTCAGTATGACCCGGCAAAGCAATAACCTGATCACCCTGAGAAGCCGTACATTTATTTACCCCACCATCAATTGTGGCTAATGGGAAACCAGCATCTAGACCAGTGTTACCGTCAGATGCATTGGTGGCAGTTGATTGTACATAGTACCTTCGACCTGATGTAGCGGGAACCCAAACCGTCTTACCGGCCTGACCGCCACTAGAAACAAAACTAGGACTCAATCCAAGATAGACACTTCTGACATTCGTATTAGGCATAACTTATCTCCTTACTGTACTACTTGCGGTGGAGTTGAAACTGTGAGTTACCACTGCCATTCTTAGCAGTAGAACTTGATCCCGGAAGTCCGGGCCAATTTATGTTGGATTCTTTTCCTGGAACTCCAGGCCAATTAATAGACTTCTCACCCGGATATCCTTTTGGGGCTACACCCTTTTGTTCGTCCATAACTAATCTCCTATCATTTAACGTCTATTTCTATTTTACTGAAAGGCCGGGGGAACCTAGTTATAACATTGGAAAATCTATTTTCGGTTTTGTTGAGGACTTATCCACTTGGTTGCCCCGACCCCCCGGCCAATCCAGCTAGGAAACCTGCGCCCCAAGTAAGAAACGCCAATCCGTATAACCAGCAGAGTAGCGAGAATACCCACGCCACTTAGCTACTAGCGTGTCGAAATCTTCAACGAACGCAAACTCTACAGGGATACGATCAATCCAGAAAAGCATGTTCGACTTTTTCCGGCTATCCACCATGAACCAGTTATTAGTATCCGTCAGATACTCCCATTCGATGATATTATAACCACCTTGGTGAACGTTGCTGTTGTTCAGATCACCATCCAGTTTGCCGGTCGATTTGATAATCTCGTCAGCAACTTCATACAGATCAATCGGAATCCAAATCTCGTTAGGCATGACGGACATTTTGTTCGCCATATCGTCACGATACTTTTTCATCTGAATACGAGCAGACGCCACGGAAACAGCCGACAAAGCAGTAGTAACCAGATTGTCGAAACCAACAGCCGTGGAAGCTGATGTATTGGTTGAATGAGAGTTACTACAAAGAGCAACACCCTCACTATGACTATAGAAGAAATTATCTACAGCGAATGCCTGATTAAGCATTCTGGCTGCATGACCCTCTCTCGTTCGTGCGTAGGAAGCACCGAGAGTTTTGGGTTTGGAACTGTAAATCTGAGTAAGATCATCATCCAGGAGAGACCTAGTAAGCTGGAAACCCTTGGTGAATTCTTTATGTGTAATCGTTACATCATACCCTTGGGTGATATCTTCATATTGGACAGAGCCATTGAATTCATCCCAGTCACCCTGAGTACCCATCTGACTAAACTTGGTCTCATTACCCTTTGGTCCCTTATCACTTTTCGTATAAAGCTGGTCTAATTTCGAGGGAAGCTGCTCGTACTCCTCAAAAAAGACTTCTTTAAACTCGGGAGTAAGAACATCCGGGTTATTAGTTGCAATATTAACCATTTTATATCTCCTGTCCCCAGATTATTAGCTAACCGCGAAGTTGAGGGCGTGATCGCCATTTACGAAGTCTACATAGGAATTACCCGGTCCTCGGGTAATAACTTCAACAACGGCAGCAACAACACCAGTACCAGAAGCGATAGCACCATTAGCTTCAGTGAACGCTGCGGTAGTCTGTACGTTGCCGTTTCCATCCGATCCGATACTGTAAGGAGAGAAAAGAAACTCATCACCAACCTCAAGATCCTGAAGGAATGGAACGGTTACGGTGAAGCTCGTACCACCTGAATGAGTCGTAACAATTCTTTCCTCATCAGATGTTTGACCATCAGCAACAAGACGCCAAACAGTACCACTATCCATATCGGCAGAGCCTACATCGGCATCTGACACGACCGTACCACCAGTACTTTGACTAGTATTGCTGAGTGTGGTCAGGTCAGTACCTTCAGTAGCACCACCAGAAATCCTAGCTCTAATAACGTTATGAGGTCTGATGTCAACACTGACAACACCCTCTGTATCACCCTGTACCGTTGAATATGTTCCAGCATCCAAAGTCACGCCATAAGAACCAACGGCTGAAGTTGTCGTGCAAGGCAGCAGACCACCCGCAGTATTCTCAAGAGTCATAACACCCCTTGCGATACTTGCACCAATTTTAAGTTTCTTAATCACAGGCCCACCAGCATATAGGCAAGAAGCATTTTCCATAATGATGTTCCTTATTTCTTTAAACTAAATTTTTCCCTAAGAAAATCTCTATCTTCCTTGTGTAGATTCCTGACAGGAATTGCTTGATACCGAAGTCTTCTGACCTCTGGGTCATCATCCGGATGTCCAGCATGAACTGTAGTCCAACACTCATCAGGGACATACATTGAAATACTTTCACTAGGTCTATGGCACAAATCGCAGGTAGCATTAGCTTTCTTTGGTTCAAGCCTATATCTCTCTGCCTTATAGTGCGGATAGAACTTATGATTACATTCCCAGCAAAGAAGAATTATCTTCTTAAGGCTAATCATGTCTGATAGAAATGTTCCACTAGGAACACCATGGCCCCGGCCCCCATAAACAATACTCTTAAATTTGTCCAGACCAGTAAGATCCTTCTTAATCCAAGTATGTGGGGCTTCTATGATAGTCATAGCCACTACCTCTTGATAAGTTTGGAGGGCGTCATAGCCTTAGCAAGTTTCAGCTTATACTCATCAGTATAACCACGAGAGTCCCAATATTCTTGGTAATCAGATGGTACTCGCCTGAGAATATCCCTGTCCTTACCAGTACTTCGACCCTTGTCTGAAGGTCTTGTCCCGCCAGAACTTTCCATAGAGGTGTCCCTATTGTCTCTATCAAACTGATCAATGTTTTGGCTTGAAATGCCCTTGACACGATCAAGGGAACCAAAAACAGACTTAACTGCAAGTAACTCAGTTACTGCATTATTCGGACTACCCATATTGACAAGTTTCGTATATTCATTCTTAACATCATCGAAATCATCAGAAGCCTTGTCATTCAGCGTAGGAATATGCTTCATATACATTTCAAGTTCGTTCTTCATTCCATTAAGGGCTTCCTGCCCTTTTGTCTGATTTGCAATCCGCTGAATAATCCTCTCTTCTCTTTCGACTTCTTTTCTTTCTTCAACATCCTTCAGAAGTCGTTCCGCCTCAGTCGCCCCGATCTGGTCGTCTGAGTACATCTGGTGAATTTCCGTCTCTGTATATTTCTTCTCTGCGCTAGATGGTTCATTCACACTAGGAACATTTGGAATACGACTATGGCGAAGAGATTCGAGTTCTTTCTCCTTTTCATCAAGAAGCTCAAGCGCACGTTTTTTTTCCCGTTCAGCTTTTCTGGCTCGTACTGCATCGCCGGAAGTGGGATCGTATTCCGATTCTTCTGTTCCTGTTTCGTGTGACTCCTCATCTGTATCGCTTAGAAGGTCATCCAGTTGCTCGTCATCTTCATCCACCATGCTATGTCTCCTTAGTTTGGCCTAAGTAGCCGCGTAGGATTAGGTTCCTACGAAACCGCGCCGTTTAATACGGCGTTTAATTTTGAACCATCAAATAACTTATCTAGTTCAGTCCCTTCGTTTAAAATGTCATCAATGAAGCATATGGTACTCTCCATACAGTCCACCCAAGCCGTAACATAAGTTATTTTATTCTTTAAAGCAAGAATTTGTTCTGTAGTCATTTCGTGATTATTGATCATAATATCAACCAAGCCATCCCTGTCTTCCTTTGCCTTGACTATACGATCCTGTATTTCCCCTAAGAATAAATTATACTTAGGATCAGAGATGATTTCCTTTGCGTATATAACCTTAGCCTGAATCTCTTTATTTTTAGATATTTCCTGTTCTTGCTTCCTGAACTCCACCTCTTTAAATATATCATTGAAGTCACTTAAATCAGGCATTCGCTCCTCCACCAACATTTTCGCCAGACAGTGATTTGTCGGCAACCTCACCACTTTCTAGTGGCGCATTATCTGTTCCGGGAGTCGGGGGAGCCTGTCCGGGTTGACCTCCACCGCCTTGAGCACCACCACCCTGGAACTGTTGAGCGGCTTGCATCAACTGTTGCTGTCTCTGTTGTTCCTGAAGCAACTGAGATACCTTCTCTGTATAAACTTTGAATATGTCCTCGTGACCATTGATATGTGCAATTTGGTCAGAGTTCATAAAGTCTATAAGTTTCTGGAGATGCACATCTGCTTGCTCCAGCGGTCTTCCTTCAGGTTCGAGACCATGCATAATATAGGAGATAGCTTCTTCCGCAGTAATCTTGGGCAAGTCGATATCAGTCGGTGGTAGTTTTATATATCTATTCGGGTCAACTTTCTTGTTCTTGACGAAATCAGTGATTAACTTATAAGCACCTTCTCCATCAACAAGTCCTAATTGCATAGCAATAGGGGAGAACATGATCTCCATAATGGAAGTCAGACTTTCCTCATTTGATCCCGGATTTGTATTAATCAGACTAGCTGCAAACTCAAAATCGAATTTCGCTCTAATCGCATCAATATTGGTGATTTCCCTAAATGGATTGGCTTTTGGGCTAACGAAACCATGAACCCTGAAAACCTTACGTCTGGGCAAGAACCTCTGGTTCATGTTGTGAATCATGCGATATATATCTGTTACTCCGATAAAGAACCTACGTAAGATACGCTCAGGTCTAGCCTCTCCCTGTTGAAGGATAGTAGCCGTTGCGCTGGCAGTCCTGAGAGCGGTAGCCTTACCTTTAGGCACTTTCCCGTAATTAAGATCATTAATCATAGATGCATTTTCTTTGTACTGGTTAATCAGACCCATCATATTTATACCAAAAGTTTGGTTTCTTGACTGGAATTGCGGATAGTGTATATCTCTGGTCGGGTCATTTAACGGATATAACTCCCCAGGATACATCTTAATTATGTCCTGACGCATACCAGTACCTGGCCTATAAAAGCCAAATGGAGCGTTTGTAATAGTTCCATTATCAAGAGTCTGGTTCAGAAGAGTTATAAGAATATCATGGGAAGACTCAAGTAACTCAAGAAGAGAAATTCCGTACAACCTATCCTCTCCTACTGGAAGAAACTGCGCTTCGGCTAATGGTCTGCGGGGTTTCTCTGAGGGGTACATCTCTGATAGCATTCTGGCTCGAAGTATTATCTTCGGCTCTTCTATCATCCAGACAATGATATCTTCCTCTAAACCATCATTGTTTATATCTTT